>Ga0256841_1000436_pt1 | contig 43421 bp, 38 predicted proteins | sample 356308metaG_FD_185971 | JGI IMG/M metagenome (GOLD analysis project Ga0256841, IMG submission 185971) | Hydrothermal vent microbial communities from Mid Atlantic Ridge, Atlantic Ocean - 356-308 | ecosystem: Environmental > Aquatic > Marine > Hydrothermal vents | place: Atlantic Ocean: Mid...
TGCATTGGGAGCATTACTTGTTATTGTTTCTTTAACCGATGATTTTAATCTTTCCGCTTTCGTTATCGAATTGTTCTGGCTGGTGATAAGTTTAATTGGTGTTGTGAAAAACTTCCAACGCGGAACGGCTTAGAAAAATCCGGCTAATTTTATAAATTGCAACCGGAATAAATTTTTTCAAAAAAAACGGAGAAAAAACATGGCGGAAAACATACCGATTGAATTTGAAAATATCGGTGAATATAATCAAGCGGTTTTACAGCAATTGATAAATAACAATGCATTGCTTCATGTACTCTTGGATATAGAAGTCAATAAACTTGCACAGAAACTTGCCTCCGATGAAATCTTTTCGGATGAAGATTACGATAAAATTTTGAAGCAGAAAAGAGATGAGTTGAAAAACCAAATAAACGATAAGATAAGGGAATACAAATTGCACGCGCTCGCCAATATAAATTTGCGCAAGTAAAAAATTATTTTACCAATCTAAAGTAAACCGTGTCGCGAATTGCCGAGGCGAAAACACCAATACCGTCTCCGGTAAAGTTGCTTTTCGGTTCGTGAAAGTTTCCGTCAAATTCTTTCACGTTTTTCGCAGTTAATAGATAATCTTTATAATCTCGGTTACAAGCGTAAGCTATAATTCTGTATGGACTGTAAAACCACAAATCGAATTGCTCCAATTCAAACGGATAAGTTATTCCGGCCAAGGAATTAATATTCAGAATAAATCTGAACCGGAAAAGAAACGAATTAAGCCGTTCATCAACTTTTTCCGGAGTGATGTTCGGGAAAAATTTGTTCTCGTAAATAAAATTGTCCGCACTTGCAGAATCCGCAATTATTGAAAAAGCGTAGGTACTAATTCCGGGTGAAGTGACAAAATTAATACGGACTTTATCTTTTCCGAATTTTACTTCGCCCAAGTTCTTCTCCAAAACGTTAAAACCGCTTTTAGGTGAAACGGTAATCGCTTTAGCAGAATAAATTTTTCCGTCGATTTCCGCCTCAACGGAAAGTTTATATTCCGTGTTTGTTTCAACGGTTATGTCCTTTGTGTAATAGGTGCGCGATTTTTCATCGAAGAGCAAAGGTGTACCGTTTATAGTAACATAAGTTTTATTAGCCGTCGGTGTTAAAATCAAACTGTCGGGATTCACTTCCGTGTTAAGTTTAAAGTTGCGCGATATTTTTATGTTTGAAATTGTATCCCCGGGATATAAAAATCCTTCCACCACAATTTTGGGGTGATACGGTTCATCGGAAATATCTACCAGCGGATCGCCGCAATTGGTGAGCAGCAAAAGGAGATTAATGAATAAAATAAATTTAAATAGTTTCATATTCAATTAAAATTTTATTTTTACACCCAAACTCGGAATAACCGGAAGCATGCTTGTTTTGTCCACAGTTTGAATTATTTTATTGTTTTCAAATTTTTCTTCGTAATCAATGAACCAAACATTATGCCGGTTGCCAAGGTTAAAAACTTGAAGATACGGAATCAGTTTCCAATTACCGTAATCTATTTCGTAACTCAAACTTAAATCGAGACGGATATACGGAGGCAGCCGGAAGCCGTTAATTTCGCCGGGATATAAATTATAAGCCGGGTCTTGTTTCCCTTCCTTGAACGGAATATCGCTCCAATCCGGAAAAATAGTTGCATAATAAGCCGAGTTGGGTACGGTAATCGGTTGCCCGCTGGTATAAACAAAACTTAAACCGAGTTTCCAGCTTTTGTCGTACCGCAACGCTTTTCCAAACCAATTACCGGAAAATAAGTTATTAAGGTCGAAGTTCAAAACTACATTTACAATGTGCGTTCTGTCGTGCCGTGGCGGAAACTTTTTGCCTTGATTAATCCTTGGAAAAGTATATTCCGTTCGCGAGAGTGAATAAGCTATCCAACCATTGAAGGGTCCTTCTTCTTTTCTTAATAGAAATTCAACTCCGTAAGAAATTCCGTTGCCGCCGATAAATAAATTTTTGGTTGTGTTGTAAATGCTGTTGCCGTTGTTATCGTAAGCATCCGGTTCGGCTTCCGTATTGAATACTTGGTTGAAGACGAAAATGTTTTTGTAATTCTTATAATATGCTTCTGTTGTAAATTCAATTTGAGCACCAAGGTTTTTCTGGAAACCGAAAATCAGATGGTTTGCCGATGAAACATCGGTATATTTGTTTGCCGTTACCCAAACCGACGAGAAAAACAAGCGCGGAATTCTATCCAAATATTGATGGTACATTCCCGCAGCAAATTTAATATTTGTAGTTTCAGAAGTACGGTATTTTAAACTAAAACGCGGTGATAAATTAGTAAATGATTTATCCGAATTAAAATAATTAATTCTTAAACCGGTTTCAATTTCGGTCAGCACGTCGGGCTTCCAAACACCGCTTAAATAAACTGTTGAATATTGCCGGCGGTTGTTTATATCAACTCTTCCTTCGTCCCAATTTTGAGTGTATAACAGATATAAAAATTTTTGCTCGAACCCAAGCTTGAGATTAAAATTATTCAAATAAAAATAATTAAAAGAACCCTTAAGCGATAAATCGGTCAATTCGTTCCGCTCAACAAAATTGAGAATTTTGGATAAATTAAAATCGGAACGGAAACGGCTTGAAGTAATCCAAAAATTTCCGAAAAGTTTTTTGCCGAAAATGTGTTTCCAATTTACGCTGGCGGTTGTGTTGCCCCAACTGTAAAGAAATCCGAATGAATCTTTTACGTTTTTATCGAGCTTGAAATCCAAATCGTCGAATCCGTTGAAAAAACTAACCGATAGTTTGTCATTAAGTCCGAGATCAAAAAACGCTTTCAAATTAGCATCGTAAAAATAATAGTCCGGAATTTCCTTAATCACTTTGGCATAAACTTGATCGATATATGTTCTGCGGAACGAACCGGAAACGGAACCGAAATCACCCAGTGGAATTTGCAGTGTTGTTGTTGCCGAAAGCAAACTGATATTAACAATTCCTTCGAAGTGATTTCTGTTTCCGTCGAGATTCGTAACGTTTAACACGGAAGATAATCTGCCGCCGTATTCAGCCCCGAAACCTCCTTTTGAAAACTCAACTTTTTTTATTGCGTTTGTGTTGAAGGTAGAAAAAATACCGAAAGCATGTTCCGGATTGTAAACATCGGTACCGTCGACCAAATATAAATTTTGGTCGGGTGTGCCGCCACGTACGTAAAGCGCCGAAGAAAAATCGGAGAGGGAAGTAACTCCGGGCAAAGTTTGCAATGTACGCAGCAAATCCGATTCAACCATTTGCGGAATACTTTTAATTTGTTGAGGGGTAAGTTCTATTTTGGATACCGGAGCGGAAAATAAACGCTTACTCAAGTTAGCCGATTTATCCGAGACAACAACTTCTTCGGTAACTATTCCTGCCGGTTCGAGATAAATTTCCAAAATTTTGCTTGACTCTTTACCAATGTTTACATCAATAACTTTTGTTTCATATCCTATGTAACTTACGGTAAGCTTGTATTTGCCTTCGGGCACTGAAGGAATCACAAAATAACCCGTGCTGTTTGTCGCTGCGCCCAACGAAAGTTTCTCTATAAATACATTTGCTCCAACCAAGCTTTCGCCGGACTCTTTGTCTTTTATATACCCTGAAACCGAAAAGAATTTTTTCTGTGCGGATACATTTATAAAAAGTATGATTAGAAAAAATATTATCTTAAATTTCATATTCACGTTTTTTTGCATAGGACGAACTTTTAATTTCAGCAAAAGTATAAATATTTTGATTCAGTTGAAATGTAAATTTTTCAGTATAATCTAAAACAAGGATAACAATGTTATTGAATATTTTATTTATCGGCGATATTGTTGGCAAGCCCGGTTTGGATATGGTACAAATGTGGTTGCCAGGTTTGGCAAAAAAATACAAAGCCGATTTCATAATTGCAAATGGTGAAAATGCTGCCGACGGGAAAGGCTGCACCGAAAAGGAAGGAAAAATATTGTTCGATTTGGGTGTGAATGTAATTACCAGCGGTAATCATATTTGGGATAAACATCAATCGCAAGATTATTTGAAAGAAGAGAAAAGAATTTTGCGACCGTTAAATTATCCCAAGGGAACTTACGGCAGAGGCTACACGATTGTTGAAACCAATAAAGGCAAAGTTGGCGTGCTCAATCTTCAAGGTCGTGCGTTTATGTCTCCCATCGATTGTCCGTTCAGAGCTGCCGATTGGGCGTTAAGCAGAATTAAGCAGGAAACCAACGTTGTGTTTTTGGATTTCCACGCCGAAGCAACGGCAGAGAAATTGGCAATGGCAAATTATCTTGACGGAAAAGTAAGCGTGCTGGTTGGAACGCACACCCATATACAAACCGCAGACGAAAGGATTTTCCCAAATGGGACAGCATACATAACCGATTCGGGTATGACGGGACCATACGATTCCGTAATCGGAATGAAAACCGATGCGGCAATTAACAGATTCGTTTATCAAACACCGCAAAAATATCAAACGGCTAAAAACCAAGTTCACCTCTGCGGATTGTTCGTTAAAGTTGAAACGGAATCGGGAAAATCGGTGGAGATTGAAAGAATTTGTTTGCCGGAATTCGAACGGAAAAAAGTTCCGGAAAATAGTTAATTTTTATCAAATTAATTTCAGGTTATGTTCGATGACGATTATTGACGGCAAAAAAGTGGCTCAAGAAATTAGAAACGAATTAAAGGAAAAGGTAGCAGGATTGAAATCCGCCTATGGCAAAGTACCGGGGCTCGTTACGATTATAGTTGGTGAAAATCCCGCTTCCAAAGTTTACGTAAGGATGAAACACAAAGCTTGTGAAGAAGTCGGAATGAATCCGAAAATCGAAGCTTTGCCTGCAACCACTTCCGAAGACGAACTTGTAAGTTTAATTAAAAAATACAACAATGATGAAAATTTTCACGGGATTTTGGTTCAATTGCCTTTACCGGAACAAATTGATGAAGATAAAATCATCGAAACAATTTCACCGGAAAAAGATGTTGACGGATTTCACCCGGTTAACGTTGGCAAGTTATTGATTGGACAAGATACGTTTGAGCCATGTACTCCGGCGGGAGTTGTTGAACTTTTGAAAAGGTATAATATCGAAACGAAAGGCAAACATGTGGTTGTCGTCGGAAGGAGCAATATTGTAGGCAAACCGGTTGCGGCAATGCTTTTGCAAAAGAAGGAAGGTGCAAACGCAATCGTTACGGTTTGTCATTCGGCGGCTAACAATTTGAGTGATTACACTAAATCCGCGGATATTTTAATTGCTGCAATCGGTCGCCCCCGCTTCATTACGGGCGAAATGGTAAAAGAAGGCGTTGTGGTAATTGATGTTGGAATTAACAGGGTTGATGCACCGGAAACAAAAAAAGGTTACAAACTCGTTGGCGATGTCGATTTCGATGATGTTTCGCAGAAAGCTTCATTCATTACTCCCGTTCCCGGCGGAGTTGGACCGATGACAATAGCAATGTTGCTAAACAACACATATAAATCATTTCTTAGAAAACAAAAATAACTCAGGTGAATATGTCTGCTCCTAACATCGAAAAAATTGTATCGCAAGTTTTTACCGAAAAAGCATTGCGCGATTTTTACAAAGTTTCCGAAACATGTCAAGGATGGGAACGCAACGTTGTCGATCAACCGGTGGCAATAAAAAATATAATCGAAAACGGTGCGGAACGGATTGCAGCCGGATTGGGTGTTGGCGATGAATTACCCGATAAATCAATTGCGCGAATGATTGATCATACTTTGCTTAAACCCGAAGCAACACCGGATGATATAAGAGCATTGTGTAATGAAGCCCAAACATATCACTTCGCTTCGGTTTGCGTTAACCCTTGTTACGTAAGCCTTTGCAGCAATTTGTTAAGCGGCTCCGATGTTAAAGTTTGCACGGTAATCGGATTTCCTTTGGGAGCGAATACAACCGAAACAAAAAGATTTGAAGCCGAGCAAGCATTGGAGCAAGGCGCTACAGAAATAGATATGGTTATCAATGTCGGTAAACTTAAAGCCGGCGATTATAAATATGTGTTCCACGATATAAATCAAGTGGTTTTGGCGGCAAAGAAAAAAGGAGCTGTTGCAAAGGTGATTATTGAAACCGCACTTTTAACAGACGAGGAAAAAGTTAAAGCTTGTTTGATTGCAAAAGAAGCAAAAGCCGATTTTGTTAAAACTTCAACCGGTTTTAGCAAAGGTGGAGCAACAGCCGGAGATGTGGCTTTGATGAAATATGTTGTGGGTAGTGCAGTTGGGGTTAAAGCTTCGGGCGGTGTTAGAACATTGGAAGATGCAGAGTTGATGATTAAAAGCGGCGCCGACAGAATAGGTGCAAGTGCAAGTGTGAAAATCGTTACGGGCGATACATCCGGAGCAAGCGGATATTGATATGGTGATAGATTTAATCACTGTTCGTACAAATGATGGTTACACGGCGGAAGTGCCGTCGATTAACGGTTGCGAATCTTGGGCGCATTCCGAAGATGAAGCAATCAAAAATGTAATTGAGTTGGTTCGCTTTTATACAAACCTTCCACCCGGAAACGAAATTAAAATTGACAGGGCAAGGAAATACCCGGACAAAATTATTTATAAACTAATTTTCGATAAAGATTGAAATCCAAAGATTTTATTACCCCGGAACGGCTCGCAAAAATTACTGCGGCAGTGAAAGCCCGGCAATTTTCGTTGCGTGTTGTTCTCGAAAATATTCACGATCCGCATAATGTGAGTGCAATATTCAGAACTTGCGATGCCGTTGGCGTTCCCAAAGTTACTTTATTGTACACAGTTGAAAGCTTTCCGAAAATTAGTAAAACTTCATCGGCTTCTTCCCGTAAATGGGTTGACCATGAAAAATGTGATAACACCGAAGAATGTTTTAGAAAATTGAAAAAAGAAGGTTTCAAAATAATTGCAACTGCTTTAAATGAGAAAGCTAAAAATTTATATGATTTGGATTTAACGCAAAAGGTGGCAATTGTGATGGGAAACGAACATAGAGGTGTTTCGGATGAAGTGCTGAAACATGCCGACGAAATTTTATATATTCCAATGCGCGGCATGATTCAAAGTTTAAATGTTTCCGTCGCCACTGCTGTTATTTTATACGAAGCCCAGCGGCAACGTGCATTAAAAGGAATGTACAGCAAAAGTGAATTGAGCGAAGATGACTTGGAAAAAATGATAGAAGAATGGGCGGCCAAATGAGACAAAGTTTTAACCGCATTGCAGAAGTAAAGGGTGAATTAAATTTACCCGGTGATAAATCGATTTCGCACAGGGCTGTGATGTTTGCTTGTTTAGCCGGTGGAATTTCGGAGATTCATAATTTATCCGCTTCAGAAGATGTGAAGTCTACTATAAATTGTTTCCGGCAGCTCGGCTGTTCCTTTTCCGGTACGGATAAAACGTTGATTGTTGAGGGAAAGGGATTCAAAAAGTTTACCAGACCCCAAAATGAACTGGACGCAGGTAATTCCGGTACAACTGCAAGATTGTTAACCGGCATTTTATCCGCACAAGATTTCACTTCAACTATTATAGGCGACGAATCGTTATCAAAAAGACCGATGGAGAGAATCACGGAGCCGTTGACAAAAATGGGTGCAGTAATTGAAACGTCGGAAACCGGCACTCTCCCGCTTCGCATTTTTCCTTCGTCCGGATTGAATGCAATTGAATATGTGTTGCCGGTGCCCAGTGCGCAAGTAAAAAGCGCCGTATTATTAGCCGGCTTGCATCTCGATGAAGAAACAAAAGTGATTGAAACTGTTCCGTCAAGAAATCACACTGAAAATATGTTGAACCTTAAAGTAAATAGAGAAGGGAACGGAACGGTTATTTATGCCTCGTCCGCAAACTATCCGTTGCCACAAAATTATTTTGTCCCTTCCGATATTTCTTCGGCGGCATTTTTCATTGTCCTTGCATTGTTAACCGGTGCAAGCGAATTAATACTCAAAAACATTTTGCTTAATGAAACTCGAAGCGGCATTTTGGAAGTATTGCGAAAAATGGGTGGAAAAATTTCGGTGGAAAATATTCGTGAAAGCAACAAAGAAAAATACGGCGATATTATTGTGAAAAACAGTCAACTTGAAAACGTGAAAATTCCGGGAAATATTATTCCGAATATTATTGATGAAATTCCGGTTCTTTCACTTGCGGGTTTGTTTGCCGGAGGTAAGTTTGAAATTAGGAATTGTAAAGAGTTGAGATACAAGGAAAGCGACAGAATAAAAGCATTGTGTGAAAATTATAAAAGGCTGGGCGTTGATGTTGCTGAGTTTGACGACGGTTTTGAATTAAGCGGAGAACCTTCTGTTGCGAAACCGGTGTTCGATAGTTTTGGCGATCACCGGATTGCAATGACTTTTGCAATTGCTTCACTGCTGCTCGAAGAGGGAGGTGAAGTTGAAAATTTTGAATGCGTAAAAATTTCAAACCCGGGTTTTCTTGAACAATTAAAACGGGTGGCAAGATAAATGAAATTAATACTATTTTTTTTGACGGTTATTTTGCTTTTATTTAGTTGCACCGGAAGAAAGGAGAAAAAACAAAACGAAGGTAAAACGGGTGTTGGCACTGAAATTAAAAAACTTACCGCAGAAGAGAAATTCAAAACCATGTGTGGCATTTGCCATTGGCAAGAGATGCCCGGAAAACCGGTTGCACCGCCGGTCTTCATGGTTCGGAGAAGGTATTTGATGCAATATCCGGGTGAAGAGGAATTTGTTAATGCAGTTGCCGGTTGGGTGGAAAACCCAAGTCGCGAAAAAGCATTAATGCACGGGGCTGTGGAAAGATTTAACGTCATGCCCAAGCTCGGTTATGCCAAAGAAGATGTAAAGGAGATAGCAGCTTACATATACAGAACGGAGTTCCCGATGCCGGAAGGAATGGGAAGGATGCATCGAGGGGAAGGCAGAGGCGAAATGCACAGAATGGGGAAATAAATAAATTAATTATAAATTAAATTTCTATTATTTGATGTTCAAATTTATTGATTTTTAATTCTGTGAAAATCAATTTCAGTAAATCCAGTCCGTATTTATTCGCAAAATAAAAGAAATTCAATTCACGCTCTTGCAATTCACTATTCGGAAAGACGGCATTGCGTAATTTTGTAATTTGACGGAAACTGTCTTTATATTGAATTTCTTGGGCTTTCCCTGCTTTATTTTTCAGTACTTCGAGATGTGAAAAAATCTTTTCCCTTGTTTTCAGAATGGAATCCTTTAAATTCGGATCAATTGCGAACAGATGCTCACGCAGTCTGTCCAATGTCAAATCGATTTCTTTTTTCGAATGTTCGAACAAGTCTTCCAAATTCAAATCGCCGACTTCGGCAAGAATTTTTTTATTCAACAATTCTTCACCTATAAAAACATCAATGTAATTTAAGTTATACTTATCGATTAATTTCTTTATGTTCTTCTCTATAATTGTAAGCGAAGAACGTGGATAAATAACCGGACTGGGTATGTTAAAGAAATCGTATAACGGCATAACTTGCGCAAAGTAGCTAACTTCACTCGGTCCGCCAACGTATGCTGCCGTCGGGAAAAGATAATCTTGACAAATGGGTCTGAGCATTACATTCGGACTGAAATCTTCCGGCTGTTCGTACAAACGGTTTAATACATCTTCTTCGGTGAATTTTCTGCGTTTACCTTTTAATCTGAATTTATCATCGACCGGCTCAAGCAAATATCTGCCGTCTTTTTCGCGGATGAAAATATTAACCGGTTGGATTTTAACTTGTGCATGATAAATATCCTCCAGTTCCGCACTTACCTCAAGCAAATCACGTGTGTGAATTCTATAATCCAGTATTTCTTTTTCAAAAACCGGTATTAATAAATTTTTTACTTTTGCATCCGTCGGATCGAATATTATAAGTCCGTACTCATCGAATAGTTCGAAAATCATGTTTCCGAAAGCTTCGGTGAAAGTTTTACCCTTAGCAAAATTCCGGCTCAACAAATCTTTGATTGTACCGGTAAATTCGGTTGACCGCATGTTTTCGAAAAAGTCATCCAAAGTTTTTTGAATATTCGAATTGAATTTCAGACTGCCGACCGGTCCTCTGTTTACATCAACAGGTTTTCCGTCGCTGTATGTAACTGTTACAATTTTGTTTCCGGGATTCAGAATTTTGATATAGCTTACTTCTTCAAAATCGTGGTCGTCTCCGGCTAGCCAGAAAACGGGAACGAATTGATATTGCTCGTACTTTTCGTTCAAGTGTTGTGAAAGTTTAATTGCGGTAATTATTTTGTAAAATGTGTAAAGAGGTCCGCCGAAAATACCAAGTTGCTGACCCGTAAAAATTGCAAAAGCTTTTCCGTCTTTAAGATTACGAATATTTGCTTTTGTCAGTTTCGAAGGTTTTCTCTCTTTGTATTGCTCCTCGATTATTCCGGAAATTTCGGCTGCAGGGTAATTATCCCGTTCCGTTATTGATTTTAATGTCGATTCGAAATCGGCTTCATTGCGGAAATTTTTATTGTAGTACTTCCTGACATTTTCAAATTCGTACAGGTAATCCAAAAACAAATTTTGATGATTGGGCAGATCGGAAAAATTTATGAACATGGTTCCCCTTTTATCAATTTAATAATCGAAAAATAGCAATTCCAAAGGAAATAATTTGATAAATGTTGGGGAATGTAGTAAAAACGACAAATTATCCGGTAATGCTTTAATAATTCACATCACTTCCGATTATAAACGCAGAAAAAAAATTTAGAGGAATATCATGAAAAATTTTATAACGGGTTTGCTAATCTTTCTAACATCAACATTTGTAGGTGCCCAGAGTTATCAAACTGAATTCATGCCCAGCAAAATTTCTTTTCTGCCGTTCCGTGCAAATTTCGAAGAAGCAAGAATAGGCGTGTTGTATTACGCTGAAAATGCAAATCTAAAACTCGATTTGGGTGGCACGACTGAAATTCTCGGATTCAGTTTTCCGCAGAAAAATCTCAGAATTACACTGGGAATTGAATTCATGGCTTATGCGCTTTCAACAAGTTATTCGGGTAGAAGATTGCAAATAGACGCAGTGGACGGATTCTTCGGCGGTCACGCATCATTTGTTAAATTTGCCGCGAACGGGAAATATCTTGCAAGGTTCAGAATTATTCACAACAGCGCTCACCTGGTCGATGGTCACTACGACGAGGAGCTGAAACGATGGATGAATAATGATAAGCCGATTCCTTTTACACGGGATTTCGGAGAGCTTACTTTGGCAAGGGAACAAGCTATCGGGGAATATCAAATAAAATATTATGGTGGAATCGCTTATGCAACACTTGTAAGACCTTCAACATTAAAAAAATACTCTTTTTCCACGGGTATAGAGGTTCATTCCAATAAAATATATTCAAATATATTTAATCAAGAATTAAACATATTTTTTGCTTATAATTTTGTTTTAAAAGGAATGCCGGTCTATACGGGAAACAATCACTTTATGGTTGGGGCTAAATTCGGTGAGTGGTACGGGAAAGGATTGGTGCTTTATCTTTCGTACTTCTCAGGAAAAAACGTATTCAGTGAATATTATAAAAATTCGATTAAGCGGTTTGGTATAGGATTTTATGTAGATATATTTTAACCAGAATTGTATATTTTCTTTCGTACTTGATTTATTTAGTGACGAAAGGCCTTTTTGGAAATAAATCCTTTAAAATATCTTACCGCAAAGCGATTACTGAACATTGTGAAGGTGGTAGCCTCTTATCAACTTTCAAATTTTCTTCACAAGCCGGTTGTGTGGGGAATGCCGGTTTCATATTCAATTGAACCCACTAACCATTGTAATTTGAAATGTCCGGAATGCCCCTCGGGTTTGGGAGCGCTTACACGTCCCTTGGGTCTGATGAAATTCCAAACTTTCAAGAATATTGTCGATCAAATAAAAGATACCGGTTTTTATATCCAGCTCTATTTTCAGGGTGAGCCGTTTATTAACAAAGAATTGTTTTCGATGATTGATTATGCGCGCGAAAATAAAATTTACACTTCAATCAGCACAAACGGGATACTCTTGAAAAAAGAAACGGTAAATAAAATTTTGGAATCACCGCCCGATAAAATTATTTTTTCAATTGACGGTTTGGATGAAGAAACCTATCAAAATTACAGATATGGCGGAACATTCAAAGAGGCCGACGAGGGATTGCGTTTGTTATTAAGTGAAAAGAAAAAAAGGAAATTAAAAATTCCGTACGTCGAATTCCAGTTTATCGTTATGAAGCAAAACGAACATCAGGTTGATGAAGTTAAACGGTACGGTAAAAAAATAGGAGTGGACAAAGTAACTCTGAAAACAATGCAAGTTACTTCATTAGAAAATGCAAAGTATTTTTTGCCGGAGAACCCGCAATATTCACGTTATAAAATTGAAAACGGGAAATTGATATTGAAGAATAAATTGAAAAACAAATGCTTTGCTTTGTGGCGGACTTCGGTAATTACTTGGGACGGGAGGGTGGTCCCTTGCTGTTTCGATAAAGATGCTAAATACGAATTAGGAAAACTTAACGGAAAAAATTTTGAAGAGATTTGGAAAAACGGAAATTTTCATTTATTTAGAAAACAAATATTAAAAAACAGGAAAGCTGTTGATATTTGCAGAAATTGTACGGAAGGTATGAAAATTAATATATTTGAAATCGAATGATGGGAACGGTAGCAGCAAAAATATATTCGGGGATAAAAAAGCGACGCAATTTGTTGATTAATATTGCCAAATTTACAATTGCGGTAACGTTAATTTACTTTTTGGTTACGCACCTAAATCCTTCCCAAATATATTCCGATATGAAAAAGGCGAATAAATTATTGATTTCATTTGCCCTTTTGCTTTTGGGCTTGAATGTTTATCTGCAATATGTAAAATGGGAACTAATTTGCAAACAGGTTTTAGGTGTTACGGATAAAAGGAAAATATGGCTCTCCCTTTTTTACGGTTTTAGCGCGGGAATATCAACACCAATGCGGTTAGGTGAATATGTAGGCAGGGCGATTCCGTTCAAAGATAAAAATTTATTGGAAATTACTTTTGCAACTTTTGTGGATAAAATCTTTCCCATCTTCATGGTCTTGTTTATCGGTTCGGTTGCAACGATTATTTTTCTTCATTATTATTTTAACGTTGCGGTTTATGTTACCGTTTCCCTTTTTCTTGTAATTTTTATTTCCCTTTATCTCTTATTGTTGATCTTCAGCGATTCCGATTTTTGGGATTCTTATCTTTACAAAAAAGTTTCAAATATTAAAATTTTTAATAAATATATTGAAAAATTTCAAATATTAAAAAAAGTAAATAAAGTCACTCTCCGGAAGGTAACCGTTTATTCCTTTCTGTTCTATCTGACGTATATATTTCAATTTGCAATTTTGTTCTATGCATTTTCCGGTTCATTCGATTTTGTAAATTATATATGGATTGGAAGCATGGTAATGTTCGCAAAAAAATTCATTTCTTTTCTTACCTTTGGCGATTTGGGAATCAGGGAAGCCACGGCGGTTTATTTTGCCGGATTGATAGGCATTTCAGAAACGGCGGCTTTTAATGCATCTATAATTATATTTGTGATTAATCTGGTTTTGCCCTCGTTGGTCGGACTTTTTCTATTTCTCAGGAGAAACTGAATGCTTACCGCTGCATCGATTGCCTTCGGTATTCTTTTTTTGCATTACGGTTATTTCCTTTTTACGGTTTACAAAGGATTGAACCGTTTAACCCGTTTTCCGGAAAAAGCGGAATCAAAAAAATATTTCGTAAGTGTGATTGTACCGTTCCGGAATGAGGAAAATGAAATCCTAAACAGTCTGAAAAGTATTGAAAATCAGAATTACGACGAAAATTTTTTTGAAGTAATTTATGTTGATGATAGTTCAACCGACAATTCCTTGAAAATTCTCAGGGGAAACATTAACCGGAAAAATATTAAAGTTATCGAACATAACGACAACTCACAATCACGCGCTCACAAAAAAAAGGTAATAGAGCATGCCATTGAAAAATCGCAAGGTGAAATAATTGTTACCACCGATGCGGATTGCACTCATGGCAACGACTGGTTGACTTCGATGGTAAATTGTTTTGATGAAGAAACAGGTTTTGTATCCGGACCCGTGGAATTTCTCCCGGGTGAAAGTTTTTTTGAAAAACTGCAAGCATTGGAATTTGCTGGTTTAATCATAACCGGTGCAGGATTAATTGGAGCCGGAAGGCCGGCAATTTGCAACGCGGCTAATTTGGCTTTCCGGAAAAGCGCGTTTTACGATGTTGGCGGATATTCCGGTAATCTGAATCTCTCTTCCGGCGATGATGAGTTTTTAATGCAAAAAATTCATGCGGATACAAATTACAAAGTGAAATTTTGTGCCGACAAGAGAGCAAAAGTTTTTACAAAACCTGCTCCAGATTTAACGGGTTTTTATCAACAACGGAAACGTTGGGCAAGCAAAGGCTTGTTTTATAAAAATAAAAAATTGGTAATTTCTCTGATTCTCATATTTTTGTTCTACTTCGGTTTGTTCTTGTTTCCTTTATTTGCAATGTTAATGAACGGCAAATTCTGGCTGTTGTTTGCTGCAGGGTTTGTTTTGAAAATTGTTACTGAATTCATAGTAATGAATAAAGGAATTAAAATTTTATACAACACAAAAATGCTGAAATATTTTCCGGCGGCTGAAATATTTCATATTCCGTATATCGTGATTGCCTCACTCTCCGGGTTAAAGGGAAATTTCGAATGGAAAGGGAGAGAACTTTCAAGATGATGAGAAAATATAAATATTCACCACCGTTTATTGTAAAGAAGATGTTCGACCGTTTTATTTGGGAATCGAAAACCCGGAAAATTCTTTTTACTTTTGATGACGGACCGAATCCGTTTACAACCGAGAGAATTTTAACGGAGTTATCCGGATATGATATCAAAGCCGTCTTCTTTTGTGTGGGTGAAAATTTAAAAAAACATGAGTCCCTTGTAAAATATATTCTTGAAGAAGGTCACACACTTGCAAATCATACATTGCAACATTCCAAACTAACACAACTTAAAAAAATAGAAATTAAACAAAATATAATTGAAGTGAATGAATTCGTTGAAAATTCATTCGGGATAAATATGGAATATTTCCGCCCGCCTTACGGTAGATTTACCGCAAGTTTGAATAAAATTTTAGTTGACTTGGGAATGCAAAATGTGATGTGGTCACTGCTTACTTACGATTACAAAAATGATATAAATATTGTTAAATTTGCGCTTAACAATTATTTAAGGAACAATTCCATAATAGTTTTTCACGACAGTAAAAAATCGGGGAAAATAATTATCGATTCGATCCGGTATACAGTTGATGCAATAAAAAAGAAAGGTTATTCAATCGGGACGCCTGCTGAATGCTTGAAATAATTTTCATCATAATTTTTTCACTCTACTTTATTCAACTAATTGTGTTCACAATCGGGGCAAGCAAAAAATTCCCCAAATCGAGTGGGAGCGGTTTGCCCGGTATTACCGTTATTGTTGCCGCCAGAAACGAAGAGCGCAACATAGAGAAGTGTATGATTTCATTAAACAATTTGATTTACCCACGTGAAAAGCTTGAAATTATTATTGTCGATGATCATTCTACGGATCGTACCGGGGAAATTATAGACCGTTTCATTTCCGGGAAACCGTTTTTCAAAAAGATAATCCCGCAAAAACAGATTGGAAAAGTAAAAGGTAAAGCCAATGCAATTGCCAATGCAATTGAAGAGGCGAAAGGGGAAATAATTTTAACAACTGATGCCGACTGCGTTGTTTCGCCCACATGGGCAAAAACCATAGCATCGTATTATACCGAAAACGTTGCCATGGTTTGCGGATACACGAATCAAAAGTTTAATAATTTGTTTACCGGAATGCAGGATGTTGATTTTATATATCTTTTAACGGTGGCTAGCGGGGCAATGAATTTGGGCAAACCGTTAAGTGCAATCGGCAACAATATGTCATACAGAAAAGATGTTTATCACGAAGTCGGCGGTTATGAGTCAATTCCGTTTTCCGTAACGGAAGATTTTAGATTGCTAATGGCAATTCATAAATTGAAGAAATACAAAATAATTTATCCTACCGATGCCGGTTCGCTTGTAACTTCGGAACCTTGTCCCGATGCCAAAACACTTTATTGGCAGAAGAAACGTTGGGGTGTCGGTGGTCTCGATAGCGATTTTGGCGGATATTTAGTTACCTCCACAGCGTGGTTAACGCATTTGGGAATGTTGCTGGCACCCTTTCTTGTTCCGGCTTCAGCTTTGTACTTAATTGGATTCAAAATTATTGCCGATTATTTTTTCTTGTGGTCAGTGTACAAAAAACTTAACTTGCGTTTGCCGGTTAAAAATTTCTTGGCATTTGAAATATATTTTATATTTTATGTTTTAATTTTACCGATTTTACTTATCTTCACCAAAGAAGTTAAGTGGAAAGGCAGGAAATATTGATGTTACTACTTTGTAATTATTATGTAACTTACCGTTGTAATGCATATTGCGAATTTTGTCACTTCGCAGTGCATGAAAATTTTAAGAATACTCCGCATGCATCGTTAGGAGATTTCAAAAGTAACGTAAAACAACTTGCGGAGCTCGGAGTTAAGTTTATCGATTTGACCGGCGGGGAACCGTTGCTAAATCCGCATATCGCCGAAATGGCCGGTTATGCCAGAAGTTTAAAAATGCAAACGAGCATAACCACCAATACTCTTCTGTATCCAAAATTTGCCGATGCCCTGAAGGGAAAAGTTAATTTGTTGCATTTTTCTTTGGATTCGCCTGACCGTGAAGAACATGATAAAATCCGGAAAGTTAAATGTTACGATAAAGTTTTCGAGAGTATTGAAATTGCAAAATCGATTGGGGAGTTTCCCGATATTTTATTCACCGTTACGAACGAAACGTACAGAAAATTACCCCGTATGCACGAGATAGCAATTAAACACGACTTGATTTTATTGGTCAATCCGGTTTTTTCTTATTTTGGAAATCCCGGCTTAAACGATGAAGCACTTGATTTTATTGAAGAATACGTCGACGGGAAAAGTAACATATACTTGAATAAAGGCTTTATTAAACTTAGAAGGAATGGCGGAAACGATATTGATAAACCGACTTGCAAAGCTGTATCCCGGGTGATCGTAATTTCGCCGGAAAATGAAATAATTCTGCCGTGTTATCATTTCGGTAAGGAAACAATAAAAATAGATAAACCAATCAAGGAAATCCGCAATTCCGGAAAAATCAAATATTATAAAAGTATGGAAGGCAAATTTGATTTTTGCCAAGGTTGCACGGTAAATTGTTATTTTGAACCGTCGTTCGCTTTCCCTTTTAACCAATATGGAATTGCATCGTTGCCCAGCAAATTTAAATACGGATATACGAAATTGATTAAACAAAAAATAAAAAAAATTGTAAATGGAAATTAATGTATGAGAAAAGTGCTGATTCTATTGTTGTTACTAAGCCCGTTATTGTTTGCACAAAGTAAAATCGAATACTTTCCCGACAGTTTAAGTATCTCGCCGTTCTCAGCAAAAATGATTGAACCTAAAATTGGCTTTTCTTTCCAGACAGGTGCAAATGAATTGGAATTGAATATAGGCAACTCTCTGGATTTAGTTCATTTCAGAAAAGGGAAGTCCGGTATCTTCAGTATCGGAGCCGATTTTTTCACTTTTACTTTATTGCGTGGAGAAGCGAATTTTCATTTCCCCGTTGATGCAGTGGATTATTTGTTCGGTATGAATTTCGGCTACAGGACCAAATATGATAATTACGAGTTGGGTTTGCGTTTCCGGCTCAGCCACATAAGTGCGCACTTTGTTGATGGACATTATGACGGAAGAAACCGGAGTTGGCGTGATAATTTGAACCCGCGGGTTTACAGCAGGGAATTTGTGGAAGTTTTGCCTTTTTATAAAGCCGGTTCATTCAGAAGTTATGCCGGGTTTACTTACATTTTTTCAACCGATCCGGAAAACATCGGCAAAGACAATTTTCACTTAGGATTTGAATATTTTTATCCTGAATTAATATTAAATCTTTTTCATTTTTATTTCGCATACGATTTGAAATTAATTCACCTTGATAAATATACGGGAAACAACTCGGTGCAAGCCGGTTTGCGCATTGGTAAAACATCGGGGAAGGGATTTTCGGTTTATTACCAATATTATTCCGGCAAAAGCCATCACGGTGAATATTACAATTTTAATAAAAGTTATTCCGCAATAGGTTTTAATTTGGAACTTTAATTATGGAACAATACCCGTATCAACAAACATACTCCACGCATTCACTTCGGAAAAAAAAGAAAAACAGGGTTGCCATTCATATTATTTTATTCTTAATCACATTTGTTACTACGCTGATTGCCGGAACCGAATGGACAACCGGAACAATGGGTCCGTATTCCCTTGAAGCGCTTCGGCGCGGTTTGCCGTATGCACTTTCAATTTTATTTATTTTAACATTTCATGAATTCGGTCATTATTTTGCAGCTATGTATCACAAGGTTAAAGCCACATTGCCGTATTATATTCCCTTTCCGCCTATACCCGGCTTTTTTAATTTCGGAACGATGGGAGCGGTTATCCGTACCAAGTCACCCGTTCCCGACAATATTGCAATGTTCGATATTGGCGTGGCCGGACCTGTAAGTGGATTTGTTGCATGCTTGATAGTTTTAATTTACGGTTTTTCGAATCTGCCCGGGGTTGAGTATATATTGCAGATACATCCGGATTATTTTTCGCCGACATACGGCGAGGGTGCCGTAACTCTTGAATTCGGTAATACATTGCTCTTCTCATTTTTAAGGGAGTTGCTTACTAAACCGGGTCAGTTCGTTCCACCGATGACTGAGGTTTATCATTATCCTTATTTGATGACGGGGTGGTTCGGCTTGTTTATTACTGCAATGAATATGATTCCGGTCGGGCAGTTGGACGGCGGGCATGTTGTTTACAGTATGTTCGGAGCCAAAACACACGAAGCAATTGCAAGTGTTTCGATGTTGATATTGGTTTTTCTCGGGTTCATCGGTTTACTTGATTCCACACTTGAATTGAATCTGCACTTCGGGTGGGGTGGTTGGCTTTTTTGGGCTTTTATTTTGTACTTCATTATAAAAGTGAAGCACCCGCCGGTACGTAACTTCTATCCGCTCGACAAAAAACGGATGGCGCTGGGTTATTTCGCTTTGTTTATTTTAATTATATCGTTTTCGCCAACGCCTTTCATTATTACTTTTTGATTAACGGAGCAAAAATAATTTCCTTGACAAAAGAAAAATCATTACATATTTTGCAACAAAAATTTAATACGGGTTTATTTATTGGTAATTTGCTACGTTTTCTAAAATAAAATTATGATACACGGAATCTCTTGTATGGAGTTGCAAAATACCAATAAGTAAATAATAGTTTTACTTCTGAAAGAAGTCACTCCATCCGGTTCCATCTGTCAATCAAATTATGCTGAAAAACAAAATTATTTATCCGCTTGTTTTAATGTCTCTCATGATGTTTTTCATAGCTTCGTGTGAAAAAACACCCACCGAAGTTATTGAGCAGCCTCTAATTCAATTTGTTGTAACAAGTATTTCGGCTCCCGGAACTTATATTTTATCCGGCACGGATTCTTCTTTTGTTACTTCGGTTACCATAGAAAATCCGGAGAATATTTCCGGAGTGTGGTTTAATATATCCACGGCAGACGGAATATCCAGAATTGTATCCGGTGTGAAAATGTTGGACAACGGAGATAAAACGAACGGTGATGAAATTGCTGGCGACGGAATTTATTCCGGTAAAACGTTTTTGGGCAAAGGAGTAAAAAGTGGTAAATATCAAATCGATTTTTTCGTTTCCGATAAAATTAATCCCGAACCGGCAAATGTGCACAAAATAGGAATTAAATATTTTGAAGTTAAAGGCGGGGCGGAAAACTATCCGCCTGAAATAATAAATGTGTCGATTCCCGATACTGTAATGAAGGAAGAAAAATTCACATTCTCCGTTGAAGTTAAAGATTCGAACGGACTGCAAGATATTCGTGAAGTTTATTATGAATTATTTAATCCGAACGGCGAGCAGGTGGTTAATAGCAAGGGCATATCACGCTTCCCTTTGTTTGATGACGGTGATACAAATGCAAACGGAGACCAAGCCGCCGGTGATGGCGTTTATACGGTGTTCTTAACTATACCGGCAAATCAACCAACAGGATTATGGGAGTTCAAGTTTACCGCCGTCGATAAATCGGATGAAAAAAGTAACAAAGTTTCACATTCGGTGTATGTTAAATGATTAAAATTCTAAAGATATTAATTGTGGTTTTCTCTGTTCCGTTGTTTGCACAACAAATACCGTGCAACTTCAGGTTGGACAAAAAGCCGTTAAACAAACTTGCGGACAATACACCTAAAAGTAATTCTATCGAATACATTAAGATAGATAAAGATACCGTTTGGGTTGGAACAGGCGGTGGATTAAGCAAATCGACGGACTTCGGTGAAACTTGGCAAACATTTGAATTCGGAGACGAAGGAATTTCCGCTTTGGCAATTAACAACGATACCGTTTGGGTTGCAACCTGGCATCCGTTCGAAGATCCTTTCGGTGAAATTATACCCGTTGGAAGCGGGTTGCATTATTCGGCAGACGGTGGGCGGAATTGGACGGACATCCCGCAACCTGTTGATGCACCGGACGATTCTTCGATTGTTTACGGGATTAATACATTGCGTGCTTTGCCGATTACGGCAGTCGAAAATAATTTTACAAGAAGTATAGCTTTTACGGAAAATACAATTTGGATTACTTCTTTCGCGGGTGGAACCAGAAAAAGCACCGATAAAGGTCAAACTTGGCAAAGAGTTGTTTTGCCACCCGATTATTTGGATGAAATTAAACCGGCGGATACACTTGATTTTACTCTTTCTCCGTCATCCGGGGCATTGGGGTTTGAAGAAAATCTTAATCACAGGGCATTCTCGGTTGTGGCGGTTAACGATTCCGTTTTATATGTGGGAACCGCCAACGGAATTAACAAGTCGGTCGACGGTGGGAAAAGTTGGAAAAAATTTAATCACCAAAACCAGGAGAACGGAATAAGTGGAAATTTTATTGTTGAAATGAATTTCGACAAATCAAGAAATACACTTTGGGCTGCTACCTGGAAAGCATTGGGTGAAACCGAATATTATGCGCTCAGCTCAACTTCCGACGGTGGTGAAAACTGGAATATTTTTTTAGTGGGCGAAAGGGTACATTCCGTCGGCTTTGTATTTGATAAAAACGGAACTGAACTTTTATCGTCAAGCATTTTAGCCGGAACCGAAAACGGAATATTCAGAACCGTTGACTCGGGTGAAACGTGGATTGCCGCTCCGCCTATGGTTGATGAAGTTACAAGAAATTCCATTACCACAAAGGAATTCCGTGCGTTCAATAGCCAATTGTTAAGTGATAACACCCATTATTTGTGGTTCGGAACAACCCAAGGTTTAACACGTTTTCATGAAACGGGGGGAATTTGGCAAGGTGAATGGAAGGTTTATATAGCTTCTGCCGGTAAACTTCCTGAAGAAGAAACTTTTGCCTTCCCCAATCCCTTTTCTCCCGATGATGAAGTTTTAAAGATTAAATATTCAACCGGTGAAGATAATGCCAATGTTACAATAAGAATTTTTGATTTCGATATGAATCCGGTCAGAACACTTATCCAGAATGTTTCGCGTAACGGAAACACCGAACATATTGAATATTGGGACGGCAGGGATGATAACGGAGCAATAGTGCCCAATGGTGTTTACTTTTACCGCATCGAATCCGGTTCATCGAAACCGCTTTACGGAAAAATTATGGTGATGATGTAATGAAATTACCGGTAAAAATATTGATTTCGATTTTGCTTTTAACTTTTTCATTATCGGCACAGACCGTAAACGAATCGGGTGTACTTCCCGGTGCTTTCAGTAGAATCGGCTTCGGTGCACGGGGTATGGGAATGGGAAACGCCGTTTCGGGTGTAACGGTGGGAGAGCTGGTTTCGTACTATAATCCTGCTTTGTCGGTATTTCAAAAAGGCAATTCGGTGCAAGTGGGATATTCTTTTTTGTCACTTGACAGATCGCTTAATTTTATTAATTATACCCGGAGGTTCAAATTAAACGGTAGAAATAATGATGCCGATTCTTCGAGATATGCGGGAATAAGTGCAGGTATAATTAACGCCGGAGTTTCGAATATTGACGGGCGCGACGGTTCCGGCAATAAAATAGGCGATTTCTCAACTTCAGAAAATCAATTTTTTATCGGATTGGCAAACCGGTTTTCGGAAAAAATTTCAATAGGTGTAAACGTTAAGTTTTATTATTTTAAACTTTATGAACAAATTAAAGCTAACGGTTTCGGAATCGATCTTGGCATTTTGTACAAGTATAATGATAATTTAACTTTTTCACTTGTAATTTCGGATATTAATTCAAAGTATAAATGGAATACCACTCCGGTTTACGGGGAACAAGGAAATACAACCACCGATAAATTCCCGTTGTCAAAAAAAATAGGCGTTACATATAAATTTGAAAATCCAAAATTGATTGCGGCTCTTGAATTCGAAAGTCTTTCTAGTAACTTGAATTATTTAAAATTTGGTGCAGAATATAATTTGTTCGATAATCTCTTTTTGAGAGGCGGATTCGATAAATTGAACACCGGCAATTTAGATAATCCTTTCAGGCCTTCTCTGGGTTTTTCTTATTTTTACAACACAAAAAATTGGCTGGTTGGATTTGATTATGCCTTTGTGGTTGAGCCTTATTCGCCGTACGATAAACATATAATAGGGTTAAACTTTAACTTTTAAGAATTATGAAAAATAAAATAATTATATTATTAATTTTAATCACTGCTGATTTACATGCTCAGGGAACCGGAAGTAACGGATTGTCATTTCTTAAAATTGGTTTCGGAGCGAGGAATGTTGCAATGGGCGACCTCGGTGTAACCTCTGCCAATGATATTACGTCGGTGAACTATAATCCCGCAATAATCACTAAAATAAAGGGTAACCAGATCTTTATTTCACATAATCAATGGATACAGGATGCAACCAGTGAAATGTTGGGAGTTAATTTCGGATTGTTCGGCTTACCGTTTGCATTTTCAATTAACACAACAAACATATCGGGATTTGAAATAAGAACGAAACCTTCGCTTGAACCGGATGCAACGTTCGATATACATTATTTTTACACGAGCATTTCAACCGGATTTTTATTGCTCGAAAATTTAACCTTCGGAACCACTTTAAAATTTTTGTACGAAAATATTCTATCCGATGAAGCAACCGGATACGGAATTGATTTCGGTTTGTTTTATCAAACGAATGTGAAAGGATTAACCACCGGTCTTTCGTTGAAAAATATTGGTGCTATGAATGAACTGAGGAACAAAGCAACCAAACTTCCGGTGGATTTGAGATTCGGTGTGGGTTATGAATTTAATGTGGAACAGATTAAATCACAAATAACCTTTACCTCCGGGGTTCAAAAGTATCTTGATTTGGATGATAATCATTTTATTTTAGGTAGCGAAATTTTCTATGATAAGATTTTTGCATTAAGGTTTGGTTACATGAGTGGATATGAATCGCGTGGAATTACACTAGGCGCCGGTTTATTTTGGAATAATTTGAATTTCGATTACGCATTCGCACCCTTTGCTTACGGTTTGGGAAATGCACATTTAATTTCGTTAATTTATACTTTTTGATCTATTCCGTTGAAGACCGGTATTAAAAAAATATAATGGAATTCCAACCGGCAATTAATTGTCATTGCTGCATTCATACATTCTGATTTTATATCCGGTCTGGGTTATGTGAAAAGCGGGAACAACATTTTCATTTGAAAAATGAAAATATTTCAATATGATAATAGTTAATAAAGTATATTCTTAGTTATATCTTTATTTAACTATGATAATTTAAATATTATGGAGAAAATATGAAACCCGCAAAAACCTTCCCGTTTTTCTTATTCACTTTAACTATTTTCGTTTTATTATTCGCCGGTTGTACCGATAAAAGTGTTGATCCGGCGGTATCGGAAGATTACTTTCCGGTTAATCATGATTTCGTTTACACGTACAAATCGAATGTTTTCAACGATAGTCAAGACTCAATGAGTACTTTCCAGATGAAAATTGATTATTATAATTTCAAGAACGGAAAATTTTTGGCAATATTAATCAAGTTGGAAAATATGAACGATTGGGCGCCGCTTCTTGGAATTAAAGACAGCAACAATGTTATTTATTCACTCGGGGATTATCCACCCGAGGGTTTATTTCCATTGTTCAAACATAAATATGATGACAATGAAGTTACCGGTGATGAAGTCAATATAGGGGGAAAAACATATAATGCCAAAAAATTAACCGTTACACGCGATGGGCGGGAAGCATCCTGGTGGTTTGTTGACGGCATCGGACTGGTAAAAGAAGAAAGTGTGAACGGCATTTCAATATTTTCGGATAATCACGTCGACCGGAATTTTGTTACAAAAACCGAATTAATTAGTTTTACAAAATGAGTGAATAGTAGTCCGGAAATAAACTTACGGAACTGCATTTAATTTCATGAAAAATTTTATTACACTATTAATTTTGTTACTTTTACACTTGCCAAAAAATCTGATATTTTATGGAAATTATCAAATATACCGAGGAATGGAAAGACAAGTGGGATGAGTTTGTTTTAAACTCGAGTAACGGAACGATGTTCCACATGCAAAAGTTTTTCGATTATCACGAGCCCGGGAAATTTCAATTCAATCATCTGATATTTTTGGAAAAGGGGAAAATTGTTGCATTGCTTCCCGGTAGCATTGTTGAAAACGGTACCGTCTTCGAATCTCCCATTGGTGCAAGCTACGGTTCCATTGTAGTAAAAGATATCAAATTCCGTAAAGCCCTTGAAATTGTTGATGTATTGTTGGATTGGGGTAAAAGGAACGGTATTAAAGAATTCATTTTAACTTCCGCTCCAATGATTTACGAAACATATCCCAATCAAAATCTCGATTTTGCAATGTTGTGGCGGGGCTTTAAATATCAATTGCATTATATTTCCAGCGCAATAAAACTTGACAAGAAAATAGATATAATCTCAAGGTTTTCACCGACAATCCGCCGTAATATCAGAAAAACATTTAAGAACCCGGATTTGCGCGTTGAAGTTAACGAAAGGTATGATCACTTTTATCCGATTCTATTGAAAAACAAAGCGAAGCACAATGTTAAACCGACTCACTCTTATGAAGATTTGTTAAAACTTAAACAATTACTGCCCGACCGCCTTAAACTCTTTATGGTTTACTATAAAGATAAACCGATTGGCGGTTCGCTAATGTTTTACCCGAATAAAAACGTTGCTCTTTGCTTTTATAATATGTTGCTCTATGAGTATGCACAACATAAACCCATTCAACGTGTAATGTATGAAGTTGTGAAAGATTCCACCGAAAGGGGATTTGCTTATGTCGATATCGGTGTTTCACAAGATACCTCCGCCGATAATCCTATGACGCCCAGTATCAGTCTGATCGATTTTAAAGAAAAGTTCGATGCAAAATCGATTATGAGAAATACGTTGCATTATAAATATTAAATAATGATCTTATGTCAGATTTGAAAACCGCCTGCATCACATTTCTGGGAAATCCCTACTTGGATTCGAGAGTTGTGAATTTAATCGACTCATTAAAAGCAAATAACGTAAATGTTAAAGTCATTGCATTCGATTGGCAAACACCGGATTTTGTTACCGTTAAAGGTGATGTTACAATTTATAAATTAACAAAGCAGAAGTTTTCGGCTTTATTCTACATTAAGTTTTTATTTTTATTATTTAAAGCTCTTAGAAAAGTAAAAGCCGATTATTATTTCGCAGAAGATATTTACGTTCTGCCGGCAACCTCTTTCTTCGCAAAAAGAAGGAAAGCAAAACTATATTATAACAGTCGTGAATTGTATTCACATATCGGTGGATTGAAAGATAAAAGGTCGATTCAGATGTTAATTAGTCTGGTTGAAAAATTTTACATCAACAAGCCGGATTACGTTTTGGTTACAGGAGAACTTGATGCCGAATATCTGACGCATATTTACGGAATAACGAATACTTTATTATTAAGAAACCTGCCGAAGTTTAACAAGCAAAGTAAAAAAATCGATTTCCGGTCACGATTCAACATTCCGGAGAAAAGTTTGATTTTGTTATATCAAGGTGTTTTGCTCAAGGGAAGGGGGATTTCGTTAATGTTGAAAGCGCTCCGGGAATTGGAAGATACCGTTTTTATTGTTATTGGCGAAGGTGTTTACCGTAAAGATTTTGAAATGGAAGCTGAAGAGCTGGGAGTAACGGACAAGGTGTTTTTTCTTGGCACAGTTGAACACGAAAGGTTGTTGCAATATACCGCCGGTGCCGATGTTGGTATCGCATTGATTGAAAATATAAGTTTAAGTTACTTCTATGCATTGCCCAATAAATTGTTCGAATACATTATGGCTGAAGTTCCGGTGTTGGTGACTAATTTACCGCAAATGAAAGCGATTGTTGATGATTACCGGGTCGGTGAATATATTACGAACGAAGAACCCGGGGAAATTGTTGAAATTATAAAAAAATGGCAAACCAATCCCGCTATACTGAAAATTTATAAGGATAATTGCGTGGAAGCTTCGACGGAACTGAATTGGCAAGTTGAGTTCGATAAAATAAAACATTTATTACTTACCTGATATTTAAAATGAAACAAAAACGAATTTTAATTGTCAGACCCGACAGGTTGGGCGACGTGGTTTTGTCAACTCCTCTTCCGCGCGAAATAAAAAGGGAATTTCCGGATAGTTATGTTGCCGTAATGTTGAGAAAATATACAAAGGATATTTACCGGAACAATCCGCATGTTGACGATATAATTTTGATAGATGATATTGAGCCCGGAAGCAAGAATTATTTTTGGAATAAAGTACGTGAAATAAAATCGCACCGGTTTACCCATGCGTTAATGTTGTTACCGGATGAGAAAATTAACTACATTCTTTTCTTTGCCGGAATTCCCAAAAGATACGGAGTAGGGCACAAATTTTATCAAGCTATTACTTTTGTTAAAGGAATAAGCAGACACAAATATAATCCACTGCGTCACGAAGCCGATTACTCAATGGATTTGGCAAGGGCAATTGGAGTAAGCCCGGCAAGCCTTGCAACGGAAATACATCTGACGGACGATGAGCTTGAAAAGTCGAGAGAATTGCGCAATGAATTTCTGGGTGGAAAAAAATACTTGGTCGGCATTCATTCAACCAGTGGCAATTCGGCTGCAAATTGGTCACCTCAAATGTATTTCGATTTAATCAGAAAATTGGCAAGCATGCCCGGCATACGGTTGATGGTTACCGATGTAAATATACCGGAAGAGTTAATCGGAGTTGAAAATGTTATATATCCGGATCCGGATAATAAAAAATCTTTAAGGGAATGGTTTTCCATATTCAAAACCCTTGATTTGCTTGTTTCGTCCAGTACCGGACCAATGCATATATGTGCAGCGCTAAAAGTAAAAACCGTATCCGTATTTTGTCCCTTGCCGGCAGCATCACCAAAGCTTTGGGGACCGCTGGGAAATGAAAGCGAAATAGTATTACCGGAAAAACAATATTGCGATTCGTTTTGCCCCGGTGATCCTAAATTGTGCGACTTTGGCGGAGAGAAAGGTTTGGCTGTTGCTAAAGTTGTGGATGCCGTTAGCAGAATGTTGCGTAAAAATGGTTTATATGATTAACAAAAATATTTATATATTTGTGTCCCCGTTTAAATTTTGCCGGGGCTAATTGACAAACCGGCGCCCAACCCCGTCAGGTCCGGAAGGAAGCAGCGGTAAGCGTCCGGTTTGGGTAGTTAGTTCCCGGCTTTTTTATATTTAAAAATTCTTAATCTTTTAACTTGATTTTTTTTATTTTTGGTAAAAGTCAGGTTGAAATTCCACGGGTAATTTTGATAAAAAAAATATCCATAATATTATTTCTTACTTTCTTTGCCAACTTAACAGCACAGGAAATTCAAATTCCAGGATTTTCTCTTAACGGAATAAAAACCCCGGTTAAAATTTCGGCTATTCCCGATTCTGTGAATTCGGTCTATTTGACAATCATAAGAAATAATAAAACCGAAAACTTCAAGCTCTTTGTAAAAAATTCAACGGTCGATACCTCGGTTATATTTCCATCCGCAGGAAATTATAAAGTAAGATTAAATATACCCGGTGAAGTTTATGAGGAAATAAGAATACTTCCGGGATGGTTCAGTGTTATCCCGCCGCTAGTTGCAATACTTCTAGCGTTGATTATCCGTCAAGTATTGGTTTCATTGTTCATCGGAATTTACATTGGCACTATACTGATTTATAATTTTGATCCCGTTGAAGCGCTGCTCCGCTTGGCAGATACTTTAATATTAAATGTTTTAGTTGATTACGATCACATGTACGTCATTGTTTTTACGCTGCTGATTGGCGGAGTTGTAGGAATTATATCCCAAAACGGAGGAACGGAAGGCTTGGCCAGGCAAATTACAAAATTGGCTAAAACAGCTAAAAGCGGAATGATTGCAAGTTGGTTAATGGGTTTGGTAATCTTTTTTGATGATTACGCAAATTCACTTATCATCGGAAATATGATGCGACCGATTACCGATAAATTAAAAATATCACGTGAAAAATTGGCTTACATTGTCGATTCCACAGCCGCACCCGTTGCAAGTCTGGTTATAATAAGTACGTGGATTGGATATGAGCTCGGTTTGATTGCGGAAGGTTTAAAAACCATAGGGTCGGGAGAAAATGCTTATGATGTATTTTTAAAAACCATTCCGTATAGATTTTATCCAATTGCAGCTATATTTTTTGTCTTTCTTACTTCTTTCCTGGAAAGGGATTTCGGTCCGATGTTAAAAGCCGAACTACGCGCAAGAAAGGAAGGAAAACTTACAAACGACGATGTGGAAATAAAAACACTCGATTTGGAGAAGAGTAAAATTCCCGGGGAGAAGAAAGCAAATTGGATTAACGGCGCAGTGCCAATATTGATTATATTATTAGGAACAGTTACCGGCTTGGTTTATACGGGAATGTTAAACCTTGAAGCGGCGGGTTCCACAAATTACTCGCTTCAAAATATCATAAGTCATTCCGATTCGTATAAAGCTTTACTATGGTCGAGTTTACTGGCAGGTATTGTTGCGGTTATTATGTCTGTTTCCCAAAGGTTGTTGAATTTACACGATTCGATGAATGCTTGGCACAAAGGCGTTCAAACAATGTTGTTTGCCGTTATTATTTTGGTTTTCGCTTGGGGAATAAGTAAAATCACGGTTGATTTGAAAACAGCCGATTATTTAATTTCGTTACTAAGCGAGTCGCTCAATCCGAAACTGTTGCCGGTATTGGTCTTTGTTATTTGCGGAGCGATAAGTTTTGCAACGGGGACAAGTTGGGGAACGATGGCAATTGTAATGCCCATTGTAATTCCATTGGCAAGCGAAGTTTCTTCCATTGCAGGTTTAAGTGCTGCCGGAACCACAATTATTATTCATGGAGTTATCAGCTCGGTGCTGGCGGGTTCGGTTTGGGGCGATCATTGTTCCCCGATTGCGGATACCACAATTTTAAGCTCAATGGCTTCGCAGTGTAACCATATCGATCACGTTAGAACACAATTGCCGTATGCTTTATCCGTAGGGGCGGTTAGTATGTTAATCGGCGATTTTTTAACCGCGTACGGATTGAATCCGTTTGTAGCAATTTTTATAATCTTCGCTTTGTTGTATTTGATTTTAATGTTCTTCGGTAAAAAAGTACGACCGGATAATTTGTATGATTAGGTAGATTCTAATTTATTTAAATTTTTATTTTTGTAGTAATTTGCAACAACTTTGGCTTTTGCTTTTCCTATTACCTTTGCCAATTCGTCTTCACTTGCGGTTTGAATATCCTTTAAGCTCTTGAAATTTTTCAGAAGTTTTTCGGCTATCTTTACACCTATTCCTTCAATTTCCAAAAGTTCGGTTGTCAAAGTTCTTTTTGAACGCCTTTGACGGTGAAACGTAATTGCAAAGCGGTGTGCCTCATCTCGTATTTGTTGAAGAAGCTTTAAACTTGAAGAAGTTTTGGGAATTGTTTGCGGGTCGGATGAACCGGGTAAAAATATTTCTTCCAGCCTTTTTGCGAGTCCGATTATTTCAAAATTTTTGAACCCCAATTTTTTCAGTACACTTACTGCACTCGATAATTGTCCTTTGCCACCGTCGACCATAATCAAATCGGGCAAGGGCTCACCGCTCTCCTTCAGTTTCGTATATCTCCGTTCGATTACTTCACGCATGCTTGCAAAATCGTCCGGACCCTCAACACTTTTGATAATGAATTTTCTGTATTGGCTCTTTTTAGGTTTGGCATTTTCGAATACTACCATGCTTGCAACCGTATCGGAACCTTGAATATTCGATATATCGAAACATTCTATTTTTTTCGGAATTTTTTTCAAAAACAAATCACGTTTAAGAGAAGTTAATACATGGGGAAGAGTGCCTTCGCGTTTCATTCGTTGTAATTGAATGTCTTTCAATTGAAGCAATGCATTCTGTTTGCACATTTTCAGAAGTGAAAGGGCATTGCTGCTTTTCTTCGGGATAACAAATTTGGTTTTCCTTTCCGATCTTTCATTCAACCATTGCAAAAGTGCGCCGGAATCTTCCGGTTCAACTTCAAGCAATATCTCTTTGGGAATTTCCGCAAATTCATTGTAATAAAATTTCAGAACTGCATTGTAAATTTTTCCCGGACTGTCATCGAGAGCCGAGGATAATTTCAATTGCCGTTTGCCAACCAGTTTACCTTCTCGGATGTTGAGAACGGTGGCTGCAACGTCTTTATCTTCAACCGCAACACTTAATACATCCCGGTCTTCAAAATCGTTACTTACCACTTTTTGTTTAGCGGAATAAATTTCCAAACGTTTTAATTTATCCCGGATTTCGGAAGCCTTTTCGAAATTCAGTTTTTTTGCTTCCTCTTCCATTTGTTGTTTCAGCTCGGCAATTAACGAGGTTGTTTTACCGCGCAGAACCTTAATAACTTCCTGTACCATTTTATTATAGTCTTCTTCGGAAATCAACCCTTCACACGGACCGTCGCATTTTTTAATATGATAGTCGAGACAAACTTTGATTTTCTTTTTCCTTATCACTTCGTCGTCAATGTAATATTTACAGCTTCTTATTTTGAAAGTTTGGTTAATCATGCGAAGTGAAGCTTTCATTTTTTTTACATCGGTATAAGGTCCGAAGTAAAGCGAACCGTCGCGGACGATTTGCCGTGTGGAAAATATTTGCGGATAAGGTTCTTTGGTAACACGGATGTACGGGTAAGATTTATCGTCTTTCAAATTAACATTGTATCGCGGTTTTAGTTTTTTAATTAAGTTATTTTCGAGAACCAGAGCCTCGATTTCATTATCGGTAATTATGGTTTCCAAATCTGCAATTTTGGATACTAATGCTTTGGTTTTGGGGGAATCCAAATTACTTTGAAAATACGAACGGATACGGCTCCGTAAGTCTTTGGCTTTACCTACATAAATTACTTTTCCTTTAGCGTCGATAAATTGATAAACACCGGGTAAAGCCGGAACCGCCTCGAGTTTTACTTTTAATTCGGGTTTCATACCCCAAAGTATAAAGTATTATTGTATTGTTATCAAGTGGAATTGAAAATTAAGGCAGCGCAAAAAAGTTTAATAATATTTTATTTAAATACATAATTTTTTGGTACTACAACAATTCCGGTATCGGTAACTTTGAAAAGTTTTCTGTCTTTGTCCGGATCGAACCCGATTTCAATACCTTCGGGAACAATTACGTTTTTATCGATAATCGCTCTTCTGATACGGGTATGCCGGCCTATATTGCAGTTATCCATAATTATCGAATCGGTGATATAAGTGTAGGAATTAACCCGGACATTGGGTCCCAATATTGAACGTTCTACCAGACCGCCGGAAATAATCGTTCCATCGGTTATTAGTGAATTTATCGCTCTTCCTATTCGTTCGCCTTCGTGCGACAGTGTTTTGGCTGGCGGAGATTGAAGTTGACGGGTACGCAAGGGCCAGTCCACATCATAAAGATTGAATTCTGGATTAACGCTAATCAAATCCATATTGGCCGTGTAATAACTGTCGAGTGTACCTACATCAACCCAATAAGGTTGTTCTTTTTTGTTTTCATCTTCAAATCTGAAACCGTAAATATCATACCCCTCTTTAATCATAAAGGGAATAACATTTTTACCGAAATCTTCATAAGGAATCCCTTGCTCTGTCATTTTGTTCAGCACAGAAATTAAAACCTCGACTGAGAAAACGTAAATCCCCATATTTATCAGTGAGTAACCGGGGCGTGAAGGAATGACAGGTGGATTTTCAGGTTTTTCAATGAAAGATAAAACTTTATAATCCTTATCGATTTCAATTACACCGAACCTCGAAGCCTTTTCTTGTTCGGTAACGATGCATGAAATCGAAAGGTCGGCTTTCTTTTCGGTATGGTATTGGATCATTTTCAAATAATCCATTTTGTATATATGATCTCCGGATAAGACGAGAACCCATTTATTAAATTCCGGTTCCATCAAATTCAAATTTTGAAATATGGCGTCGGCCGTACCTTTGTACCATGAACTGCCAAGCTTTTGTTGCGGCGGAATGGTATAAATAAATTCGCGTAATTCAGGATGGAAAATATTCCATGCTTCGTAAATATGTTTGTTTAACGAATCGGATTTGTATTGAGTTAAAACGTAAATTTTTCTTAAACCCGAATTCAAACAATTGGAAAGCGTAAAATCAATTATCCGGTATTTCCCTCCGAAAGGAACGGAAGGTTTTGTTCTGTAAGCTGTAAGCGGAAGAAGCCTTTCACCCATTCCGCCTGCAAGTATCATTGTAATGGTATCCCGAACAATTGACGAGCCGATGAATGCCATTGTTGTACCCTAATTTATAGTATGCTGTTTATCTATTGGATTTATGGTAAATTCACTAAATTAAAGAGCAAAATACTTTTTCTATATTTAATTATATAAGATATGAAAGTCAAGAAAAATAAATTGTTGCTGCGTATTATTTTTTTGTTAGTAATACTTCTTATCCTTTTTATTTTATTCAAAAATAAAATCGAATTGGCTTACAATTTGGCACGTGAAAACGATGCAAGCGTGGAGAACTTTACTCTATATTTAAAAAATGCGGACGCCTTGAAAAATTATTATATCGAAGAACAAAAAAATATAGATATTAAAAAATATAAGTTAAAAATAGATTTGTATCCTGATGAGAAACGCATATCCGGCAAAGCCGACATAAAACTGAAGTTAAAATCTACCGGGCAGATAATTCTGAATTTTTATGACAATTTGAAGATTGACAGCTTGTTGCTCAATGGCAAACAAAATGATTACGAAAGGGATGAAAAACATATTTTTATTGAGACCGGAAATTTAAAACGGGACTCGGTAAGTTTAAGCATTCATTATTCCGGTACACCCGAAAAAATGGGTTTCGGTTCTTTTGTGTTCGGCGAATACAATGGTTCGCCGGTTGTTTATTCTTTAAGCGAACCGGTGTTTGCTTCAACATGGTTTCCGTGCAACGATCTTCCATCCGATAAAGCAACTGCGGAAATTTATATTACAAACGATTCCGGTTTCGTATCCATATCCAACGGTAAGTTAATGGGAATAGAAATAAACGGAAAACGTAAGACTTACCACTGGCAAACCTTTTACCCGATTTCTACTTATTTAATTGCAATTTATTCTGCAAAGTACAAACATTTTACAGATTTATTTGTCACCCCGCAAAATGATTCGATGAAATTGGAGTATTTCGTTTTTCCTTCACATTTTGATGAAGCACAAAAAGATTTTGAAATAAACAAGGATGCTTTGAAAATATTTTCCGGGTTGTTCGGAACTTACCCGTTTATAAAAGAAAAATACGGAGTGGCCGAGTTTTTATGGCAATTGGGAGCAATAGAACATCAAACAATAACGGGAGTCGGTTCAAATTTTCTTACAGGCAGAAAGTTTTTTGACGATCTTTATATTCATGAATTGGCACATCAATGGTGGGGTGATGCGGTTACCGTAAAATCATGGAAAGATGTTTGGTTGAGCGAAGGTTTCGCATCTTATTCCGAGGCGCTCTTTTACGAAAAGAAATTCGGGAAGGATGCATTAATTTCAACGATGATGCAAAAATTCGGAAAATTCGAAAACAAGCGTTTGTATGATCCCGGCAAGAATTTATTCGATAAAGTGGTTTACGACAAAGGTGCGTGGGTTCTGCACATGCTGCGCAATGAAGTGGGTGACGATAAATTTTTTGAAATATTACGGAACTATTACCGCCTGTTTAAGTATAAAAATGCAACAACCGTTGATTTCCGGAATGTTTGCGAACAAGTTTCGGGTAAAAACCTGGATGATTTTTTCAATCAATGGGTTTTCAAAGGGAAGGGAATTCCCGTCATCCGTTATGAATTTTCAGCGGATTCTGTGAGCAGGGATTTTTTTGATGCAACCGTTAAACTGAAACAAGTCCAAAAAGGTTATGAAATTTATAAACTGCCCGTTGTTATTAGGTTCAGGGGAGTTGCCGGGGAACGCACGGATACAAGTATTGTTTTTTCCGAAAAATCCGGATTGGTGAAAATGAATCTTCATTTCAAACCGATGGATGTTATTTTTGATCCCGAAAACCAGCTCCTTGCAAAATTTGAAAAGGCGAGGGATTGAAAATCATCATATAAATTGGAGAAACCGTTTAGTAAAAATATCGTTAAAAATTCTTAACTTTATAAGTTATTTTCTAATTAATATAAATAAAATATTGAGCAAAACCGTTTTTTTTGTATCGGATTTACATCTTGGACTCGAATCGAAAGAAAAAGAAAGAGAAAAGGAAAACAGATTCGTCAAGTTTCTAAACTACGCAAAATCCAATTGCGATGAGCTTGTTATTGTAGGTGATTTATTCGATTACTGGTTCGAATACCGTAAAGTTATTCAAAAAGGGTATCATAAAACTTTTACCGCTTTGGAAAATTTAACCGGTGCCGGCATTCCCGTTCATTATATTATCGGGAACCACGATTTTATGCACCGGGATTTTTTTGAATCAGAGTTAGGTTTGAAAATTTATTACTCTACTTTTAAAACCGGTTATAACGGGAAAAAGTTTTTTATAGATCACGGTGATGATTTTGTGGCGAACGATTTGGGGTATAAAATTCTGAAAAAGATTTTGAGGAGCAAAATAGCGCAAGGATTGTACTCGTTAATTCATCCCGATTTAGGCATTTGGTTGGCAAGTTCAACAAGTAAAACAAGCCGTGAACATACTGGTTCTAAAAATTATAGCGAAGAAGACGGTCTTTTTTCCAAAGCGAAAGAAATAATCGATAACGGTTTCGATTATGTTGTTTTCGGTCATACTCACCGAATTAAATACATAGCATATAAAAACGGTTTTTACATCAACTTGGGGGCTTGGTTGTTCGAACCGGTATACGGAAAATTTTCCGGTGAAGTATTCGAGATAATCAAATGGGAATAATATGCCTGCGGAAGGAAAAGAAAAGAAACAAAGCAAAAAAATAAAACTAAATGGTAAAAAAATATTTTGGTCGGTTACCGGATTTTTTGTTATAGCTTTAATCATCGGCGGATATCTTTTTTACCAACACGTTGTAAGTGGATTACCGTCGCTCGAACAGTTGGAAAATCCGAAACAAAGCTTGGCTACAAATGTTTACAGTTCCGACGGAGTAAAAATCGGGCAGTTTTTCCGGCAGAACAGAATTGAAGTTCACATCGACAGTCTGCCCCCTTATGTGATTCAAGCGCTTGTAGCAACCGAAGACCGGAAATTCTATGAGCACTGGGGTGTTGATATCGAAAGATTCATAAAAGCAATGCTAAAAAACGTTTTCCTTTTCAAACGTGAAGGCGCCAGTACCATCACCCAGCAATTGGCAAAAAATCTATACAAACTTAAAACTACACGGGAAACGTTGTTTGAAACGGTCGTCCGGAAAATACGGGAATGGATAACGGCGGTTCAAATTGAACAAACATATACGAAAAAAGAAATTTTGGAAATGTATTTCAATACGTCCTACTTTGGGAACCGGGCGTACGGAATTGAAATGGCATCTCAAATATATTTTAATAAATCAGCTAAAGAATTAACACTTCCCGAAGCCGCATTGTTCGTGGCATTATTGAAATCTTCGGTCTATTACAATCCGTTTAAACATTATGACAATGCCTTACGGCGTAGAAATCTTGTTATGTATAATATGGTTGACGTTGGTTATTTAACCAAAGAAGAATATGATTCATTAAAAACTTTACCAATTAAACTAGAAAAAAATAAATTTGCCGGTGGCGTACAAAGCGTAATTGCTCCTCACTTTGTTGAATATATCAGAAGGCAACTCGACCGTATGTCCGATAAATACGGATTCGACTTATACGAAGACGGTTTGTCTATTACCACAACTTTGGATACCAGAATGCAGCGTATTGCATCCCGGGTAGTGAAAGAACACCTTGACGAATTTCAAAAAGTATTCGATAAACATTGGAACTGGCGGAAACACCGCGATATTTTGAATGACTTGCTCGATAAAGCCATAAGAGCCAGAAAGGATTATAGAAAAGCAAAAGGTGAAAAGAAAAAGGAAATCTACGAAACGCTGAAAAAAAATGTGGCATTTGTCGATTCGGTTCAAAAAGCGGCGCAACAAATTGAAGTAGGTTTTGTCGTTTTGGATGTTCCGACGGGTGAAATCAAAGCTATGGTAGGCGGCAGGAATCAAGAATTCAGCTACGGATTGAACCATGTAACACAAATTAAAAGACAACCGGGGTCGTCGTTCAAACCGATTATTTACACAGTTGCATTGGATAACGGTTTGTATCCCGCTTATCCCATTCTGAATCAAGAATTTGAATACGGTCCGGATAATTGGAATCCGAAAAACTTCGACAAATCAACCGGGGGCTTTCTTACACTGAGGGATGCGTTGAAAAATTCCGTGAACCTGGTAAGCGCACGTTTAATAATTGAAGGATACGTCCCGCTTTGGCAAGTTGCAGATTACGCACGCCGTATGGGTATAACAACCAAATTAAATTTAGTGCCTTCTATTGCTTTGGGAACTTCGGAAGTAATTCCGCTCGATCTGGTAAGCGTTTACGCAACAATAGCCAATCACGGAATTTACAACAAACCGCTTTCCATTTTGCAGATAGAAGACAAGAACGGGATATTAATTGATAACTTTTTTTCACAAACCAAAGAAGCGATTTCGGAAGAGACCGCATTTTTAATTACCGATATGCTCAGAACGGTAGTTGACGAAGGGACAGGAATCCGCACCCGCGTAATCCATCATTTTTACAGACCCGCAGCAGGAAAGACCGGAACCACACAAGACTACGGCGATGCATGGTTTATGGGCTTTACCCCTCAACTTGCCGCCGGTGTTTGGGTGGGCTTCGACGACAGAAGAATTACATTTACCGGTTCATACGGTCAAGGATCGAAAGCCGCTAATCCCATTTGGTCGAATTTTATGCGGGAGGTTTACGATTCCTTGGCTCTGCCCGAAGAAGATTTTGAACTTCCGAAAAGCGGGAACATTGTGCGCGTTAAGTTTTGTAAAGAATCGATTTATGAATTGGGTGATCCGAAATTATATTCGCCCGATTGCAAATCCGGTATTGTTGAAGATTATATCAACATAAAAGATATCCCTCGAACATTTAGCGCCGAAAGGGATACGGCTGTTAAAATTTTTACGAAATATTGGAAACCCGACAGCCTCTCGCACGAAGCGGAAGAAATAATTGATGAATAATATTTTGTTAAATCTTTGGTTCTGCTTAATTTTGAATATATAATTTTGCCCGGATGGTGAAACTGGTAGACACGCTAGGTTCAGGGTCTAGTGGGAGTAATCCCGTGCAGGTTCGAGTCCTGTTCCGGGCACAACTTCACCGCCGGTTCGAGAGTAATTTTTAATATTTAACTTCCGTCTGAACCTCTTGATCCGGCTTTTTAATTTCACCGGTAAAACTGGATGAATAATTTCAATAAATCGAATGGACTGAGCGGTCAATACAAGCAAGCCCTGAATTATACCTCCGCTCACTACGAAAATTTTCCGGTTGCATCTTTTCTCATTCCCAAACATTTACGAAAACACGTTGCGGTAATTTATAAATTCGCACGTACCGCCGATGACATAGCCGACGAGGGGGATTTAACAGTTGAACAAAGGCTTGAAAAACTGGATGAATACGAAAATATGCTGAGGCAAACTCTTGCTTCTGTACCCGTGAACCCGTTTTGGGCGGCGTTGAAAAACACTGTAACTGAATTTAATTTAAGCTCGAAATATTTATTCGACTTGCTCTCGGCTTTCAAACAAGATGTAATTCAAAATAGATATTCTGATTTCGACGAATTATTGGATTATTGCTCGAGAAGCGCTAACCCCGTCGGGCGGTTGATACTCGAGCTTTGGCAAATCGAAAATGAAAAAGCAAAATATTATTCCGATAAAATTTGTACGGCGTTACAACTTACGAACTTTTACCAAGATGTATCGGTCGATTTAAAAAAAGGACGAATTTACATTCCCTTGGATGAACTTAACCGTTTCGGTATTTCTGAAAATGACTTTTTCAAATCCGTGATAAATGATAAGTTTAAAAAATTAATGATTTATCAAATTGATAGAACCGAAAAATTATTTAACGAAGGAGAGGGAATATTCGATTATCTAAGCGGAATGTTGAAATATGAAATTGCGTGGACGGTTCTGGGTGGTAAAAAGATACTTTACAAGATAAAAAAAAATGATTATAATGTATTGAAAAAAAGACCCGCATTGCACAAATTCGATTTTATCGGTTTATTCTTTAAGGCGTTTATAAAATGAGTGATTTGAAATCTTCAAAACAAATAGCAAAAGAAAGCCGGAGCAGTTTTTATTATGCTTTCAGCTTGTTGCCGCCCGAACAAAGGGAAGCGATGAATAATGTTTACGCATTTTGCCGTACCACCGATGATATAATCGATAACAGTGACGAAGCCGATGAAGTTAAATATGAAAAGTTGCGAAAATGGAGAAAGGAACTCGAGAAATCCCTTGTTGGAAAATCCGATTATGCGATTCTTAACAAACTTTCGAATTCAATCAAGCAATTTAACATTCCCCTCGAACCGTTTTATGATTTAATTGCCGGAATGGAAATGGATTTGCAACAAAACAGATTTTTAAATTTCGAAGATTTGCGAAAATACTGTTACCACGTTGCTTCAACGGTCGGCTTGATGTGTATTCCGATTTTCGGATATAAAAAAGAATCGACCAAAGATTACGCAATATACTTGGGAATGGCGCTCCAGCTCACAAATATTTTACGGGATGTGAAAGTAGATGCGGACCGCGGCAGAATATATTTACCCAAAGAAGATTTGCAACGGTTTAATTACACCGAAGAAGATTTGTTTAATCATGTTTATAATGCAAATTTCGTTTCACTAATGCGGTTCGAAGCCAAACGCGCTGAAGAATTTTTCCGCATGGCCGATAATGCGCTCGATAAAACTGATAAACCCGCGTTGTTTCCCGCACGTGCAATGCAGCATATCTACTTTAAACTTCTGAAAAAATTGGAAGCACAGAATTTTAACGTTTTCGAAAAAGAAATCAAGGTTTCCAAATTCGACAAGGTTTTTATTGCATTGGGTGTTTGGCTTAAATATCGTTTAGTATATTAATGAGTAAAGTTTTAATTATCGGCGGTGGTTTTGCCGGACTTTCCGCAGCGGTTTTCCTCTCCAAAGCAAATCATCAAGTTACGGTATTGGAAGCTTCTCCCAAATTAGGTGGAAGGGCATATTCTTTTTTAATGCAATCCCAAAACGATTTTGTGGACAACGGTCAGCATATTTTGATGGGATGTTACCGCAACACACTTAAATTTCTTTCCGAAATTGGAGCGATGGAAAATTTGTATTTCCAAAAATCGCTTTTGTTAAACTTGATTGAAAAACGCGGCAATACGCTGGTTCTTGGTGGCAATTCCCGCATTTATCCGTTTAATCTTATATCGGCACTTCTATCTTTTCCTTCATTTACTTTGAATGATAAATTTTCATTATTAAAGTTTTTCGTAAAACTACCGTTTATTTCAAAAAACGAATTAAAAAATTTAACTGTTGAAGATTGGCTGGTAAAATCAAGTCAAACCGCCAACTCGAGAAAATATTTTTGGGATTTGCTGATCGTTGGTGCTTTAAATACGGATCCGCATAAAGCATCCGCCGCAGTTTTTCTCGAAATTTTACGTGAAATATTTTTCCATGGCAATTATGCGTCAACTTTAATTATTCCCGTAACCGATTTAAGTAATTTATATTGTTCTCCAACTGAAGAATACCTGGAAAAAAACGGTAATAAAATTTCGGTCGGGGAAAAAGTTATTGAATTCAAAGTTGAAGAAAACAAGGTAGTAAAAGTAGTAACCAATAGGAATGAATACACGGAGTTCGATTACGTTATAGCCGCAGTACCGTTGCATTCGTTGGTAAAAATAAAGAACAACGGTCTTGCAATTCCAACAGGTTTGAAACCAGGTCATTCTTCGATTTTGTCGGTACATCTATGGATTGAAAATTTTTGCATTAAAAAGAAATTTTTCGGATTTATCGGTTCGGATTTTCATTGGGTGTTCAAAAACGGTAAACATTTTACGCTGGTTTCCAGCAATGCAAGTAAATTTATGCCAATGAGTAACGAAGAAATAATTAAAAAAACAGCGGAAGAATTAAAAATCTATTTTCCGGATTTCAATAAAGCCGATATAAAAAATTCTATAGTAATTAAGGAAAAAAGAGCCACATTTATTCCATCGCCTTCTTTTGAAGAAAAACGGAAAAACATAAGGAGCGTTTATTCAAACTTGATTTTAGCCGGGGATTGGACCGATACCGGATTGCCTTCAACAATCGAATCGGCTGTTAAAAGCGGCTTAACGGCTGCAGAGATTGTTAATCGAAACTCTTAAACCCGTGAATTTGGTAAAAAATATTTTAGGTTGTCAAATTTTCACTATGATAAAATAAGACAAAATAGTATATTTAGGTCATAAAGCTCTTTTTATAGTATAATTATCTCGGCTCAAGGTTTAATTAGTAATTCAGATACAATAATAGGAGGTTGCCGTGTCAAACTTAAAAGAAAAATTGTACGAAAAAATTGTTGGTTGGCGACCAAGAACCACAAGGTTGCTAAAAGAATACGGAGACGTTAAAGTATCCGATGTATCCATCAAGCAAGTTATCGGCGGCATGCGCGGTGTAAAATGTTTAACTACCGATATTTCTTATCTCGATCCATACGAGGGAATCCGTTTCAGAGGATATACCATTCCCGAAGTTTTGGAAAAATTACCGAAAGTACCGGGTGGGGAAATGCCTTACGTTGAAGGTTTCTTCTATTTGTTGTTGACCGGCGATATTCCCACCGAAGAAGAAGTGAGTGCGGTTGCCGAAGAGTTCAATAAACGTAAAATGGTTCCCGAATATGTTTTCGATGTTTTAAGGGCAATGCCGAAAGATTCACATCCCATGGCAATGTTCTCCGCTGCTATTGTTTCTATGGAAAGGGAATCGGTATTCGTAAAAAGATATAACGAGGGAATGAGCAAGATGGATTATTGGGATCCGATGTATGAAGATGCATTGAATCTTTTGGCCAAATTACCGCAGATTGCCGCATTTATTTACAGACATAAATACAAAGACGGCGATATAATTCCACCCGATCCTCATTTGGATATGGGAGGAAACTTTGCCCACATGATGGGAATCGATAAACCTTACGATGATGTTGCGCGGTTGTATTTTATTTTGCACAGCGATCACGAAAGCGGAAACGTTAGCGCTCATACCGGTCACCTCGTTGCCAGCGCTTTGTCCGATGTTTATTATTCAATCTCGGCAATGTTAGACGGACTTGCCGGACCTTTGCACGGATTGGCAAATCAAGAAGTATTGCGATGGATTCAAGGAATAATGAAAAAAATGGGCGACAAAGTTCCGTCTGAAGAAGAAATGAAAAAATTCGTTTGGGATACGTTGAACTCCGGTCAAGTTATTCCGGGCTTTGGCCATGCGGTTCTTAGAAAAACCGATCCGCGTTACATGGCACAGCGTGAATTCTGTTTGAAACATTTGCCCGATGACCCGATTTTCAAATATGTTGACATTTTGTATAAAGTTGTACCACCGATTCTACAAGAGCACGGTAAAGCTAAAAATCCTTGGCCTAACGTTGATGCTCAATCCGGTGTGATTCAATGGCATTACGGTCTGAAAGAATATGATTATTACACCGTTCTGTTCGGAGTTGGCAGGGCTCTTGGAGTCTGTGCAAATATTGTTTGGGATCGTGCGCTAGGCTATCCGATTGAAAGACCCAAATCAATTACAACCGCAATGATGGAAGAAATAGCGGGTATAAAATAATTCTGTTCCGCTTTGCAATTATTTAAGGGGCTACGCGCCCCTTTTTTATTTGTCCCGCAAATTTTTATCTTTCAACTAATAAAAAATATAATAATTAAAAAATCCAATGGAAACAAAAACAATTACATCAGAAAGTTTAACGGGACTTAGGAACCGGATACTTTCCGGGAAATCCGCGCTGGATGACAATCAACTGCAAGCAATTGAAAATGAATTTGGAGCTTTGGTTCATTCTTTATATCAAGATGACCTTTTGAGCAGTAGTGAAGATTTGAAAAAAGTGGTTTTGGAAATTTTATCCGCTGCAGTTCCAAGTCAAATTGCTCCGTCGTTAATGAAGGAAACCGCTCCGGAAGATTATTTCAAGCTGGGTGAATATTTACTGGAATTGAATGAACGGAAAGAGGATTCAAATACCAATAACTTAATATATCAATATTTGAATCTTTTTAGATTGCCGGAATTTCTGGAAAAAATATACAATGATAGAAAATGGGACAGGCTAATTTACGAATTAATCAAATCAAGTAATTATACCATCCGTCAATTGTTTGAACAACGGCTTGCC
>Ga0256841_1000437_pt1 | contig 43405 bp, 36 predicted proteins | sample 356308metaG_FD_185971 | JGI IMG/M metagenome (GOLD analysis project Ga0256841, IMG submission 185971) | Hydrothermal vent microbial communities from Mid Atlantic Ridge, Atlantic Ocean - 356-308 | ecosystem: Environmental > Aquatic > Marine > Hydrothermal vents | place: Atlantic Ocean: Mid...
TGCGGAGATCAGGGGTCCACGATCAGAATCGAATTTTTTGCCATAAAATGCGTGCAAATCGGCAATTGTCAAGGCAGGGAACGGGTCCATTTTCGGGAATGAATGTAGGCTTTGCGTTGCCGAAAATGCCGGGTTCGCAAATGCCGGCGACAGATGCCGTATCGCCGCCGTTTGGTGCTGGACGACTGGAAAAGGTGGGGGTGAGTGAAGGCGATAAAAAAAGGAGTTTGCCGAAGACGGCAGACCCCTTGATTTTTTGGTGGAGCTGAGGGGGATCGAACCCCTGACCTCATGACTGCCAGTCATGCGCTCTCCCAGCTGAGCTACAGCCCCGCAACGGTGGATGTCTATTACCGGTAAACGGGGGAGCTGTCAATACAAAATTACAGGCGCCCCACCCGTCGGCGGGCGGCGCTGGTCCGCGCTGGAAACAGCTGTCTGAAGAAGCGCAGTCCGGAAATAAAACCTGTCGCTTATTGACAAAGTTCAAGAAAAAATTTAATAGATAAAGTTTTAAAATTGAATTCGCCCGTACCGCCTCTCATAGGGCCTGGGTAAAACCGATGCATGCGAGGCATGCTATGCTGGATCCGAGTCGTTTGGCGCCGCCGGCAAGTGCCGCTCCGGCCGATGCGTTCAAGGAGTTTGACGCTACTGAGCTGTACTGTCCGCGCTGCCGGCGGGCCGTTCCCGTGCGCAAGCGCCTGTTTCTGGTGCTCCCGGAGGGCGACAAGTACGAATACCGGTGCGCTTTTTGTGCCGCCTCAGTCGGAACCAAGCTCGACCGCCGCCAGAAGCCGCTGACCGGGAGTTTATAGCGCCGCCGCATGAAGTGTCCGAAGATCCGTAATGGGCCCGCAGGCGGCCGTAAAGAGATCTGTAAGGGAAAAATATGCTCAGTTTGATGCGCAAAAATGCCGGCACCTGGCTGATTAAGATCCTGCTGGGGGCCATTGTCATCGTATTCGTTTTCTGGGGTGTCGGCAGCTACAGCTCCCGGCGCGCCAACCGTGTGGCGCTGGTCAACGGCGAGCCGATCTCCGTGAAGGCCTACCACAAAACCTATAATCAACTGATCGAGCAGCTGAAACGGCGCTTCGGCAGCAGTCTGACCGACGAAATGATCAAGAACCTGCAGGTCAAGCGCCAGGCCATAAACCGCCTGATAGACCGCAAACTGCTGCTCGACGAGGCCCGGCGCCTGAACATCAAGGTCAGTGAAGCGGAGTTGGCCGAAACCATCAAGAATCTGCCGGTTTTCCAGACCGGCGGACATTTCGACCGGCGCCGTTACCAACTGGTGTTGCAGCGCTTCCGCATGTCGCCTGAGGATTTCGAGGTCGCACAGCGGGAAGACATGGTCGTCAGCCGCCTGCAGGACTTTGTGACCGGTATGGTCAAAGTGTCGGATCCGGAGGCGCGCTGGTGGTTCGACTGGCAGAACACCAAAGTGCGCATCAACTATGTGCTCTTCGATCCCCGGCATTACACGGATCTGAAAATTTCGGATAAAGAAATCCAGTCTTTTTATGACCAGCACAAAGAGCAGTACAAAACCGACCCGTTGCGGAAAGTACGCTACATCCGTTTCGATCCGGCGCATTTTGCATCTTCGGTGAAGATCGACGCGCAGGCCATACGGGATTATTATGATGCCCATCCCAAGGAGTTTGAAAAACCCAAGACCGTGGAGGCGCGGCATATTCTGTTCAAGGTGGCGCCCGACGCCTCGCCCGGGACTGTGAAAGCCGCCAGAGACAAGGCCCTGCGTGTTTTGAAAATGATCCGCGACGGCAAGGATTTCGCCGCCATGGCCAAAAAATACTCAGAAGGCCCCAGCAAGAGCCGCGGCGGCTACCTGGGATCGTTTACCCGCCAGTCCATGGTCAAGCCGTTTGCCGACAAGGCATTCGCCATGAAGCCCGGTGAAGTCAGCGAACCGGTGCGCACCCAGTTCGGGTGGCACCTGATCAAGGTGGAAAAAGTCGTGCCGGCATCCAAGCTCTCCTTCGATGATGCCAAAGACAGGATCCGCAAAAAACTGGTCGCTGAACGCGCCAAAACACTGGCGTATGATGCTGCCGATGACACCTTTGAGGCTGCCGACGAAAACGAGGACCTGGCAAAAATTGCCGTCGGCCGCCAGCTCGAAGCACGGACCACGGATTTTTTCAGCGCCAAAGGCCCGATCAAGGGCATAAAGGACTGGCGCAAGTTCGTCGCGGCGGCCTTTAAAATGGAGCCCATGGAGATCAGCGACGTGCAGGACTTCGGTGACGGCTATTACCTGCTGCAGGTCATCGATAAACGTCCCGGCAAAGTGCCGGACCTGAAAGACGTGCGTCCGCGGGTGCGGGCCGATGTACTGAAGACCAAGCAGGACCAGCGGGCCCGCAAGGCGGCCGCAGATTTTCTGGCAGCCCTGAAAAAAGGCCGGTCCATGTCGGCGGAGAGCGCGCGTGTCGGTTTGAAGGTGGTGACCAGCGATGCCTTTGGGCGCAACGGCGTCATTCCGGGAATCGGATACGAGACAGCCATCGCGTCGGCGGCTTTCAAGCTTTCCAGCAAGAAGCCGTATGCCGACAGGGTTCTGAAGGGCCGGAAAGGCTACTACGTTATCGCGCTGAAGGCGCGCCTGGCGCCGGACCCCAAGGGATTTGCCAAAGCCTCCGAGGGTATCCGGACCCGCCTTGCGGCGCAGAAGAAAAGCAAGGTTTTCCGTACCCTGCTTTCCGAGCTGAAAGCCAAAAGCGAGATCAGCATCGAAAAGGAGTACCTGGAGTAATCCGACAGAACAGATGGCCGGCTGCGCGGTGCGTGCGCCGGATGCCGGGATTCGCCGCATACAGGACGCCCGGGTTGAACTAGCGGCCGCGGTGGTGAAGAAATCATGGCACCCGGTGCCAGCCGGCGGATCTGTCCGGGGGGCGACATCATGGATGAGACCAGCAGCGCTCCGGCGCATCCTTCAAAAAAGTGTCCCTATTGTAACATCTACCTTGAGATCAACGCCAAACGCTGTTACTCCTGCAAAAGGCGGGTGGGGCGGGCCAACCGTGTCGGCATCGCCCGCAAGCCTCTTGACTGGCTGGCCTATCTGATATGCATTTTGTCGTGGGCGGCTTTCGGCTTTTATGTCTGGTGGGCATTTCTGCGTAAATAATTCTGCGGCGGGGGGTCGTTTCCCGCCGGGTGCAGGCAACGGCATGCAGTCGTAAGCAAATCTCGTGAAAGGAATCTCCATGGGCCAGCCGGCGGACGCCAACGGTCCCCTGAAAAGCATCTGGAGCTTTTTCGCTTCCGTCAAACTGACGGTTGTGCTTCTGCTGACGCTCGCGGCCACATCGGTTTTTGGCACCCTGATTCCACAGATGGGCAGCCCGGACCGCTACGTGGCCATTTACGGAGCCTTCACCTATCGGCTCTTCGCACTGCTGGACCTGTTCGATATGTACCACTCCTGGTGGTTCGAGCTGCTCTTGCTGCTGCTGGCCGCCAATATCGTCATCTGCTCCGTGGACCGGCTCTCCAGCGTGTGGAAAATCGTTTTTGTCAAAAAGCCGCGGTTCAAACTCTCCCAGTTCCAGAAACTCTCGACACGGGCGCAATTCGCGGCCAAGCAGGATGCAGACAGGCTCAAAAGCGCCTACGGCCCCTATTTTGCCAAACACTTCCACTACAGCCGCATCGAGCCGCATGAGAAGGGCTTCTGCGTATTCGCCGAGAAAGGCCGCTGGACCCGCCTGGGAGTGTATATCGTCCACTTGAGCGTTATTTTGCTTTTAATCGGAGGCCTGGTCGGATCGCTGTTAGGCTTCGACGGCTTTGTCAATGTCGGCGAGGGTGTCACGGTCGATCGTATCCGCCTGCGATCTTCAAAAGGCATACAGCCGCTGGACTTTGCCATCCGTTGCGACGATTTTACGGTGACCTTCTACAAGTCCGGAGCACCCAAGGAGTACCGCTCCACACTGACCATCCTTGAAAAAGGCCGGCCGGTGATGAAAAAAGACATCCTGGTCAACCATCCGCTCAACTACCGCGGCATCAATATCTACCAGGCCAGCTACGGCACCCTGGCACCCCAAAAATTCCAGCTGCGCTTCCAGGACAAAGCCAGCAAAATGGTTTTTAAAAAGCAGGCGGTTATCGGGCGGACCATCGAGCTTCCCGAAAGCCGCGGCAGCCTGCTGATCACCAAATACAGCGCCACCGCCAGCTTCCGGGGGCATGCCATCGGCGAAGCCCTGGTGGGAAGGCTGACCCTCAAGGGGCATGCCCCGCAACCCATCCTTTTGCCGCTGCGTTTTCCGAGTTTCGACAAGATGCGCGGGGGTGCCATGGTCATTGCAGTGGACAGCTACGATCCGCGCTATTATACCGGGCTCCAGGTCACGCGTGACCCCGGTGTTCCCATCGTTTATGCCGGCTTTATCATCATTATCGCCGGATGCTTCATTACCTTTTTCCTGTCCCACCAGAGAATCTGTGTGCAGGTGATCCCCAAGGGCAAAGGCGCCGTCGTTACCGTGATGGGGACCAGCAACAAGAACAAAATCGGCATGCCGCAGAAAGTATCGCAGTTGGCGAAAAAGCTGGCCAAACTCAAACTTTGACACCCACAACCGGAAAAGCCTATGACAAGCTCCAGCATTTTATCCATTGTCACTTTTATTTACGGATTGGCGGCTTTTCTCTACCTGGCCGCCTGGGTTTTCAAAAAGCCACCGGCCGGACAAACCGCTGTCTGGGTCTCGCTGGCCGGCCTGGCCGGCAACCTGGCGGGTATTGCACTGCGCTGGCGTGAGTCCTACCAGATGGGCATCGGGCATGCCCCGCTGTCCAATCTTTACGAATCGCTGATTTTTTTCGCCTGTGTGCTGACGCTCATCTACCTGGTTATCGATCGACGCACCGGCAGCCATGTGATCGGCGTTTTCACCGCCCCGCTGGCGTTTCTGGCCATGGCCTACGCTTCGCTGTCCCCCCAGGTCAGCAACCGCATTGAGCCCCTCATTCCGGCGTTGAAGAGCAACTGGCTGATTGCCCACGTGATCACCTGTTTCATCGGGTATTCGGCCTTTGCGGTGGCCTTCGGCCTGAGCATCATGTATCTGATCAAGAACCGGGAGGCGGCTGCAGCCCAAGGGGGCGTTCTGGCGGCACGGCTGCCGGAAACCGCGGTGCTGGATGAATTGACCCACCGCATGATTTTGTTCGGGTTTCTGTTTTTGACCGCCGGCATCATCACCGGTGCGGTATGGGCCAATTCGGCCTGGGGCAAATACTGGAGCTGGGATCCCAAAGAAACCTGGTCGCTGATCACCTGGTTTATCTATGCCACTTTGCTGCACGCCCGATTGATGCGCGGTTGGCACGGGAAACGCATCGCCGTGCTGTCGCTGATCGGTTTTACGGCTGTTTTATTTACCTATTTCGGGGTCAATCTGCTTCCCGGACTGCACAGCTACGGTGCACCGGGATAGCGGGATTTCTCTTGACAAAAGCAGGCCCGGAAGGTAGGCAACGCGGTATCGTTTTCCGGATGCCAGCGTGCATGCGGCATGTGATGCGGCGCCCTGACTTTTCCGGCCCTTTACCCGGCATCAGCGGGAAGATATGACCGTCAAAACCAACCTCACCACAGACGGAGTCCCCATGAGCACAGCAGATGAGAAATCGCGCAAGGCGGCCGCCCAGCCATCTGGCAGCATCCCGACAGCTGAAGAGGGGCCGGCACCGGCGGATACCGCCGGCGGCAAGGTGATGGCGTTTTTTTTCATCGGCCTGGCAGCGAGCCTCTTCGTGGGCTGGATCGTCTTTCCCAAGCTGCTCTATTCCCAGAAAAAACAACCCATTGACTTCAACCATGCCATGCATGTCCAGGAGGTGGACAACGGATGTGAGAGCTGCCATTTTTTCCGCCCGGACGGCACCTTCACGGGGATCCCAAAACTGGACAAGTGTCTGGAGTGCCATGAGGAAGTGCAGGGGGACAGCGCCGAAGAAAGCCGCTTCGTGAACCAGTATGCGCAAAAGGGGAAAGAGGTCCCCTGGCTTGTGTATGCCAAGCAGCCGGCCTGCGTCTTTTTTTCACATGTTGCGCATGTGCGCATGGGAAAGATGGACTGCGCCGCCTGTCATGGGAACATCGGCGAGTCACAGCATACACGGGTTTACGAGCAGAACCGCATCAGCGGCTACAGCCGCGACATCTGGGGCCGCAATATTTCCGGATTCAAGCGTCATACATGGGACAGCATGAAAATGGCGGACTGCGCTGCGTGCCACAAGCGCGCGGGCGTTCACCAGACCAGCGTTCAGACCGGGAAAGGAGCCTGCTTTGTCTGTCACAAGTAAACGTGCCGGTTTTTTCAGGCGCATCCGCGGGCGCTTTCGTTTCAGCCAATTTACGAGATAAAGGGTGGAAGTTATGAAGATAAACCGGAGACGTTTCTTGGCGTTTGGGATTGGGGGTGCCGTGGGGACGGCCCTTTCACCGCTGCCTTGGAAACTGACGGATGATCTTTCCATCTGGACGCAGAACTGGCCCTGGACACCTGTGCCGCCGCACGGGGAGGTGACGCAGGTCGACTCTGTCTGCACCCTGTGCCCCGGGGGTTGTGGCATCTCGGTGCGCAAGGTGGAAGATCGCGTGGTGAAAATAGAAGGCATGCCGGGCCACCCGGTCAATGACGGGGGCATCTGCCTGCTCGGTGCCAGCGGCGCGCAGCTGCTCTACGGCCCTTCGAGAATCGAAGGACCGCTGAAGCGCGTCGGCAGGAGAGGCGACGGCCGCTGGCAGCCCGTGAGCTGGAAGGCCGCGGTTGCTGAAGTCGCCGGAAAACTCGGCGTACTGCGGTCCGGGGGTGAGCCGCACACGCTCGGTTGCCTGCTGAGGTCTGATCGTGGTACGGTGCCGGGCCTGTTCAGCCGGCTGCTCACCGTTTTCGGGTCTCCCAACTTGATGCGCATGCCGTCGATTCAGGACACCTACGAACTGACCCTCTACCAGATGCAGGGCGCCCTGGCCCTGCCGGGGTTCGATGTCGACAACACCGATTTCCTGTTGAGCTTTGGCAGTGGCTATATCCAGGGGTGGGGTTCCCCGGTGCACATGTTCCGGGCCCACAGCCGCTGGCGCAACCGGGGAGGGCGGGTTGTGCAGGTCGAACCGCGCCTTTCCATCAGTGCGGCCAAGGCCGACGACTGGCTGGCCATCAAACCGGGTACCGAAGCCGCCCTGGCCATGGGCCTGAGCCATGTCATCATCACGGAGTCGTTGTACGACCGGGATTTTATCGAAAACCGCTGCCGGGGATTTGAATCCTGGGTGGATGCCGAGGGCCGGATACAGCCGGGGTTCAAGCAGCGTGTGTTGAACACTTACACGCCAGCCAAGGTTTCCGAAATCACCGGAATCGCGGCGGCGGATGTGGTTCGACTGGCCCGGGATTTTGCCAAAGCCGCCCGGCCGCTTGCCATATGCGGCCGGGGCCGCGGCCGCGTACCCGGGGATCTTGGCGCTTTCATGGCGGTGCATGCGCTGAATGCACTTTGTGGAAGCATCCAGCGGGCCGGCGGTGTGTGGGCCGTGCCGGAACCGGACTACATCAACTGGTTCCAGCCGGAGATGGACAAAGTCGCGGCCACCGGCATGCAGCAAAGCCGGTTGGACGGCGCCGGTGGGCCCCAATATCCCCTGGCCCGCTATCTGACCAGCTACCTTGCCGAAATCATCAATGCCGGCAAGGGCTACCCACTGAAGGCGCTGCTCGTTGCGGGCGACAATCCCGCCTACACCTTGCCGGCCGGCGGGAATGTCAGGAAAGCGTTGGACAGCATCCCTTTCATCGTCAGCTTTTCCTCTTTCATGGACGAAACCACGCGCATGGCCGACCTGGTGCTGCCCAACCATATCTATCTGGAACGGCTGGAAGACGTTCCGCTGGCACAGGGTTTTTCGCGGCCGCTGGTGCAGCTATGCAAACCGGTGACGGCGCCGCAGTTCAACACGCGTCACAGCGGCGATGTGGTCATCGACATTGCCCGGGCGCTGGGGGGCTCCGTGGCAACTGCATTTCCCTGGAAGAGCTACGCGGATTGTCTCAAGGAGACTCTGGGCGGCAACTTCCAGAAACTGATGCGACAAGTCTACATGGTGGGCCGCGGCACCGGCGCACCCGGGCACAATGCAGCGTTTGAAACCGCTTCCGGCAAGTTTGAATTCACCAACCCCGAATTTAAAATCCGACCCGACTATGAACCCATCGAAGCTGAAGGTGACGCCGCTTCTTTCCCGCTGGTTCTGGTGCCCTACGACTCCATGCGGCTGGCCAGTGGATTTGTGGCCGATTCGCCGTTTATGGTGAAAGCGGTCGACGATACTGTTCTGAAAGGCCGGGACATCCTGGTCGAGATCAACCCGCAGACAGCCAGAAAATACGGCCTGGCCGATGGCGCAATCGCCCTGTTGCGCACCCCAAGAGGCAAGGCGCGGGTGAAAATATACCATTTCGAGGGTTTGATGCCCGGCCTGGTGGCCATGCCCACAGGGCTTGGACATAGCGCCTATGACGAGTACATCGGCGGCAAGGGCGTCAACTTCAACCGACTTATCGGCCCCGTGCAGGACCCGGTTTCGGGACTTGATGCCGCCTGGGGAATCCGGGCGAAACTGACCCGGGTCTAACGGCGATTCTGGATACGAGGTTCTGATGGAAGCAGTCAACCGGCGCAATAGAGCAAAAAAGTACGGTATGGTGATCGACCTGGACAAATGTACCGGCTGCGGCTCATGTACAGTGGCCTGCATGGCGGAAAACAATATCCCGTTTCGCAAGGACGAGTCGGACAAGCTGCTGAGCATCGCCTGGCTGCATGTTTACAAGTTGACCAACGGCAAACCTTTTCCGCACACCGACGTCTGCTACCTGCCCAGACCCTGCATGCACTGTGAAGGACACCACGGGCATTCCCCGTGTGTTTCGGTCTGCCCGGCCACGGCGACCGATTATGACGAAGAGACCGGCATCGTCAGCCAGATCTACACCCGCTGTTTCGGCTGCCGTTACTGCATGGCGGCCTGTCCGTATCATGTGCGGCTCTTCAACTGGTGGGACCCGGTCTGGCCCGACGGCATGGAAAAGATGCTCAACCCCGATGTGTCTGTGCGCATGCGGGGTGTGGTGGAAAAGTGCAGCTTCTGTTATCACCGGCACCAGCGTGCCATGGAGAAGGCCTATCTGGAGGGACGCCGGGAGCTGGAAGAGCACGAATATCAGACCGCCTGCACCCAGGCCTGCCCGGCCGGCGCCATTACCTTCGGGGATCTCAACAACCCGAAGCATGCCGTTTACCGGCTGAAAAAAAGCCCGCGGGCCTTTCGTCTGCTGGAGCGGCTGGGGACCCGCCCCAAGGTCTACTACCTGTCGAGCCGCGAATGGGTGCGGCAGGCCGGCGACAATCACCTGCAGCAGGAGAAGCAGAAAATATGAAATGCAGCGTCCCCGGGGCGCCTGCTGGAATGAAGATGACGGTACGCTCTGTTAACTGCATGGGATCAGGAGTAAAGCGACCATGAATTCCGGACTCATACCCGAAGGAGTGAAACGCTGCCCGACTTGGAAGTTTGCCTTGGGGGTTGCCATCGCCGGCGCCGTGCTGCTGTGGGGTGTTTACGCCATGCTGCTGTGCTGGTTCAAGGGCCTCAACCAGACGAACATGAACAACGCTTACGGGTTTGCGCTCTGGATCTGGGCCGACCTGGCGGTGATCGCCCTGGGCGGCGGGGCCTTTTTCACCGGCTTTCTGCGTTACATCGTCGGTAAGGATGAGCTCAAGCACATCATCAACTACGCCGTGTTGATCGGGTTTATCTGCTACAGCTCGGCGCTGCTGATTCTGGCCATCGACGTGGGCCAGCCGCTGCGCAGCTGGTTTATCTTCTGGCATGCCAACGTACATTCCATGTTGACCGAAGTGGCCTTCTGCCTGAGCTGCTACTTCGGTGTACTGACCATCGAATATCTGCCGCTGGTGCTGGAAAACCGCAAAATCGACCAGGTGCCCTTTTTCCATCACCTGGGGCACAACATGCACCACATCATGGCGGTTTTTGCCGCCACCGGCGCCTTTCTCTCCTTTTTCCACCAGGGGTCGCTGGGCGGCGTGTCCGGCGTGCTCTTCGCCCGGCCCTTCGGGTTCCGCGAGGGCGTCCTGATCTGGCCCTGGACCTTTTTCCTGTTCACATGGTCCGCTGCCGCCTGCGGGCCCTGTTTTACGATCAGCATCACCAAGCTGACCGAGAAGGTCACGGGCAAGAAACTGGTCAAAGACAATGTGGTGGAGCTGCTGGCCAAGATTTCCGGATGGATGCTCACCGGCTACATCATCGCCAAAATCGCCGACACCATCTATTGGGCCGCGGTGACGGCACCTTCCAAGGGCTTCAGAATGATGGATTTCTACTCCCACAATTCCTTTTACGGCCTTTGGATACTGATCCTGGAAGTGGGTATTTGCGGTGTATTGCCGGCCGCCATTCTGATCACCGATCGCGGCCGCAGGAACCAAAAAACCCTGGTGACAGCCGTGGTGCTGGCCTCGCTGGGCGTATGCCTCAACCGCTGGGTAATGGTGCTGCAGATGCTGGCCGTACCGGTGCTGCCCTTTGAAAATTGGGTTCTGTACATCCCCAGCTGGCAGGAGGTGGCGACGACGGTGCTCCCCGTCGCCTACGGCGTCATCCTGATCATGGTCTCGTACCGCTACCTGCCGGTATTTCCCCAGGAGCCCGAGTTAAACCCCGTAAAGTCCTGATTGGTTGCGGAGGTAAGGGATGTTTCCTTTTAGTTTTGAATGGGTCTGGAACACGAGCCATCTGGTTTTTCACGGCGGCCTGTGGTTCGCGCTTTCCATCATGGGTATCGGCATGACCTACTGTATCGTCAAGGCGGTCAGGGATACCTTCAGGAATGAGAAGGATTCGCATCATTGACGCGTGGACTGTGAGGCAGGTTTTTCGGACCCGGCGATCCCGATTTTCCAAAAAGCGCTTTTCCGGCCGTGATACCGGAAGGCGCTTTCTTGTTTTGCCGGGTCGCTTGGGTTTATGGCCGGCATGCAAACCGCAGACGTTCGTGAGGGCCGATGGATAAGATTGTCATTCAAGGCGGGCACCCGCTGAAGGGCGAGGTGAACATCAGCGGCGCCAAGAACGCGGCGCTGCCCATCCTGGTTTCCGCGCTGCTCACCGGCGGATGGAATACGTACACCAATGTTCCGGATCTGCAGGATATCGAGAGTATCAAGCTGCTGCTGGCCCACCTGGGCGCGCGGGTGGAATCGGACGGCCACACGGTGCGCATCGATGCCGGCGGGCTGTGTGAACCCGAAGCACCCTACGACCTGGTGCGCAAGATGCGCGCGTCGGTGCTGGTGTTGGGACCGCTGGTGGCGCGCCTTAAAAAGGCGCGTGTATCCCTGCCCGGCGGGTGCGCCATCGGGGCACGGCCCATCAATCTGCACCTCAAGGGCCTGTCTCTGATGGGGGCGGACATTGACATCCGGCACGGCTATGTGGAAGCCGAAGCCCCCCGCCTGAAAGGTGCTGAGATCTACCTGGACGTCGCCAGCGTGACCGGTACGGAGAACCTGATGATGGCGGCGGTGCTGGCCGAAGGCGAAACGGTTCTGCGCAACGCCGCGCGTGAGCCGGAGGTGGTGGCGCTGGCCGATGTGCTCAGCCGCATGGGGGCCGACATCCACGGGGCCGGATCGTCGGTGATGCGCATCCGGGGTGTCCCTTCTCTGAAACCGGTTTCAGCACCCATCGTACCGGACCGTATCGAGGCCGGTACTTTCATGGTGGCCGCCGCCCTGACCGGCGGCGACGTGACCGTCTGCGGCTGTGTGCCCGGGCACCTGGGGGCGGTGATCGATAAATTGCGGCTGAGCGGCGCCGAACTGGCGATCCGCGGTTCGACGATTCGTGTGACGCGCAGCGCACCCATTCAGAGCGTGGACATCAAGACCCTTCCCTATCCGGGTTTTCCAACCGACATGCAGGCCCAGTTCATGGTGCTGATGGCCGTGGCCGGCGGTTTGAGCATCATCTCCGAAACGATTTTTGAAAACCGTTTTATCCACGTCAGTGAATTGCGGCGCATGGGCGCCGACATTACGGTCTCGGGCAACGCCGCCATGGTCAAAGGCACGCCGTTTCTTTCGGGTGCGCCGGTGATGGCGTCCGACCTGCGCGCCAGCGCCTGCCTGGTGCTGGCCGGCCTGATTGCCAGGGGCAAGACCGAGGTCAACCGCGTCTATCACCTGGACCGCGGCTACGAGGCCATGGAAGAAAAATTTGCCCGCCTGGGGGCGGTAATTGAGCGCCGGCCGGTTTGACATCCCCACGGGCCCAGCTGCCGCCACTGCGGAAAATGCCGGGCGGCTGTTTTTTGCACGACCGGTGTTGCCGCTGCTGGGCGCCCTGGCCGGCGGCATTCTGACCGCTGCAGCGCTGCCCGGTCATCCGCTGGCGGCGGGCGCGGTGGCCACGACCGCCCTGATCGCCTCGATCGGCGCTCTTTGTCGGCGCCGGCCGGCTCTGGCGGCACCGCTGCTGCTCATGGGCGCCCTGGGCTATCTAAGCCTGCAGCCCTGGGTGGCGCCGCATTTCGGCGCACAGCACGTCTACCGGTTTGCAGGGCCCGTTAAATGGCAGATCAGTGGAACGGTCGCCAGCCCGCCCAAGGGCAAAAAGCGGCACCTGCGCTTTATTCTGCAGGTGCATTCGCTTTCTGCGCCCAACCGCAGAGTTGCCGCAACCGGCCGGCTGAGCGTCACCCTTTACGGCCGTGTTCCTGAACTGCTGTGCGGAGACCGGATCGCTTTTCGCGGCCGTGTCCGCAAAATCCGCAACTTTTTCAATCCCGGCGGATTCGACTATCAGCGCTACATGGCCTTTAAGGGGGTATGGGTGCGTGTCTTCGCGCAGGCCGGCAGTGTGACGGTTCTGCAGCGGCATTCCCGTTTGGGTTTCGGCCGGTCGGTCGACAAACTGCGCCGCGGCGTTTTTCGGCAGCTGCAGCAGGAGCCGCTGGTTTTCGGATCACCGGATGTGCGCGCGGTGCTCGAAGCCCTGCTGATCGGCAACCGCAGCGGCATCACGCCGCAGCTGCGCATGCAATTCAATCGCGCCGGAGCCTCTCACCTGCTGGCGATTTCCGGCCTGCACATCGGGATCGTGGCGGCGGCCGCTTTCTTTGTTTTCCGCTGGCTGCTGGCCTACAGCCGTTTCCTGCTGCGGCGGGCCTGGGTGGCCAGGGGTGCGGCCGTGCTGGCACTGTTTCCGGTTGTGTCCTATGGGTTGCTGGCCGGCATGTCGGCTTCCACTCAGCGGGCGGTGGTGATGGTCGCCGTGCTTTTCCTGGCGCTGGTGGCCGGCCGTCTACACGACCTGCTCAACAGCATTGCCTGGGCGGCTTGGGTGATTCTGATCATTTATCCGCCGGCGCTCTTCTCGGTTTCCTTTCAGCTGTCTTTTGTCGCCGTGGGATGGATCGTTTTCGGCCTTTCCAACCCGGCCTTAAAGCAGGTTCTTGCCAAAGCGGCACCGCAGCGCCCGCTGCGCTGGATTTTATCGCTGCTCATCGTATCCTGCCTGGCCGTTGTCGGTACGCTGCCCTTGGCCATGTTCTACTTCAACCAGGCATCGCTGACCGGTATTTTATCCAATTGCCTGCTGGTGCCGCTGGTAGGCTTTGCCGCCGTGCCGCTGGGTCTGGCTGGTGTGGCGCTGCTGGGGGTGATGCCCGCCGGGGCCCTGTTTTTTCTAAATGCCAGTGCTGCTGCGGTCCGGGCAGGCCTGGCAATAATCGCTTTTTTTGCCCGCCTGCCGCTGTCGTGGATGGGGACGGTGACGCCTTCGGGCATCGAAATTGCCTGTTACTACCTGTTTTTGGGGGCCCTGCTGTATCTGGGCCGCTCGCCAGGCAAGGATGCGGCCGGCACAGTTAAGCGTGCGGAGATTTCCGGCGGGCGGGACGGGACAGCCGGCCTACGCACCCTTTCAATAGACCGGCGGGCACTGCTGGCGGCTGCTGTGGCCATGCTGGTGTTTTGTGCAGATGCCGGTTACTGGGCCTATGCCCGCTTCTGGCACCGGGACCTGCGGGTGACTTTTCTGGATGTCGGTCAGGGCAGTGCCGCCGCTGTCGAGCTTCCCGGCGGCCGGGTGATGATGGTCGACGGCGGCGGTTTTTCAGACCCGGACGGCTTCGACGTAGGCGCCCGTATTCTGGCGCCTTTCCTGTGGCGCAAAAAAATCTGCACGGTCGATACCCTGGTTTTAAGCCATCCCAACAGTGACCATCTGAACGGATTGCTCTTTGTCGCCGACCATTTCCACGTGAAAGAGGTGTGGAGCAACGGCCAGCCGGAAGAAACCTGGAGCTATGCCGCTTTCCGGCGTATTGTCAAAAACCGGGGCATCCGGCTGCCGGCCTTTGACAAGCTTGCGCGGGAACAGCATATTAACGGCGTACAGCTGCAGATCCTGAACCCGCCGCCGGGGTTCATGGAGCTGAGGCAAAAAGAGCACTGGCGCACGGTCAACAACAATTCGCTGGTGCTCCGAATGGCCTATGGCGACTTTTCCTTCCTGTTTCCCGGCGACATCGAACGGCCGGCTGAAAAATCTCTGCTGGCCTGCTGTAGACAACAGCTCAAAAGCAGCGTGTTGCTGGCACCGCACCACGGCAGCCGGTCTTCCAGCTCACCGGCTTTTGTCGACGGCGTTGCACCGCGTGTGGTGGTGATTTCCTGCGGCTGGCACAATCATTTCCATTTCCCGCACCCGAGAGTACTGGCACGCTACCGACGCTTGGGGTGCCGGATTTTCACCACGGCGGCCAACGGCGCCGTGACGATGCGAACCGACGGCCGGCACATGGCGATCCGGCCGCAGCGCCCCTGAAGCGTATATGCCTTCGACCCGTTGCAGGGTATTGACAAAACAGCTGCGCACATTTTATTGGGTTTGTCGTGTTTGGGCGTTCGCAGACACAATACCACGGGCTTAGCCGTGGATGAAGGCGCCGTGCCTGCAATTTTCTGCCCGCGAAGCGGCACGGCGAATGCCGCTCAGCCCATGGGGCTGTTGCGCTAAAGCCCCGGGTTTGCCCCGGGGAATGGGAATCCATGAAGACTGGTAGGGGATGCTGTAGAAAAGATCAGAAAGGAGGGCCTTCTGATGCCGATTTATGAATTCTACTGCAAAGAGTGCCACACCATCTACAATTTTTTCAGCCAACGGGTCAACACCTCCAAAGTGCCGCACTGCCCGCGCTGCAAAACCCCGCGCCTCTCACGCCGAATGTCCGCTTTTGCCGTCACCGGGCGTGCCAAAGAAGAGGGTGATTCGGATGACCTGCCCTTTGACGAGCACAAGATGGAAAAGGCCATGCAGATGCTTGCCGCCGAGGCCGAGAACATCAACGAGGATGACCCCCGCCAGGGTGCCAACCTGATGCGCAAGCTCACCGACATGACGGGCCTCGAGCTGGGCCCCGGCATGCAGGAGGCGTTGCGGCGCATGGAACAGGGAGAAGACCCGGACCAGATCGAAGCTGAGCTGGGTGATCTGATGGAAAACGAAGAGCCCTTCATTCTGCCGGGCCAGAAGGCCAGGGCCGCCGGCAGAAGATCCCTGCCGCCCGATCGGGATGAAACGCTTTATGACTTATAGGCACCAAAGCCGGGGGGATTTTGCATGCAACCTGTCGCGCGCATAGAACTGCTTCAGGGGGATATCACCAAGTTGCCCGTAGATGCCATCGTCAATGCGGCCAACACCTCGCTTTTGGGCGGCGGCGGCGTGGACGGCGCCATCCACCGCGCCGCCGGCCCGGAACTTTTGGCCGAGTGCCGCACGCTGGGGGGGTGTCCCACCGGCGGGGCGCGCCTGACCAAGGGGTACCGTCTGCCGGCCAGGTATGTCATCCACACGGCGGGGCCGGTCTACCGTGATCCGCAAAAATCCGCAGTGCTGCTGAAGAGCTGCTATCGGAACTGCCTGGACCTGGCCGTGAAGCACGGCATCCGGACCATCGCCTTTCCGGCGATCAGCTGCGGGGTTTACGGTTATCCCGTCGAAGATGCCTGCCGCATCGCGGTGGACACGACGCTTGACTTTCTGGCACGCAATGAGCACCTTAAAAAGGTCGTCTTCGTGCTGTTTTCGCGCCGCAACCATGATGTTTACCGATCCTACCTGCAGGCGTTGGGTTGGCCGCACTGATCCAATGAGTTGGGCGCCGGCTTCATTGACGCCGGACAAAGGCGATATCCGCCACGGGGTGTGCCCTGGGAAGTGCCTTCGGAGATCAAGGGGGGATACCGTGGTTACCGGTTTTGGCGGCGGTGCCCGGGGCGTTGGCGGAGTGGAGGCGCCGTACAGGCCGGCACCAAAGTGCACCCGTGACCGTCCGGGTGTTTGGGATTTATGGGGAAACATGCAGCTGCCACATCAAAGGGAATTGGGCCTTGAGGCAACGGAAGTGCTCGTGCAGGTCGAGCAGCGGGCCGCCAACCTGTTCGTCACGCGCCAGTACTGGTGCGCCGAGTCCGTATTTCTGACCTTAAACCTCGGATTGGGCGGGGGCCTGGACGCCGATACCGCCCTTCGGCTGGCTTCGGGACTGGGGGAGGGTGTCGGCGGCAGCGGCTGTGTCTGCGGCGGGCTCAACGGCGGCGCTTTGGCCATCGGACTGCTTTTGGGCAACAGCCGCCCGGGCTGGGCCACCAAGCGCGATGTCATGCAGGCCGTCCGTTTACTCCATAACCGCTTCAAACAGGATTTTGGCAGCACCTGCTGCCGGGTGCTTACCAAACCGGTGACACCGGGCAGTGCGGCGCATTTTGAGCTTTGCGCGCGGCACACTGGGACCGCCGCCCGCATGGCCGCCCGCATCGTGCTGGCCCGCCGGCCCGACATTCTGTCAGTCGTCGACTGGAAATTCCTAAAACGCCGTGACTCGGCCCTGGGCGCCGGCTTCAGAATTGCTGCCGAACGGTTGCGCAAGCATTGATCCCGGCTGTGGGCAGTGCGAATTTTCCCGGGCAGAAGGTCTACCCGATTGCGGGTGTGAGAATGGATCAGCGAAAAAGTACAGGCAGCGTGTTGCTTGTTTTGTCGATGGGGACGTTCATTTTAGACCGGCTGACGGGCACCGTTTCCGACGCGTTGGGCCGGATGGTCTGCAACGGGCGGTATTTGAAGCCGGTTAGAGGTATGGTGGGCGACATGTCGTGCGGATTCAATGCCGATATGTACCTGTCCGTTTTCCTGCTTGTTCTTTTTGTTGCGGGCGGTTTGCTGGTGATTGCTTCGGGGAAAAAGGAAATACGGCAAATCGGCTCAGGGGATTGATTTTCATCTTTGAAGAAAAATACATGGGGGAATATCGATGAAAATAAGTTTTCCGCCATGCAGGAAGGTGCTTTTACTTTTTGCATTTATCGGCATCGCTGCTTTCCTGTTTTCCTGCGCCAGCGAAGGCCAGCGGCTTCTGAAGGAAGGAGCGTCACCGGCTTATGCACAGGGCTACGATGACGGCTGCAGCAGCGGTAAGAGATCCGCCGGCGATATGTTTTCCCAGTTTCATAAAAATGTGCGGCTATTTCAGCAAAACCAGGATTATCGCCAGGGCTGGAATGACGGACACGAAGAATGCAGGAATGAATGGCGCAGCATGGATCGTGAACGCAAGTTGTATATTGAGCAGCAGCGGGCGAATGATGAGCACTCCCTGATAGAGAACATGAAAAAGCAGCCCTATGTCCCCAAGTTGAGCCCAAGACAGATTGAAGAGCTCAATCGGCTAGGGCATTGAGTGCCGGCAAAGCGGGTACGGTCGGCTTGAATTTGGTGCCGAAGCTTGCGGCTCCAGCGCGACACTTTAAGCGGATTGTCAACCGACGGGGCTATCCGCTTTTGTTGTCGGCGACTCTTTGCGGAACCGGCGCTCGGCGGAATGCTCTTTATCGGGATATTCACGGTATGCATGCACATCAGCGCTTTGCCGGGCGGGCGGCTGATGGCCAGGATGGGCACCGGAAGCGAAAATGAAAGGCGTATTGCTTTTCAGGAAATTTGCTTTCCTCCGGGCAGCAAAGGTGCTGCACCCGGGCGCGTCCTGCGCAGCAGCCAGATGGCGTAAAAACCAAAAGCCGTGCCAATGGGAACATTACCGATGTTGAGAATCGCAAGTACCCACAGGGAAGCACGGGACCAGTTCCTGCCGGCATGAAAAGCGCGGCCCGTGGCGATGTGCCAAATGCCGAGCAAACCCAAAAGGAAAAAGAAAGGTGCGATCGAAAGTGCTGCTGGCAGAAGGGGTTCCTGGCCGATTGCATGATAGGCCGCCATCAGACTGAGAAGAGCGACAAAGGCCAGCGCCAACAGGTATAAACCACCAATGGCCACACAAATGATACTTACCCTTCGAATATGTTTGTGAAGATCTGGGCGCATCGCTCTGTATCTCTCTGGGTGTTTCTTTTTGCTGTCATTCAGTCAGCGCGCATTCCGCAAAACCTGCGGGCGATGAACGAAGTCGCCCGGTAAATGATGAAGCCGTTTACCAGGCCGCCCGCCAGAAGAAACAACGTGTTGAACAACATGGAATCGATCTGCAGGGCTTGGCCCAGCCACATCAGCAGTGATGACCAGGGAAAGGTGACTAAAACGAGATAAATCCCGGCCAAAGAGTCGCCTTTTCCTGCCAGTAGCAATAAAGCCAGCGATGCAGCAACCGCCATCAGGTACACTGCGGTGAAAACGACGGCCGCTTTAGGGCGCTGCTTTGCGGTTGATATGACAGGTTTCATGCACGGTTATCCTTCAACGATTCACACGCCGTCCCGCTTCGCCGTGTTGGACTGATGTCCGGGCTTTGCGTGGCATCGCCTGAATGGGTAGAAGTCCTCACTTCGTGGGTTTGAATGCCAGGAAACCACCCCTGTCCTTGCTGTTCCAAGACAGGATCAGTTGATTGCCCTGAAAACTGAAACTGGTGGCATGTGCCAGTGCCTGGAGGTAGCGCTTTTCCAGTTTCATGCTGGCTGCGTCACACATCTTGCGGGTGCTGTCCACGGGCCCTACTTTGATTGCGCCGGCCATCTCACCGTCGTCCTGCAGTTGCGCAAAGTAACTGTTGCAGCCGCTCTGCCCGGTGATGCGGCCTTTTTGATAGGTCAGGGTGAGCGGTGGCACTGGCGGTGCGTCGTCTCGACTGAATTTTGCCAGCACCCAGTGCGTACCGGCCATGTCTCCGGCGGACAACCGGCCCAGGATTTTCACCTTCTGTTCCTCGAGCCCGCTTTTACCCAATTTCCAGCTACGGACCGCCTTCTGCGACGGGCAACATGCCGGGTCCGTTTTGCCGGCCTGAATGACTTGCAGCCGCAGGATGCCATCTTTGATTTCGCCGCTGCGCACCTGTACCCGATCGCCCACAAAAGCGGTGTGGCTGACGATTTTATCATTTTGCATGCCCAGTACTGTCAGGTAGATGAAAGTACCTGTGCCGCCGGGGTTGTTGACCAGTATCAGAGCGACTTCATCCTGGCCATCGCCGTTGAGGTCTCCGCTGACCTGGAAGTTTTGCTGCTGAAACAGGGAAGGGAGCCTGGATTCTTCTGACCTGGCCACCGAAACCGTCAGTAACACACTCAGGCACAGCATGATTGCCGGGATCTTGAGATGCAGCGCTGAATTCATCATGAAACTCCTGAAAATTTGCGGTTTGTCGATAGGGACCGTCTGGCTGCGCCTCAAGCATGTTTGCACCCGGCGGGTACGAAATGATGTTCGCATAGCCGTAAACTGCTGTGTAGAGAAACGCCAAAGTTTCCCTCCGGGATTCTGGTGAGCCGCTTGTCCTGCAAACATGCACCCATATTTATCGCTGGGGATAATTGCCGTTACTCTCAGATGTCAGTTGGCGCGCCATGCCCGCCAGGCAAAGGTTTTGCCGGCCTGGGTGAAGGTGCCGTTGATCTGGTTCCCAGTGACCGTTCCCCTGTAATGCTGGTTGGAGCCCGGGCGGGTAAAGCGCACCTCATGGGTCTTTTTATCGTAGCTGGTGCCGGTGATCGGATCGTTGAAAATCTTGCCGCCGCCGGGGGAAAGATGCAGTTCACCCTTGTTGTTGTTGGCGTCGATCCACCACTTGCCGGTCGGAAAGTCTTTGGCACCGTTCGTGTTGCCTTCTTCTTTCCAGGCTTTCCAGGCGAAGATTTTACCGGCCTGGGTGAAGGTGCCGTTGATCTGGTTTCCGGTCACTGTTCCGCTGTACTGCTGGCCGGAACTCTGGCGGAAGAAATGCAGTTCGCCCGTCTTTTCGTCAAAAGTGACATTGACGATGGGGTCGTTGAAGATTGTACCCCCCTGACGAGCCAGGTAAAGTTCGCCCTTGTTGTTGTTGGCGTCGACCCACCACTTGCCGGCGGGAAATTTTTGCTTGGCAAAAGCCTGTGCGGGCAGCATCAGGCTGCCGACCAAAATCAAGGCTCCAAAGAAGGCCCAATGGGTGTTGGTAAAAATCTTTTTCATTGAAACTCCTCCCTTTTGCGACAGCGCGGCCTGGGCGCATAGTTATAGGATAAAATTAGTCTAACATAGTGCCTCGATCGATGGTTGTCAATACACCCTATGAGCACCCTATGAGGGACGCTCATAAGTTTATAAGTTATTACACAATCCAATTTTGTTTCGTTCAGCGAGCATTCCTTCCCGTCGGTGTATTGTCAGAATAACCGCTATTTGTGTCAGGCCAAATTTCTGTGCCGGTTTCGTCTGCCCATGCCGAACGTTTTCTTTTGTCAAAGGCGCAGTAGACGGCTTTGACCCGACGATATACGTCTATGGCGGCCTTCAGAGGAGATATTCCTCGGGACGCTTCCGGTGAGTAAAGGCGCGGAAAGTGGGGTTTCAGGTTACCATTGACAAGTAAAGATCATTGGCTACTGTTATTCTAAGATTTGAGCTCAGAAGTCAGGGTTAGAAAATCTTTGAGTTTCCCGGCGAATATTCTCTCGTACCGAATCGTAACCACAAAGCGTTTCAGGCCAAAAATAGCCGATGCAGCACCCATCACGACAAGAGTACCGTCGAGTATGGTCCATGGGCCAACACCGAAATAGCGCATCAGTCCGGTTCCAAGCGCGATAAAAGCTAGGCCTGTACGGATGAAAGCTAGTTCAGTCCTACCCTTGGCGAGTACGGAGCGGTAGCTGGATAGTCCGGTGCGCGTGTCGGCCATGCTCGTGCGGCTCTCTGAAAATTTAGTACGCTTTTTTGCCAATTGGGTACGGCCTGCAGCCAAAGTTGTACGGTTCTTGGATAGATTAGTTCTCAAACTTGCCAGTCTAGTGCGTTTTGAGGAAAGGTCAGTCCTTGTTTCTGCCCAGTCGCTGCGTTTTTTGGAAAGTATCGTTCGGTTCTTTGCATATCGACTTCTCAATTCGGAGAGAGAGGTGCGCCGCTCGGCCATTTCAGTACTGCGAGATTGGAATTCGGTCTGCTTGCGCACGAGTGTTGTTTGGTCTTTGGCCAGGTCGGTCCGGATCTTGGCATCCTCGGTTTGCACCTGTGCCAGGGATGTACGCTCTTCAGCCAAATCAGATCGAATTTTCGAATTCAGGGTGCGGGATTCGGCCATCTCATTTCTTTTTTCGGCAAGGTTGATAAGATTCTGGGTGAGCTTGTTTTCTTCCTCGGCCAGTGCCACAAGAATATGGCTCACATTCTCGATTTGCTCATCAGCTCTGTTTTTTCCCATGGTTTTCCTCCCAGCACGTTGGTAACTTTTGTTTTCGCCTACTTGATTAAGAGGTCCTTTTGAAAATCATACTTGCCATTTTCAAAGGCCCTGCCAGCTTGTTGTGAGCGGGTGCAATGTGCGAGCCTTCCGGAATTGATTGAGGAATCAAAATTATACTAAGTAGCTTGCATAAATTGCAAGCATTCACGTCAATTGTGGGAAGTGCATTGAGGGCTGAATTCTGGTGCGCCGGTAAAAAACCGGCGGGAGGTAATAGGTGCAAGCTCCATACGATGAAGGCGTAGCGCGCCACATCGCCCCCGAGTCATGCGTGCATCTCCGTGAGGTGGTGCGCAAAGCATTGACAGGGGAAAGTGCGGGGCAGGTTGAGCCGTAAAAACAGGTTGGTTTCGGGGTGCCGGCGGCCTTGGCAACGGTGATGCCGGCGCTGGGATGCAACGGCAAGGACAGCTGAAAGCCGTTGTATGAGGTGAAATATTGCCGTTGCGCCGGCCCTTAAGGGCCGGGGGGAGGGTAACCGTCGGTCAATATCCAGGAGCTTTGATCCCTTTGACGGCAGTGCAGAGCCGGTCCGGGGAATTTTCCCTTTGTGTGCGGGCAGCAGAAATCTTGCGATTTTCCATACTCCCGGCCATGCAGGGACGCAGCGCGACCCGCGCATCGATTCTGGCTTTTCTGAGCCGGGCCGGTCAATTTTTATGCACGCTTTCCCTGAGCTTAGCGCAACACCTGTGGAACTCTCTTTGGCGCCGTTTCCTCGTTTTGGCGTCTTCGCGTTAATGATCAGCGGCATATTGTGCTGCGGCAAAGCCCTCTGGCGGGTGTCGACGTCAGGCCCCAGCCGCCGAGGCGGCGCACTCGTTTTTGCCCAGGTCCATGACGTCCTGCTCCGCTTCGTCGACTTCCAGCAGCCCGGCGTTGATTTCACGGATGCGGGCATATTCCTCCGGCTGGGGACGCATGTTTTTCTCGATAAATGCAAAAAAGGCGGCTTCGTCGCGGACAGCGTAGATTTCGGCGTTGTTCTCGATGACTTTGCGAAGCGGTGCCGCAAACACCAGGTTTTCGTCGGCTTCACGCCAGTCCATGTAGTGGCCGGGCAGTATGATGAGTCCGGGGTCCCATTTGAGAATCTTGTCGGTCATGGTTTTAAAGAGCATGGTCGACCAGGCCTTGGCCATGCCGCCCAAGTCGGGCCGGCCGATGGACAGGATAAAGACCGCATCGCCGGAGATGAGGTAGCGTCCGTCGATGAGGTAGCTGGTGCTGCCGGGAGTATGGCCCGGGGTGTGAATGGCGCGCACCTCGGGGCCTTTGTCACGGAAGGTAAAAATATCGCCGTCGGCAACGGCCGTGTAAGGGAAGCGGGCGCCTGCGAAGTCGGGTTGCGGAGCCATAATCTCAGCGCCTACCTCACGCCGCAGGCGATCGCTGCCTGAGATGTAGTCGGCCTGGCGATGGGTCTCGAAGGTGCGCGTAATCGCACAGCCGCGGCTATCGGTGAACTGCCGGTAGGCGGATGTGTTTTTGGCCGGATCGAAAACGAACATTTCTCCGCCGCAGGCCAGCGCGTAGCTCAGCGACGCCTTGCCCGGGCGGCGGAACTGGTAAAGATCGTAAGTTTCGTGGCCGGCCACCTGGACCGGTGCCAGCAGGTTGCCCCAGGTCCGGATGCCGCCTTCAAGATAAGAGACGTCTTCGTATCCATGTTTTAGCAGGATTTCGGCGACATAGCGTGCGGAGCCCTCCTTGGCGCATACGATGCGGATCTTTTTGCCCCGCGGGACCCTGGCGACACTCTCGGTTTCAAATTCCATGAATTCGAAATAGGCCACATTGAGCATGTCGAGGGCGAAGGGCCCTTCCACCTTGAAGCGCTCAAATTCCTCGTCGTTGCGTACATCGAGCAGCAGGAAATCCTCCCGGGTCGTCAAGGCGCTGAAAAGCTCATCTGCGCGGTAAGATGGAATTTGCATGGGCTACCTCTCGTCAACGGTTCTGAAAGTCGTGATCTGGAAAACCATGGCGGTTTTCAAAGGAAAAAACGGGTTTTCCCTTCGTAACCGCCACGGCTTAAACACTTTTGGGACTACTTACCGTTCATCATGGCCGCGATGTCCTCGGCGACCGTGCCGATGGGCTTGATGTCGAATTTTTCCACCAGCACATTGGCCACATTCGGGGACAGAAACGCCGGCAGGGTGGGTCCCAGGCGGATGCCCTTGACGCCGAGGAAGAGCAGCGCCAGCAGGACGGCCACGGCCTTTTGCTCGTACCAGCCGATGTCGAATGAGATGGGCAGTTCGTTGATGTCATCCAGGCCGAAGACTTCCTTGAGTTTGAGGGCGATCACGGCCAGGGAATAGGAATCGTTGCACTGACCGGCATCGAGCACCCGCGGAATGCCGCCGATATCACCGAGATCCAGCTTGTTGTAGCGGTATTTGGCACAGCCGGCGGTGAGAATCACCGTGTCCTTGGGCAGGTTTTGGGCCACTTCGGTAAAGTAGTTCCTGGCTCTTTGGCGTCCGTCACATCCGGCCATGACCACAAAGCGCTTGACGGCACCGGATTTGACGGCTTCCACGACCTTGTCGGCCAGGGCCAGCACCTGGTTGTGGGCAAAACCGCCGACGATCTTCCCGGTTTCGAGCTCTTCGGGCGGAGCGCATTTTTTGGCCAGTGCGATCATCTCGGAAAAGTCCTTGCTGCCGCCTGGTGTCCTGTCGGCGATATGTTTGGCGCCCGGGTAGCCCACCGTGCCGGTGGTAAAGAGGCGGTCCAGATAGGTGTTATCCTTTTTCAGCGGCACCAGACAGTTGGTGGTCAGCAGGATCGGCCCGTTGAAAGACTCGAACTCCTTGTTCTGATGCCACCAGGAGCCGCCGTAGTTGCCGACCAAATGACCGTATTTTTTAAAGGCCGGATAGTAATTGGCCGGCAGCATTTCGCCGTGGGTGTACACATCGACGCCCGTGCCCTCGGTCTGCTGGAGCAGCTCTTCCATGTCTTTGAGGTCGTGGCCGCTGATCAGAATGGCCGGATTGCTGCGGACACCGAGGTTGACCTCGGAAATTTCCGGGTGGCCATAGGCGCTGGTGTTGGCCTCGTCCAGCAGGGCCATGGTGTTGACGGCGGTTTCACCGGCCTTCATCACCAGGGCGATCATTTCGTCCACCGGCAAATCCTTGGTGGTGGATGCCAGGGCTTCCATGATGAAATTGTAGATCTCATCTTTTTCTTTGCCCAAAACGGCGGCATGCTCGGCATAGGCGGCGATGCCTTTCAGGCCGATGACCAGAAGCTCCCGCAGGGAACGCACATCCTCGTTTTCCGTGGCCAGGACGCCAACGGCGCGGGCTTTTTCCGCAAATTCATCGGCGTTGTCGGAAAACCATGTGGCCGCATCGTGCTTTGGCATATCCATGTCTTTGCCGAACTTGGCTTTGTAAGCCGCCTGCACTTCGCTTTTCAGCGTGTCCCGCCGTTTTAAAGCTTCTTTAATCAGGCCGATGAAGCGTTCGTTGTCCCAGTTGGCATTGGTGATGGTCGCAAAAAGGGCCTTGGCCGCGAAAAAACCATTGTCGCGGTTGGACATGCCGAGGTCCTTGGCGGTTTCACCGTAAACGGCGATCCCCTTCAGGGCATGAATCAGCAGATCCTGCAGATTGGCGGTTTCTTCCGGTTTCCCGCAAACACCCTTGACCGTGCACCCGGTGTTCTTGGCGGTTTCCTGGCATTGAAAACAAAACATACTTAACCTCCTTTTGATGGTTCCGGTTTTCAGATAAGGCTCCCGGCGAAGATGATTGCGATATTCCTGTGCAGGCTCTTTAAAGCCCGCGTCATCGAGCGGAAGTGCCCGATTATGTCCGCCAAGAGCTTTATCCGGAAAACACGGTGGTATTGGATGCTGCGATCGTTGTGGACCGTTTTGGCGCACAGCAGCGGCATCCTGATATTTTCTCAATATGCTGCTTGAATCCGTTCGTTGCCGGTCGGCACGATGCGACTCTTCCAGCATTGCCCCGGCCGGTATAATATAATGCACCCTTATCGATGTTTCAAAGCAATTTCCTTGATGTAAATCAATAACCCGTTATTTTTTTCAAAAAAATGCAAAAAGTGTCTGCGGATATCTAATTGGGCCGAAGGCTGCATGTAAGCAGGCGGCGGCATTTGAAAAATCCGTGCAAACCTGATAAAATAAATTTAAATTCAACAAATTTAAATATGCGTTGGCGAATTTCGCCGTCAGATGGCGAAAGCCCGGCCCGGTATGCGCCTTGAATTTTCCGACAGACCGCCGCCTGCCCGTGTTGCGGGAGCGCCGATTTTACCGCATCTCCTGGCCGGCCGGGCATTTGCGGCAGGCCAAACAGCGCCATGCCCTGCGCCTTGGATGAGCGGCAAACTCAATGCCTGTGAATTAAGGGTGTTGTATCGATGGTGAGACGGTTGATGGCGAGAAAAGAGCTGAGCAGGGTCCTCATTGACAGCCTGCCCCATCCGGCCATGCTGGTAAGGAATGATCAGGTTATCCTTTTCGCCAACCGCATGGCAAAAGAGGCAGGTGCCCGGGAGGGCACCCGTTGCTGGCAGAGCTTCGGGCTCAGCGAGTTTCTGTCAGGTGATCACAGAGGCGATGTCAACGAACATGCCGGGAAACTGCCCCCAGGGGGCACGGGCTGCACTTTTTGCCTCAGACGGGAGGCGATGGCGGAAAAGGCGCTGAAATGCGTGCCGGAGGTCAGCGCGTTTGGAAAATTCTGGGACACCTACTGGGTACCGGTAACCGACAGTTTGTTTTTGCATTATGCGGTGGATGTAACCCAACGCCGCGTGATGCAAGCCGCTACACAAGAGAGTGAACACAAATACCGCCTGCTTTTCCAGCAGGCGGCCGATTCCATCGCCATTCTCGATGCGGATACGGGGCATATCGTTGAATTCAACGACAGAGCCCACGAGAACCTGGGCTATACGCGTGAAGAATTTGCGAAACTCACGATTGCGGATTTCGAAGCAGTGGAATCCGACCGAGAAATCCGGGCACGCCTGGAAAAGATCCGCACAGCCGGTGCTGACAATTTTGAAACCCGGCACCTGACCAAGACGGGAAAGGTGAGGGATATTGCGGTATCGGCCAGGGCCATTGAGATAGGCGGGAAGACTTTCGTGCAATCTGTCTGGCGTGACATTACCGTGCAGAAAAACGCCAAACAGGATTTGGAAAAGCGCATTGCCGGGCGCACGGCAGACCTTTTGGCCGCCAATGCAAAACTGCAGCAGGAAATTCGGAAACGCATTGCAGCGGAAAAGGTCCTGCGGGAAAAAGAAACGCTGTTGGCCGTGGAAGCCCGCAACCTCAAGGATGCCAACAACGCCCTCAAGCTGATGCTCAGGCAGCACGAGGTGGACAAGAAAGAGCTCGAGGAAAGTGTCCACAGCAACATCAAACAGCGCATCAACCCGATCCTGGAGCGCCTCAGAAAAGCTTCCCCCGGCGCCCACCAGCAGCACCTGGTTTTGCGCCTGGAGATGCTGTTAAACGATATTGTCTTTCCCTTTGCGCGTAAGATATCCTCGCCGCTTATCGGCCTTACCCCTTCGGAAGTGCAGGTTGCCTGCCTCGTTCGCGAAGGCCGGCGCAGCAAGGAAATTGCCGCTGAACTGAATTTATCCCAGAATACCGTTGCTTGCCACCGCAGCAAGATACGGCGCAAACTGGGTCTGTCAGGCAAGAGAATCAACCTGCGGTCCTATCTGCAATCACTGGAAAAATGGTGATTTCCCATCACCATTTAGTCACCGAAAATACAAGATTGCACTTTCCCGCCATTTTATCTAAAAAAGTATCCTGCAGCTAGTTTGCATGTATAGACAAGTGCAGAAAAAGCAAGCCGCATGTTGGGGCGTATGCCATAGCGACCGGCCAGGCCCCGAAGCGGCTGATGGGGCCATGCCGGATGCTGCGGGCATCTTTCGCTTTGGGCGGGCGATCGGCTACGGGGTGTTGTTTTGAGGTTTCGACCCGGTGACGCCGCGTTTTGCAATGATTGAACCTGCCGACCGGCAAGCCGTTTGGGCGGCAATTATCCGACTTCGAACAGACCGGGGGTGACAGGTGGAAGGCGGCAAGATCCTGGTGGTCGATGACGACGAGCAGTTTCAGGGTTTCGTTCAACAGGCTTTGGCACGAGAGGGATATGATGTCCGGCTTGCGGACGATGCGGAAAAAGCGCTGCATATCCTGAATAAGGAGACCTTTCCCGTCATGTTCATCGATCTTAAATTGCCGCGCATGAACGGAATCGAGCTCTGCCGCCGGATTTGCAGGGACAAGCCGATGTCGATACTGTACGCGATATCCGGATTCCCGTCGCTTTTCGAACTCTCCGATTGCCGCGATGCCGGGTTCGATGATTACTTTGTCAAGCCACTGGATACCGGGCTTATCTGTAAAGCCGCAAAGGTGGCCTTTGAAAAAATCATGCGCTGGAAGACACGATAGCGGATGGTTTTTTTTCTGGCATGCACTTCAACCGCGAAAACAGGCATGAACGCTGCCCGCGTTGCGCATCGCAGCGGGTGGCCGCTATCATTTAGGGACCGCTCGTGTTCTCCGGACCTATCGAACGCAGTTTAGAAGAAGGGAAAATTGCCCTGGGCGGGTGGTGCATTACCGACGATGCCCTGCAACACAGTCGATGCGATAAAATCGGCGCTCCCGCAGGGCAGACAATTTTGAAGTCAAAATGGAAGGTTTCCGAACATTCCAATGACGCTAAAAAATATCGCGCTTCATCCATAGACAACCATGAGATAACATTACAATTTTATAAGTTTTCAAAATTGTCTGTGCAAGATTCAGGTATCAAAGCGCGATCTTAACTTTCTCCGGAACGTAAAAAACTCCCCTGCCCGTGACCAGGCAGGGGAGTAGGCGCTGAGGAAAGGCTTTTTCGCCCCTGTGCAGCGGCCCGGCGCCGCTGCGGCTTTTCCGGCTATCGGCCGCCGGTTAGTAGGGCGCTGAGCTGACCACCGTGCTGACCGGCTCGATCTTGCCGGTTTTGATGCGCTGGTTGTAGATGTTCTCCATGTCCATGTAAAGCTGGAAGACCTGGAAAAATCCATGCCAGTGGGCGTAGTCCGGCCCGTTCATGGCAGCGCCCTGGCGCGCCCGTCGGCCGGTGTGATGCCACAGGTAGTACATCAGCTCCTGAAAGCCGTCGTTCCAGGGATCCTTGCCCAGCAGGTTCTTGGCGGCCAGCTCTTTCTTCATCTTGACCGCCCCGTCCCAGTAAACGTTGTACAGATTGACGGCCCTGTCCAGGGTGCTTTGCTGTACGCGTACATGGGTGGTGCTGTGGCAGTTGGCGCATACCTTGCGCATGAGCGGGGCGGCTTTTTCACCATCGCCGCGGTCGCCGCTGCGGACGACGGTCTTCTTGTGCATCAGGTCGTATTTCAGACGCTCCTGCACGTTATGCGTGGGCGTCAGCTCGCCGATGCCGCTCATGTGACAGGTGGCGCAGGTGGGCGCCAGGTAGTCGCCGGGTTCCCAGGCGTCCGGCGGGCTGTCGTACTTCCACTTTTCTCCCTGAACGGCGTAAAGCTGGCCGTGCTTGCTCTCGTGGTAAATTTCGATGTTGGGATGGTCCGGCCCCAGGTGGCAGGCGCCGCAGGCTTCGGGTTTGCGGGCGTCCGATATGGAAAAGGTGTGGCGTTCGTGGCAGACGCTGCAGTTGCCCACCGAGCCGTCCGGGTAGCGCATGCCCACGCCACCGGGCCAGCTGTCGTTGATGGGCTTGTGGTCCGGGCCCAGCTCCACCGTGGTGCCGTGGCACATCTGGCAGCCAGAGGCCCGTGCGCCCAGCATGTAGGGTTTGATGCCCTTGGGCGTGCCCGTGTTCCAGGTCAGCTTCAGGTTTGCCTGCCGCGCGCAGCCTTCGTACCAGAACTGCAGCTTGATCAGCTTGCCGCCGGCCTTTTTGGGATCCATGACCGCCGCCGTGGCCAGTTTGGCATGCCCGCTTTTGAGAAACTGTTCCACTTCCTGGGGGTGGCAGCGGGAGCAGGTTTTGGAGGATACCATGGGAGAGATAAAGGTGTTCGTCCCTTTCAGGCCTTCGCACTGGCTGGCCATGGGCGAGCTTTTCTCGACCACGTGGCAGTCATAGCACGAAATGCCCGCATGGCTCATGCGGCCGTCTTTCCACTGGGCGACGATTCCCGGGGACTTTTTGGAGTGGCATTCGATGCACTTGGCGGCCTCGGGCTTGAATCCTCTCTTGATGACCAGTTCCTTTCTTCCCATGTTCAGGGACTGGTTCTGCGCCCCGGCCGGGACCGCCGTTAGCGCCAAAAGCAGGCCGATGCACAGGCTCCCTATTTTGGCTGGCGAAAAGCTCATCGCTAAACCTCCTTTCCTTGCCTTTTGTCGGACCTTGGGTGGGATTGATGGAAAATATGTTTATGTTTTCTTTGCAGGTGGTTTTTTAAAGTAAGCCCTGACTTTGTCGCGCAAATTATGGTGCCCCACATGCGGGTGGCATTCGGAGCAGTGCTTTTGTGTGTCGCCCCGCAGGTAGGCCCGGTGCGCCAAAAACCCTCCGCGCGGCATGCCCGGCGGTGTCAGTACGTGGTGACAGTGGCGACAGGCGCTGTCAAAGGTGAATCGCTGCCGGTGCTCATCGGCCTTGCCGATCCAGTCGTAGGTATACGGATCGATATAAAGGTTGTGAATGACATCGCCGATGCCGGTGACCGCTTTGGTGATAAAATACTGGTAGAAATTGCCGTGGGGCAGGTGGCAGTCTACGCATTGGGCCGCAAAACCCTGTGGGTTCTGCCCGCCGTGAAAGGCCCCCTGCCAAGCTGTGCGAAAGGGGATCATGACGTGGCAGCTGACGCAAAAAGTGTCGGTGTTGGTGGTTTCGATCATAAACCCCGACGCCAGTACAATGATTGCCATGAGCACGATACCGACCGCCAGCCCGAACCACCATCCTTTTCGGCCGCCGGACTTTTTCGCCGTCGCGACAGGCGCCATTGCATCACCTCCTCGTCAAGCCGTCTGCAGATACTGCTTTCTGTATTCAGACAAAAAACCTGTATTTTAATAGCAGAAACGCATGTAAAAAAGGGGTAAAAAGATGTAAAGAAAATGTAAAATTTAGAGCATTGATTCTGAGACGCTAATCTGGTAATTTGCGCAAGGTCTGCATGCATAAGGGGCGCGCCGCATGTTTCAGCGTTTTAGGCACAAAATTTCCTACAAGTATCTCGCACTGACGGTGGTGCTGGTGGTGCTGGTGTTCGGCACGCTTTCCTGGTGGATTTGCAGGCGGCATGCGCAGCTGATCATCGAACAGGTGGAAAAGCAGGCCCGTATCCTGTATCGTCAGGTTGTCCTGACCCGCCAGTGGGTTTCCGACCACGGCTATATCCTGGTGCCGGGTTCCGAAGACGGGAAAGCCGGCCGGTCTGCCGCCGTGGTGTACACCCGCATTACACCGGCCGGCCTGACACGTCGCCTCTCCCGGCGTGCCCGACACCAGCATCTTTACGCTTTCAGCATCGCCAACTTCAACGGCTTAAACCCTGAAAACCGGCCGGATGCCTTCGAAAGCCGTGCGCTCTGCCGGTTTCGCAGGGGAGACGTGGATGCCGCCAGCAGCATCGAAGTCATCGGGGGCAGGCATTATTTCCGCTATGCCGCCCCGCTGGTGGTGCGCCGAAGCTGCCTGGCCTGCCATCATTCCGCAAAGTATTATGTGGGCGGTATCGGCGGGTGTATCAGTGTCAGCATTCCCTTTGAAAATGCCTATCGCGCCATCGCGAAAGAGCGTCTGATCACCTTTGCATCCATGACGGCCCTGGCGCTGGCCCTGATCGGGGGGCTGTTTTTCTTTGCGCGCCGCATGATCTTCAATCCCATCAGACAGATTCGAAACCTGACCGCGCACATCCGCCAAGATGCTTTTGACGGGCAGGCAGTCACCTGCGGAGATGAGCTGCGGGAACTTTCCGGGCTGTGCAGCCGGCTGGACGAAAAACTGAAGTCCAGTCATCGACAGTTGCAGAGAAAGGTCGCCGAGGCTACCCGCGATCTCTCACAGACCAATCGCGAACTGATGCAGGCCAACGAAGAGCTTCAGGCCTTAAACGCGGCCAAGGTGGCGTTTTTCAGCGATATTTCCCACGAACTGCGAACGCCCCTGACGGCCATCAAGGGGGCTGCCGATATTTTGGCGCGCAAGGCTTCCTGCAACGATCCGGCGTACATCGACATCATCCGCAAGAACAGCGACCACCTGATTCACACCATTTTCGATCTGCTGGATTTTTCCAGGATCGAAGCCGGCCATCTGGAATTGGACCGCCAGCCGGCCGATATGGTCGAACTGGCAGGCGAGGCGATTTCCGCCCTGCAGGCCGAAGCCGCCCAAAAAAAGCTGGCGATCCACCTGGATGCGCCGCAATCAGCGATGTTGGTAATGGATCGTCATCGCATCTACCAGGTGGTGTCCAACCTGCTGGCCAATGCCGTAAAATTTTCACCCCCAAACAGCCGTATCAGGGTGGCTGTTACGCCGGAGGAGCTGGAAATCGGCGTCTGCGTGTCCGATCAGGGGCCGGGCATTGCGCGGCAGTACCAGCGCGCTGTGTTCAAAAAGTTTTTCCAGGTACCTGGGCAGGACGCTTCCGGCAGCCTCTGCAAGGGATCGTCGGGCATCGGCCTGGCCATCTGCAGAGCGCTGGTGGAAGCGCATGGCGGCAGGATTTGGCTGGAGAGTTCACTCGGTCGGGGCAGTCGTTTTGCCTTTGTGCTTCCACGTGAACAGGGAAAAACAGGCCCGAGTGTGCAGCATGCCTGAGAGCCGGCACAAACCTGCGGCCATCCGCGTGCTGGTCGTTGACGACGACGCAGACATCCTCCGGATTCTGAAAGACAACCTTGAGCTGGACGGCTACCAGACCCTCTGTGCATCCAGCGGCCGACAGGCCCTGGAGCTTTTTCATGCCGGAAATATCCATCTCGTTATTCTCGACCTGATGCTGCCGGATATCGATGGCATCCAGGTCTGCCGTGCCGTGCGTGCCCAGTCGCAGACGCCCATCATCATGCTGACCGCCAAAGACGCGGTCACGGATAAGGTGTTGGGCCTGGAAAGCGGTGCCGATGATTATATCGTCAAGCCGTTTGACTACCTGGAGCTTGCCGCGCGTGTGCGTGCCAGACTGCGCCGTCCGGGATTGCCGGATGGCGGGATGCTGAAAATCGGTGTGCTGCACCTCGATGCCGCCAGCCGTCAGGTGCGGCTCAACGGCGAAAACGTGCCGCTGACCAAAAAGGAGTTCGACCTGCTCTGCCTGCTGGCGCGGCATGCCGGGCAGGTGCTCGACCGCGAAACCATCCGCAAAAGTCTCTGGCCGGCCAAGACGCTGTACCGCTGGAGCCGCACCATCGATGTGCACATTCAGCACCTGCGTGCCAAGCTGGAAACCGGGCATGGCGCTTGCGGCTGCATCGTCACTGTCCAGGGAGTGGGTTATATGCTCAAACCGGAACGGCTGGCCTCAATCCCGTGATCCGTCGGCCGGCGAGGTTCTGCGGATCAGCACCAGAATTGCACTCACCAGCAGCACCGAAACCAGCCCCAGAGCCGGGAAAACAAACGACAGCCCCAAAGCCGATTCAATATGCTGGACCAGCTTGACAGCCAGGGCGCCGACACCGAAGGTCAAAACAAACTTGGTGCCGTAGGCCGAATGATGCAGACGTCTTGAGGAAAAACGGGCCACCAGTGTATTTTCGGCCGGCTGCATGCCCAGCAAAAAGAAGAAGTAGACCATGGCCAGGCCGCCCAGCGCCAGGTTGGCGGCGGCGGCCATTAAAAATACCGCCGGCAGGGTGATCAGATGAAAGGCCAGGTAGCAGTAGCGGGCATCGAAACGTTGGGCCAGGCGGCCGCCGCTGTACTGGCCGAAAATGCCGGCCAGAAAGATGACGGAGGTGATGCCCGTGGCGACCACGTTACCGGAGAGGTGCCGGCCCCAAAGAGCGGTCAGGGCGTCGATGAGCCAGGTGCTGCGCAGTTCAAAATAGGCCGGAAAGATCACGGTGGCCCCGCGGTAGGCGATCCCCCCCAGCATCATGGCCACTAAAAGGATCAGAAAGGCGTTGAGGTTGCCGTTGTCTCCGGCAGCGGCGTTGGCCCGCGCCGGTGGCGATTCGGACAGTGGAAAGGCCAGCATCAGGGCAATACCGGCAACATTCAAGGCTGCCAGGGTCAGGTAGACGGCGGCCGGCCCCCATAGCCAGTTGATCAGGCCGGCCAGCAAGGGCGCTGTGGCCAGGCCCAGGTTGCCGGCCATGCCGTTGTACCCCATGCCGAGGCTGACGTGTTCCAGTTCCTTGGAGATCAAACCCAGTCCGGCCGGGTGATAGATGCCCGAGAAAACGCCCAGCGCCGCCAGTGCGATTTCATAAGCCTGTGGAGAGCCGATCCAGTGCGCTGCCGCCAGACAGCTCAGAGCGCCGCCCGCGAAAAACAGCAGCATCAGACGTTTGGCACCCCAGCGGTCTGCGAGCATGCCCCAGGGAAGCGCCGTCACACCGAAAAAAAGGTACATCCAGAAAGAAAGGTCCAGTACGTGGGGCAGGTCAAGCGTCATACGGGAAGTTAAAGGCAGCACCAGCGCCGGAAAAACCAGCATGTGGAAGTGGCTCATGAAGTGGCCGAAACAGGTGATCAGCAGGATGCGGCGTTCGCGTGGATCGATCATGGCAGCGGGGAACCTTTCAATGGCGTACAGCGCTTGGTCGTTGACCGGGAGGCAGTCCCCGGCTGTTCGAAGGGTCGGAGGATTCCCATACCGCAAGCGGCCGGGTCTGTCAACCGGTGCGCGGATGTGATACAGGCGGTGATACCGGATTTAAGAGCCCTTTGGGCAAGGCCGGTGGAAGAGACGTGGAAAGCACGGATGTCCGCAATGCAGACTGAAAAAAAAGAACCGCCGCTGATCGAATTGCGCGGTCAGGTCGAACATATTACTTACAGCGATCCCGAAAGCGGCTACAGCGTTGTGCGGCTGAAAGTCGAGGGACGTGGCCATCCGGTGATGGCTGTCGGCAGCCTGGCCGATCCCGCTCCGGGACAGGTCCTTGCCGTGCGCGGCCACTGGGTGACGCACCCCACCTACGGCCCGCAGTTCAAAGTGGTTTCATACACCACCGGCGTGCCGGCCACGGCAGCCGGGATCGTCAGGTACCTGGGTTCCGGGATGATCCGCGGCATCGGGCCCAAAATGGCCGTGCGGATTGTCAAACATTTCGGCGATCAGACGCTGGCGGTCATCGATGGCGATATTGCGCGTCTCGGTGAGGTAGAAGGTATCGGCAAAAAACGCATTGCCATGATCCGCGAAGCCTGGCGGGAACAGGCCCATATCCGTGATGTCATGATTTTTCTGCAGGGCCACGGTGTCAGCCCGGCCTTCGCGGTCCGTATCTTCAAGCAGTACGGCAGCCGGGCCATCGCGGCGGTGCGCGAGAACCCTTACCGGCTGGCTGCCGATATCGCCGGCGTCGGATTTGTGACTGCCGACCGCATTGCGCAGCAGCTGGGTGTTGCGCGCGATTCCGCCCAGCGCATCCAGGCGGGTGTTCTTTATGTTCTGAATCGCCTTGCGGATGAGGGGCACGTCTACTACCCGGATGGATTGCTGGCCGCCAAGTGCTGCGCGATTCTGGAGGTGACGCGCGGAGCCGTAATGAGTGCCTTTGAACAGCTCGCCATGCAAAAAAGGATTGTCATCGAAGACTGGGATACCGGCTCCGCTCGCGCAGGGCCCAGCCGGCGCGCGATTTATTTAAGTAAATTCCACGTGTGCGAAGCACACGTGGCGGCCAGATTGAAACGCTTGCTGCAGGCGCCGGCCTCGGTTCGTCCGGTGGATGGCCGGCGTCTGGCTGGCTGGCTGCGGCAGCGTCTGGGCTTCGAACTGGCCGCAAAGCAGATGCAGGCGGTGCATTGCGCGCTGTCTGAAAACGTGCTGGTGATCACCGGCGGACCGGGTACCGGCAAGACCACCATCATCCGCGCCGTGCTAGCCGTATTTGAAGCGCTCAAGGCCAAAGTGCTGCTGGCGGCACCCACCGGACGGGCGGCCAAACGGCTCAGCGAAGCCGCCGCGCACCCGGCCAAAACCATTCACCGCCTGCTGGCGTTCAGCTTTCAAAAGGGCGGTTTCCAGAAAAACGACCGGCATCCCCTCAATTGCAATCTGCTGGTCGTCGACGAAGCCTCCATGATCGACACCGTGCTCATGCACCATCTGCTCAAGGCCGTTTCGCCGGGCACCGTGCTGGTACTGGTGGGGGATGTCAACCAGTTGCCCTCGGTGGGCCCCGGCAGCATCCTGTCGGATATGATCCGCAGCAAGGTCGTGCCGGTCGTTACCCTGGACAGAATATTCCGCCAGGCCCAGGCCAGCCGCATCGTCGTCAATGCCCACCGCATCAACGCCGGCAAAATGCCGCAGACCGACACGCCGGCAGATGCGCAGCGGACGGATTTCTATTTTATCGAGCGCGCCGACCCGCAGCAGGTGTGCGACCTGATCGTCGAGTTCGTCAAAGACCGCATCCCGCAGCGTTTCGGATTCGATGCCGGCAGGGATATACAGGTGCTCACCCCCATGCACCGCGGCGTAGTCGGCGCCGCCAACCTGAACCGCGCGCTGCAGGCGGCACTCAACCCGGCGAGCCGGAACCTGGCGTGCGGGGGCGGTGGATTCCGCATCGGGGACAAGGTGATGCAGATTCGCAACAATTACGAAAAGGAGGTGTTCAACGGCGACATCGGCCGTATTATACAACTTAAGGCGGAAAGCCGGCAGTTGCTGATCCGCTTCGAAGAACGTTTGGTGCCCTATGATTTTTATGAGCTGGACGAGATCGTGCTGGCCTATGCCATATCCATCCACAAATCCCAGGGGTCCGAATACCCGGCCGTGGTGGTGCCCATCCTGACGCAGCATTATGTGCTGCTGCAGCGCAACCTGGTGTACACCGCCATCACGCGGGCCCGCAGGCTTGCGGTCGTGGTGGGGACGCGCAAGGCGCTGGGTATTGCCGTGGGAAACGACAAAACCCAGCGGCGTTATACCCTGCTCGACCAGCGCCTGCAGGGTCGGCTGCCGTCCGGCGCGCCGGCAGCCGACCATGCGACGGGGAAATCCATCTGAAAAACAAGCTGTTGACAAACCGTGTGGGATCTTTCTATATGATGACACCATAAATCCCTTTGCCGCCCGAAACGGCGCAGCCGGCGTGCGGCAGATAGAGGCCCGCAAATTCCAAACAAGGAGGGTTCCATGAAAAAAGAGAGACGTCAGTTTATCAAAAAGGCCGGTATCGGCGCTGCCGCCGTGGGTGCCGGCCTGGCGACCCAGGTCGCTCCGGCCTTTGCCAAGTCCAAGAAATTTAAGTGGAAGATGGTCACCACCTGGCCGCCGCATTTTCCCATGCTCGGCGAGGGGGCCGACAAGCTGGCCCAGTGGGTGGAGGAGATGAGCGACGGCCGCCTGAAGATCAGCGTTTACGGCGGGGGCGAACTGGTCCCGCCGCTGGGGGGTTTCGACGCCGTCAGCCAGGGGACCGTGCAGATGGGTCACGGTGCGGCCTACTACTGGGCCGGCAAGGCGCCGGCGGCGCAGTTTTTCGCCGCCGTGCCTTTCGGTTTCAACGCCCAGTCCATGAACGCCTGGATTCTCAGCGGCGGCGGCATGAAGCTGTGGGAGGAAGTTTACGCCCCATTCAACGTCAAACCCTTTTTGGCCGGCAATACCGGCGTCCAGGCCGGCGGATGGTTCAACAAGGAGATCAACTCGATTGCCGACTACAAGGGCCTCAAGATGCGTATTCCGGGCCTGGGCGGCAAGGTCGTGGCCAAGGCCGGCGGCAACGCCGTGCTGGTGGCCGGCGGTGAGATTTACACCAACCTGGACCGCGGTGTCATCGACGCCACCGAGTGGGTAGGGCCCTACCATGACAAGAAAATGGGCTTTTACAAGGCGGCCAAGTACTACTACTGGCCGGGCTGGCATGAGCCGGGAACGGCGCTGGAGATGATCGTGGGCAAGAAAGCCTGGATGTCGCTGCCCAAGGACCTGCAGGCCATCGTGGAGACGGCCGCCTACCGGTCCAACATGTGGATGCTCTCCGAGTTCGAGGCCAAGAACAACGCCGCCCTCGAGGAGCTGGTCAACAAGCACCATGTACAGGTGAAGCAGTTTCCGAAATCCGTGCTCAAGGACCTCAAGAAGCTGTCCAAACAGGTGCTCGACGAGCTGGCCGCCAAGGATCCCATGAGCAAGAAAGTCTATGCGCATTTCCTCAACTTCCAGAAGAACATGAACGCCTGGAACAAACTCACCGAGGAGCAGTATCAGACATTCAAATATTTGTAGCAGGCACATACCACCTGGGATGCCGGAAAGCGGGGCCGTGGCCCCGCTTTTTTTTTTGCAGAATCCGGTATGCGGGGAAAACTGTGCAGGCTGTCGGCTGGCGGGAACCGCCTGTTGTTCAGGGCTGTGCCGGCGGACGCAGCATCAAGGTGGCGCCCAGGCCCATGGCACTGATGACCGGCAGTCCCAGAAACACCATGCGATAGCTGCCGGTGAGATCGAAAAAATAGCCGGCCAGCAGTGGTCCGATGGCCCCGCCGAGGGAGGAAACGAAGATCATCACGCCGAAAATGGCGCCGTGGGCGGCCGTGCCGAAAAACTCGGCGATCAGCGGCGACATGACGGCAAAAAAACCGCCATGCGCAAATCCGTAAATAACCGCAAATACGAAAAGCATCCACAGCCGGTCGGCCAGCAGCAGCCAGCCCAGGCTGGCGCACAGGAAAGCAAAGCAGATGGCCAGGGCCCACTTGTTCCCGATGCGGTCGCTGGCAAAGCCCATGATAAACCGTCCGGCGATGCTCAGGCCGCCAATGGTAGCCAGCACGCGGGTGGCCGCGCTGCGAGGGATGCCCAGGTCGATGGCATGCGGCACGATGTGCAGCACGACGGTGAATACACAGACCAGCAGTAGAAAATAGGCGGTACAGATCAGCCACATTTGCAGGTTCCGCAGCGCCTGCCTGAAGCTGAAGCCGGTCTCCGCCAAACGGTGGCGGGTAGCCGCCAGCCGCCCGTCACCGTCGGGCAGTAGCCCGTGGCTGGCCGGATCGCGCACCAGCAGCTGGGACAGTCCGATGAACAGCACCAGCACCACGATGCCCGCCACAAAGAACGCGGTACGCCAGCCAAAGGCCGTGATCAGCCAGTTGGTAAACAATGGCATGACCAGCATGCCCACGCCGGTTCCCACCTTGAGAACGCCGCTCATGCGGCCCCTCAGACGCACAAACCAGCGGGCGATGGTGGACAGCAGCACCACGTCGGTGCCGCTGATGCCGATGCCCACCAGCAGGCTGTAGAGCAGGTAGAGTTGCCAGAGAGCTGTCATGCGCGACATCAGCAGGTAGCCGACACCCAGGAAGGCACCGCTGACCGACATGATGAGCCTGGGGCCGACGCGGTCGTTGAGCCGTCCCAGCAGAATACTGAAAAGGCCGTATATGCAGAAACTGACGGAGACGGCTCCGGATATCCCCGCCCGGGACCAGTCGTAGGCGTTCATCATCGGGTTGAAAAAAACCCCGAAGCTGTTGTAGATCCCCCAGCCGATGGCCTGCAGTACGAAGGACGCCGCCACCAGGACGTATCCATAAAAAAACCGTCCATTTTCGGTGGGATAAGGCTGCAAGTCGCGGGTTTTGCCAAACACTTTCACCTGCTTCCATGTGTCGGGGCAGATTTTGCCTCGGCGGTCGGATCCGGAAATTCGGTGACGCACCGAAGCCGCCAAGGCGCCCGTCCGGCCAGGCGCGCAAACTTCGGCATATCGAGGATATGTCGTGGGTTGCGCAACACAGCCAGACGGAATGCATGGGCGGATGAATGCCATCGTATTGATGAATCGGTCCACTTAGGTATCACAAACCAGCGGCGACTGCCAGGCGGATGTGCGGTTATGCGATGCCGTCGCCCCGGAGGCCAGGGCAAACCGCAATCGTGTTCAGGCCCGGTGCAGGCTGTGGCGATGCCGATCACACGAGTTTTGAATCGCAACTTGACAAGCACGGTGGGATGCTGGAGTTATGGACAGAGAAAAAATCGGAGAATGGTAGTACAGATGAAGATTGCGATCGTCGGCGTTAAAAAAAGAATCGATGAAATTCTGGCGAGCCGCGGGGATTCAGACCCCAACATTGAACTGGTTCCCTACTGCTATGAACACTATACGCAGGCGGTTTCACTGGTCAAAAGCATATGCGATGTGGAAGGCATACTCTTCACCGGTAAATTCCCCTACCAGGTTGTGCGCAAGCAGCTCGATAGCCGGCTGGTTCTCGACTATCTCGAATATGACGAAAGCTGCCTGATCAAGGTGCTTTTCGCCTTCCGGTCAGATCCGCCGCAAAAGGTGAGCATCGACACCATCAGCCGCAACACTGTCAAAAAAGTATACAACGAACTCGGCATGAGTTTGAAGCACATCCGCACGGTCCAGCTCGACAGCCAGACGGACATCGACGGCATCACCGCCTTTCATCTGCGAAATTACCGGAACATCCCACGCATCCGCCTGTTTACCTGCTTTTACAGCGTGTATGAGGCGCTCCGGCAACGGGAGATTCCCTGCGAGCTGATTACGCATACCTGTTTTTCCATCAAAAAGGGTGTCAACCATATCCTCAATAAAATCTATTTCCGCCAATCCAGCAGTGTTCAGCCGGCGGTGGGTGTCATCCAGATAGACGGCTTCGATCGCCTCTGTACCCGCTTTTCTGATGAATTCAGACTCCAGCGGCTGCTCCTGCGTGTCTACGGGAAGGTGCTGGATTTCCAGGACGACGTCTCTTCATTTGTCGTTTCCATCGGCTCCGGCCGCTACTATTTCATATCGACACGCTTTCTGGTTGAAAAGTATACCGACAACTACCGGGATTTCCCGCTGCTCTTCGAAATCTTTTCCGGCTTCAATCTGACGGTCAGTGTCGGGGTGGGATACGGGACGAATCCGATGAACGCCTTTCATCATGCCAAGGAAGCGCTGGTGCTGGCCCAGAAAACGGGAAATGCCGTCAAGATTCTTACTGCGCAAGGGGATGTGATCACACCGGGAAGCGGGGCCGATGAGACCTACAGGACCCGGTGGTCGGACGAAAAAGTCGGGGAAATCTCAAGGCGCACCGGCATCGGCCCGCGCAACATCGCCAGGATCACGGGTTTTCTGGAAAAAAACCAGAGAACCGATGTCACCGTTTACGAGCTGTCGGAGGCGCTGCACATCACCACCCGCAGTGGCAGCCGCCTGATGTCCAAGCTTGTGGGTGCAGGTTTGGCGCAGGAAATCGGCATGGAACAGATTCGCCGGGGAAGGCCGCGCAAAGTGTTTCGCATTGCTCTTGGATAGCAGCCGTCCATGGGCCGGATGGGCGTTGTGCTGCGGGCATGCGCGCCGCCCCTGCCGGGCTGCCGGAAGCATGTTCTGGATGGGCGTTGCCCGGGCCGGACTATCGCACCTTGAAACAGCGCACAAAGTAATCCGCTTCGATTTCCACCAGGCCGGGTGCTTCCTGCGTACAGCGTTGTACCCGGTCCGGACAGCGGCTGGCAAAAAAGCAGCCTTGCGGCAGGTCGATGGGGCTGGGGACTTCCCCGCGGCTCAGTCCGCCGTCTGCAATTTCCGGCCGGCTGATATCGGGAACCGCGGCAAGCAGCATTCTGGTATATGGGTGCCGGGGTTTTTGGAAAAGCCTGACTTTGGCCCCATATTCCACGATTTGTCCCAGGTACATGACGCTGACCAGGTCGCTGATGTGTTTGACCACGCTGATATCGTGCGTGATGAACAGATAGGTAAGCCCGAACTTTTCCTGAAGATCCATGAGCAGGTTCAATATCTGGGACTGTATCGAGACATCCAGCGCGGAAACGGGTTCGTCCGCTACCACCAGCGCCGGTTTCAGAATGATGGCCCTGCCGATGGCGATGCGCTGACGCTGACCGCCGGAGAACTGGTGCGGGTAGCGCTCCAGGTAGGAAAGGTCCAGCCCCACGTCTCCGCAGATCTCCTCAAGCCGCCGGCGCCTGTCGTTCCGGGTCATGCGATGGAAGATGTTGAGGGGCTGCTCTAAGATCGACTTCACCTTTTTACGCGGATTCAAGGAAGAGTATGGATCCTGAAAGATCATCTGGATATTTTTCTGGATCGGTCGGCGTTGCTGCGGCGTAAGGTGCGCAATATCGCTGCCGTTGAAAAGGATGCTGCCCGCATCGATGCGGTAGAGTCCCACGATGCTCTTGCCCAGGGTGGTTTTGCCGCAGCCGCTTTCGCCGACCAGCGACAGCGTTTTGCCTTTCGGAATCCACAGGGAGACCCGGTTGAGCGCATGGGCACGCCGCGTCTGCATGCAAGAGACCTTGACCTTGAACGTTTTTACGACGTCTCTGGCTTCGAGAAGGAAGTTCATTTTACCCTGTGGCATGCGACATGGCGACCGTTTATCCAACGTAGCTCCGGATACTCCAGGCAGTTATCGCCGGCATCCGGGCAGCGGTTCCTGAAATAGCAGCCCGCCGGCAGATCCAGCAAGCTCGGCATCACGCCCGGGATCTGGTAGAGCCGGTCGCGGGTTTCGTTGAGTTTCGGCAGGCAGGCGATGAGCCCCCTGGTGTACGGATGCAGCGGATGATACAGGATGTCGGATTTTTCCCCGTACTCCACGATGCGCCCGGCATACATGACCGCAACGCGATGGCACATCTGGGAGACCACGCTGATGTCGTGGGTGATGAGGACCAGTGACGAATCGTACTGCTCGCACAGTTTCTTCATGAGCATCAGAATTTGCGCCTGAATGGTCACATCCAGGGCGGTGGTCGGTTCATCGGCGATGAGCAGTTTGGGGTTGTTGATCAGGGCCATGGCAATGACCATGCGCTGCTGCATGCCGCCGGACAGCTGGTGCGGGTAACTCCGCAGGCGTTTTAGCGGTGATGCAATTCCGACCTGCCGCAGCATTTCCACAGAGCGTGCCTGCGCTTCTTTGCCGGAAACGTCCTGACGGTGGTAGCAAATGGTCTCTGTGAGTTGCCGCCCGATGGAAAGCACCGGGTTGAGGGATGTCTGCGGGTCTTGAAAGATCATGGAAATGTGATCCCCGCGAATCGCATCCATTGTGGCGGCATCCAACTGCAGGAGATTGCGGCCCTCCAGCAGGATTTTGCCGTTGATGATGCGCCCCGGCGGGTCGATCAGACGGATGATGGAAAATCCGGTGATGGATTTGCCGGCGCCCGATTCCCCCACAAGCCCGAGGATTTCACCTCTCTTGAGGCCGAAGGAGATGCCATCGACAGCCCTTACGACGCCCTTACGCGTAAAGAAATGGGTTTGCAGACCATCGATTCGCAAAAGTTCC
>Ga0256841_1000438_pt1 | contig 43373 bp, 35 predicted proteins | sample 356308metaG_FD_185971 | JGI IMG/M metagenome (GOLD analysis project Ga0256841, IMG submission 185971) | Hydrothermal vent microbial communities from Mid Atlantic Ridge, Atlantic Ocean - 356-308 | ecosystem: Environmental > Aquatic > Marine > Hydrothermal vents | place: Atlantic Ocean: Mid...
CGGGCTGCCCGGAGAGCGGGTCGGTGGCGGGGCTGACCAGGCAATCGACACTTGGCACGCTGGAGAACTGCAGGTTCCAGTGCATGGGCACAAAGACGCTGCCGCGCTGCTGCGCGTCGGAGAGACGGGCACGCACACGGATCTCTCCCCAGGCGCTGCGCAGTTTCACCAGGGCATGGTCTTCGATCGCGTACTGTTCGGCATCGCCGGGGTGCAGCTCGGCGTACGGCTCGACGATATGCCCGGACAGGCGCGGCGACTTGCCGGTGCGGGTCATGGTGTGCCAGTGGTCCCGCACCCGGCCACTGTTCAGTACCAGCGGGTATTCATCCGTGACGGCGTGCGCCGGCTGTGGATCCGCCACGGCGACCAGGCGGGCGCGGCCGCTGCGGGTAAAAAAGCGACCGTCACTGAACATGCGCGCGCTGCCCTGCGGTGCTGCACGGCTTACCGGCCACTGCACGGGCGGCAGGTACTGGTAATCCTCGTCGCTGATGGCGGCCAGGGCGCTGATATCGAAGTCACGCTCGCCGTCATTTTCAAAACCGGACAGGGCCGCGTGCTCGCGCCATACTTCGGCAGCGTGCTGGTAGTCGAAGGCTGCTTCAAAGCCCATGCGCCGTCCCACCTCGCTGATCATCCACCAGTCCGGCCGGGCATCGCCCTGGGTGGGCAGGAAGGCGCGTTGACGCGAGATGCGCCGTTCAGAGTTGGTGACCGTGCCCTCTTTTTCTCCCCAGCTCTGTGCCGGCAGCAGCACGTCCGCGTAGAGTGTGGTGTCGGTATGCTGCACGCAATCCGACACCACCACAAACTCGCATTGTTGCAGGGCGGCACGGACCCGTTGTGTGTCGGGCAGGCTCACCGCCGGGTTGGTGGCCATGATCCATACGGCTTTTACGCGGCCGGTTTCGATGGCCTGGAACAGTTCGACGGCTTTCAGCCCGGGCTGCGCAGGGATGGCAGACGACTGCCAGAAACGCTGCACCCGCTCACGGTGTTCGGCATTGTCGAGTTCCATGTGCGCGGCGAGCTGGTTGGCCAGCCCGCCAACCTCGCGTCCACCCATGGCATTGGGCTGCCCGGTGAACGAAAACGGTCCCATGCCCGGCCGGCCGATCCGGCCGCTCAGCAGGTGGCAGTTGATGATGCTGTTGACCTTGTCGGTGCCGAAGGAAAACTGGTTGATACCCTGGGAGAATACCGTGACCACCCGTTCGGTGCGGGCAAACAGGCGATAGAACTCGCGCAATGCGGCGGCTTCCAGCCCGCAGCGCACGGCGACCGCATCAGGATCGGCGGCCGAACGGCGCGCACTGGCCAGCGCTGCTTCGGCACCCTCGGTGCAGCGTTCTACAAACAGTGTGTTCAGCTCGCCGCTGTCCTGCAGGTAACACAGCAGTCCGTTGAACAGCAGGGTATCGCTGCCAGGCTGCACGGCGAGGTGCAGGTCGGCGATGTCGCAGGTGGAAGTGCGGCGCGGGTCGATCACCACCACCATCAGGTCGGGGTTGTCCTGTTTTGCCTTGCGGATGCGCTGGAACAGTACCGGGTGACACCAGGCGGTGTTGGAACCCGCCAGCACGATCAGCTTGGCGCGTTCCAGGTCCTCGTAGCTGCAGGGCACCGTATCGGTACCGAAGGCGCGTTTGTAACCGGCCACCGCCGAAGACATGCACAGGCGCGAGTTGGTATCAATATTGGCGGAGCCGATGAAGCCTTTCATCAGCTTGTTGGCGACGTAGTAATCCTCGCTCAGCAACTGGCCGGAGACATAGAAGGCCACGGCGTCCGGGCCCTGTAGGTCGATAATACGCCTGAACTCGCCCGCCACCCGGTCCAGGGCACGGCCCCAGTCGGTGCGTTGTCCGTCCACTTCCGGGTAGAGCAGGCGATTGTCCGGCCCGACGGTCTCACCCAGCGCCGCCCCCTTGGAACAGAGCCGGCCGAAGTTGGCGGGGTGTTCGGGGTCTCCGCGCACGCTGACGTTCATGGCTTCGTCGGCGCTGGCCAGCACACCGCAGCCGACGCCGCAGTACGGACAGGTGGTTCGGACTTCCCGGGTATTCATCCGGCCATTATACCTGCGGGCCGAAGGCCGTGATCAGATATCCCGCATCAGCTTGAGCGGCTTGCGCATGCCGGCGATCTTGCAAGCCTGCTGGCCGTAGCCGTACGGAAACAGCGGGCACCGGAGAAAACCCTCGTTATCGAGGCCGATGACCGTACCGTTCACTTCAAAGCTCATCACCTAACTCCGTCCAGTCCGTTACAGTACACTAGGGCCTGTTAACACTATGCGAACAGGCCCTAGAACACCTTGCGCAGGCTGCCGGGCCCGAGCAGTTGCCGGTCAAGAAAGCGCCGGTAATCATCCACTACCGAGCGGTAGATAAAACGCGACCAGGCAGCGCCGGCCAGTACCAGCAACACCAGCCGTATGCTGTCCCACACGCCGGGAAAATCCACGAACACCAGCAGGGTGAGCGGCCAGACATACAGCAGGCCGCGCAAGCCGTGTTTGGCCACGATCAACAGGATACCCGCGAACCGCATCAGGCGTTGCCGGCCCGAGTTGTAACGCGCCAGGAAAACCGCCTGTTGCAGCTCATTGCTCAATGCCCGCCAGCCTGCACGCCTGCCTGGGGCATGGCCGCCAGACCCACCTCACGCGCGTGTGCCTGGAAGGCCGGGTTTTTCCAGAAGAAGGCGCCCGGCATGGTGGTGGGAATCACCAGGACATAGAACAGCGCGCGACCGATCAGCGCGGCTGCGCTGAGTGCCAGTGCGGCCGGCGCCCACAGCACCAGGGCAGGTGCACCGGGCCACACAGATCCCGTAATCAGCAGCGCGGCCACCGCCATCAGGCCGTTACGCAACCAGTAGGTCTTGCCGAAGGTCGTGGTCTGTTCCAGCCAGGCGGCCTGACCTTCGCCGCTATGACGGCGCAGGTAAACGGCATGGCGGTAGAGTCCAAAGGCTTCCAGCGCCAGCCCGGCCAGCGCCAGCCCGGCCAGTACCTGTAGCAGCGCCGTGTAATCGCCGCCCTGCGCGGCCAGCAGCGGCACGAACACCAACGCTACCGCCAGCGCACCCAGGGTCAGCATGCTGGCGTAGAAGCTGCTCAGCACCTGCCAGTGATTCCAGAACGGTCGGGCCGGAATGCGGTAGATACGGTGCATGAAATAGATCGATGCAGGGCCGGCCAGCACGGCCAGCCAGCCGGACAGGTCGCGCACCCCGTCCACCAGGCCCTGCGGGAGCCAGCCGAACAGCTGTGGCAGGCCGCTCAGTACGGCGTAGACACCGAGCAGGTTATAGAACACCGCCACCGCCGCCACTTCCCGGCTGACCGGTGAATGGCGCAGGTTGTTGAACGCCCGGTAGAAGCGGTGTGGCCGCCCGAGGTGCAGGGTGGAAATCACCAGTGCAAAGGTCTGCAAGGCGATCAGGCCGAACAGGGTCACCGGGTAGGCCAGCGGGTGCGCAGCGGCACTCAATGATTCCAGTCCGAACTGCGGCCCGAGGAACAGCAGCAGGAAGGCGCCGACTACCGCCTGGGTAATGAGGGTGAAGATCACCAGCGGGTTCTCACGCGAGCGCAGTTTGCCCAGGTTCCATTGCATCGGCTGCCTGCTGCGTGGCAGGGGTGCGCTGTGGTAACGGCCCTGCCCGCCTTTTACACCCGGGTCGGGTTTTGCATTCTGTTCATCGCGCAGGTACCGGATCGGTGTGCTGTCGGTACGACGCATTTCACGTGGCAGGCTGCGGGTCTGCTGGAAGCGGATATTGGGGTGGGTAATGGAGGTGTCCGGGAAGCCGGGAATGCCGGTGGCCAGCTGTTCGCGGTGTTCCGGCGTGGTTTCGATCACACCGAAATCCAGCGCGCCGCCGAGGCAGGCGGACGCGCAGGCGGGCTTCAAACCGACTTCCAGGCGGTCGACACACATGTTGCACTTGGAAACATGGCCGGCAACCGGGTCCAGCTGCGGGGCGTTGTAGGGACACACCCAGGTGCAGTAACCACAGCCGAAACAGATGTCCGGGTCCTGTAACACGGCACCGTACTCGGCGAACTTGGTATAGGCGCGTGTCGGGCAGCCCTTGAGACACACCGGGTTGTCGCAGTGGTTGCAGGCCATGGAAATGTTCAGGCGCGCCACCGCCGGGTAGCTGCCGCCTTCCAGGTAACCCACCGAACGGAATGCCAGGTGTGCGGGGGTGTCGTTCTTTTCCGCACAGGCGGCTTCACAGGCGTGGCAGGCAATACAGTTGTCCGCATTGAAATAGAACCCATGCTGTTTATAACGATCGGGATTGTCACCGACGCTGCTGTCGCCGTTGATGTTCAGGCTCTGGCCGGCGAGCGGATCGTTTTCACCGACCAGCTGGATGGGTTTGCCGTAGCAGTTGGTCTGCGGGGCTTCGACCTGCGGCACAAAGGCGTAGTCCGGTTCGTTGTCCCTGACGTTATACATGCGCACTGTCACCCGTTATCCTGCGGCTGGTATAGGACATGCTAGTAAGCTCTGGCAGCGAGGTTGATCGCGGCGGCGGCCTGCTGGTCTTCCACCGGCTCCACGCGCACTGCGCACTGTTTATATGCGGGCTGGCGCGAGTGCGGGTCGAGCAGGCCGAGGCTGACGCGGTTGACGCATTCGTGGTAATGGAACGGCACAAAGATCATGTTGCGCGGTACACGCTGGGTGCACTGCACCATCACGATGGCATCCCCGCGCCGGGATACCAGGCGCGCATAAGCGCCGTGTTCGACACCGAACTCCGCGGCAGCGTCGGGGTTCATTTCCATATAGGGAGTCGGGCTGAACTTGTTCTGGTTGCCCAGTTTGCCGGTGCGCGTGCGGGTATGGAAATGCTCGACCACGCGGCCGCTGTTCAGCCACAGCGGGTATTCGTCGTCCGGGCGCTCGTTGTTATCGACAAACGGCAGCGGGATCAGCTTCGCCCTGCCATCGGGGTGCTGGAACACGCCGTCGGTGTACAGGCGCTTTGCCCCCGTTTTCTCACCGTCACGGCAGGGCCACTGCAAACCGCGCTGTTGCTCGATGCGGTCATAGCTCATGCCGGATATATCCAGCATGCGGCCTTTCGACAGTCGCTTCATTTCCTCGAACGCCTGTTCGGTGGTTTCGGGGAAGTGCGGCTTTTTGTCACGCTCGATGCGCTTCGCCATTTCGTTGAAGATCCAGAAATCCGGCTTTGAGTCGCCAAACGGTGGCATCACATTGCGGATCAGGTTGACACGGCGCTCGGTGTTGGTGAACACGCCTTCCTTTTCGGCCCAGATGGCAGCCGGCAGGAACACATGGCTGTACTCATTGGTTTCCACGTCGGCATAGGCGTCCTGCACTACCAGGAATTCCAGCTTCTCCAGCGTCTTGCGGATGCGCGCGGTATTGGGCATGGACGTCATCGGGTTGGTGGCGATCAGCCACAGGCCCTTGATCTGCCCGGTCTCGATCGCGGGCAGAATATCGGTCATGAACAGGCCGCGCTTCGGCGGGAAAAAGTCCTCGTCGATGCCCCAGAACTCGGCGATCTCCCTGCGGTCCTGTTCCTTTTCCAGTGCGCGGTATCCCGGCAGGCCGGAACAGGACGACCACTCGCGGGTCCCCATGGCATTGCACTGGCCGGTGATGGACAGGCTGCTGCCGCCGGGCTTGCCGATGTTACCGGTCACCAGGTTCAGGTTGTTGATGGCGACCACGCCGTCGGAACCGTGCGTGGACTGGTTGATGCCCATGGTCCAGATGGTCATGGCGGCACCGGCTTTGGCATAGACCCGCGCGACGTTGCGAATGGTATCTTCGTCGATGCCGCAGATCTTCGAGGCCGTAAGCGGGTCATAGTCCTGCACCGTTTCCCTGAATGCCTCGAAATCGGTGGTGTGGGCACGGATATAGTCCTCGTCCTGCAGGCCTTCTTCCAGGATGACAAACGCCAGGCTGTTTAACAGCACGACATCGGTGCCGGGACTGATGGGCAGGTGCAGGTCGGCATTCTGCGCCAGCATGGTCACGCGCGGATCGACCACGATCAGGGGGAAATGCCGTTTCTCGCGCGCCTCGCGCATGCGCCAGTAGATGATGGGGTGCTGTTCCGGCAGGTTGGAGCCGATGGCCAGCAGGCAGTCCGTGTGTTCAAAATCGTCGTAGCATCCCGGCGGGCCGTCCGAACCAAAGGAACGTTTGTAGCCCGACACGGCCGACGCCATGCACAGGGTGGTATTGCCGTCGTAGTTGTTGGTCCCGACCACACCGCGCGCCAGCTTGCCCAGGGTGTAGAACTCCTCGGTCATGATCTGGCCGGTGGAAACGATGGCAAAGGCATCGCGACCGTGCTGTTCCTGGATGCGCTGGATCTCCGACGCCGTTCTGTCCAGCGCTTCGTCCCAGCCCGCTTCGCGGAACGGTTCATGAATGCGGTCTCGCAGCAAGGGCACCCGGCCACGACCGCCGCTTTCAAACAACTCGTACTCAAAGATCCCCTTGATGCACAGCTTGCCGCGGTTCACATCGGCATCACCGACACCGCGCGCGGAGACCGCCTTGCCGTCGCGGTTCAACCCGACTTCGATAGCGCAGCCGGTCGAGCAGTAGCCGCAGGTGGTGTACTTCCACTCCACCGCGCCCTTGTCGGCGAGTTTTATGGGGTTCTTTTTGTTGCGTCCGAACAGCATGCTTTTTTACCTGGCTCCTGCCAATAAATTATCCGTCACGGGAAGAGCAGGTACTGCAATGCAGGCCGCCGGGCCGGGCATTCGCGCCGGGCGCCTTGCGCACGCCTGCGCCTGAAGCCCGACGCGAATGCCCGGCCCGGCGGCCGTATCGAAGCCACTACTCTCAACCCTCTCAGGTGTCAGGACAGCCCTCATCCGGCAGCAACGACAACATCACCACGTTACCCTCAATCTTCACCGGGAAACGCGCCGCACACCCTTCATCCGGCGCCACTGCCACACCTGTATCCAGCCCGATCTTCCAGTCGTGCAGCGGACAGGCCACCTTCTTGCCGTGTACAATACCCTGCGACAAGGGTCCACCCTTGTGCGGGCACTTGTCGCGCAGCGCAAAGACCTCATCATCCACGGTACGAAACACCGCGATGTCACCCTCGGCACGACTCACCACCCGCGCACCCTGGCGCGGAATGTCCTCAACCTTGCCGACCTCAATCCAGTTAGCATCACTCATGTCTTTACCCTACCTGCCTGATCGGCGTGAATTCGTGCGCTTCGCTGCCTTCGGCGCGTTCGGCCCACGGATCGGCCTGGGCAAACTTCTGCGCATACAGGAAGCGCTCGGCCAGTGCCTTGCGACCCTCGTCATCCTCGACAATCTTCTCTTTCACGTAGCTCAGGCCGACACGCTCCAGCCAGGGCGCGGTACGCTCCAGGTAGTGCGCTTTCTCGCGGTACAACTGCATGAAGGCTGCTGCGTACTCCTTGACTTCTTCCGGCGTCTTCACCGCACACAGGTAGTCGGTAGCGCGTACCTTGATACCGCCGTTACCGCCTACGTGCAGCTCGTAACCGGAATCCACACAGACCACACCAAAGTCCTTGATGGTGGCTTCGGCACAGTTGCGCGGACAGCCGGACACGGCCATCTTGTACTTGTGCGGCGTCCAGCTGCCCCAGGTCATTTTCTCCAGGGCGATACCCATCTGCGTCGAGTCCTGGGTACCGAAGCGGCACCACTCCTTGCCTACACAGGTCTTCACGGTGCGCAACGCCTTGCCGTAGGCGTGCCCGGATACCAGGCCGGCTTCATTCAACTCGCCCCAGATCTTCGGCAGCTCTTCCTTTTTCAGACCAAACAGGGAAATCCGCTGCCCACCGGTGATGTGCACGGTCTTGACCTGGTATTTCTCCGCCACTTCGGCGATCGCCTTGAGTTCCGCCGGCGTGGTCTCGCCACCCCACATGCGGGGAATGACCGAGTAGGTGGCGTCCTTCTGGATGTTGGCGTGGGCGCGCTCGTTGATGAAACGTGACTGACTGTCGTCCCTGAATTCACCCGGCCACTGGCACAGCAGGTAGTAGTTGAGCGCGGGACGGCATTTGGCGCAGCCGTCCGGCGTTTTCCATTCCAGGAATTTCTGGGTCGCCGGGATGTCTTTCAGTTCGTTGTCACAAATCGCCGCGCGGATTTCGTCATGGGTGAACTCGGTACAGCCGCACAGCGGTTTCTTGGCCGGCGAGGCGGAATAATCACCGCCCAGCGTATGCGCCAGCAGCGCTTCCACCAGGCCGGTGCAGGAACCGCAGGAACTGGAGGCCTTGGTGTGCGCACGCACATCCTCCAGCGTGAACAGATTCTTCCCGGTGATGGCGCTGACGATGTCGCCCTTGCAGACCCCGTTGCAGCCGCAGATCTCGGCCGTGTCGGACATTGCCGCTACGCGGTTGTCGTCGCCATGCCCGGAATCCCCCAGGTGCGCCTGGCCGAACAGCAGGTGGTCGCGCAGGTCCGACACATCCGTGTCGTCGCGCATCATTTCAAAGTACCAGGTCCCGTCGATGGTGTCGCCGTACATCACGGCGCCGACAATGCGGTTGTCGCGCAGTACGACCTTCTTGTACACACCGCGACCGGGATCCTGCAACACCAGTTCCTCGGTATCCTCGTCGCCGTGGAAATCACCGGCCGAGAACAGGTCGATACCGGTGACCTTCAGCTTGGTGGACGTCACCGAACCTTCATAGCGGGCGATACCCAGGTGCGCAAGGTGGTTGGCGCACACCTTGGCCTGCTCGAACAGGGGTGCTACCAGGCCATAGGTCTGCCCGCGGTGCTGCACGCATTCGCCGACGGAATAGATGCGCGGGTCGAAGGTCTGCATGGTGTCGTTGACCACGATACCGCGTTCGCAGTGCAGGCCGATTTTTTCAGCCAGTTCAATATTCGGCTTGATGCCGACCGCCATCACCACGATGTCGGCGGGAATCTCCAGGCCGTCCCTGAAACGCACTGCCTCGACCCGCTCCTTGCCCAGCACTGCCTCGGTCTGGGCCTCCATCAGGAACTTCATACCCTTTTCTTCCAGCGAAGCCTTCAGCAGTGCGCCGGCGGGCTTATCGAGCTGGCGTTCCATCAGGGTATCCATGAGGTGCACCACGGTCACGTCCATACCCTGCTTCATCAGACCGTTGGCCGCTTCCAGGCCCAGCAGTCCGCCACCGATCACGACGGCCTTGCCGCCTTCCTTTTTCGCGGCATCCAGCATCGTATCGACGTCGGCGATATCGCGGAAAGCGATCACACCGTCCAGTTCGTTGCCAGGAATCGGGATTATGAACGGGTTGGATCCGGTAGCAATGATCAGGCGGTCGTACTTCTCTTCCGTGCCGTCGGAAGCACGCACCATGCGCTGCGCGCGGTTGACTTCCTCAACCCACTTGCCCTTGTGCAGGGTAATGCCGTTGTCCGTGTACCACTGCTCGTCGTTGAGCATGATCTCATCGATGGTCTTTTCACCGGCCAGCACCGGTGACAGCAGGATACGGTTGTAGTTACCGTAGGGCTCGCCGCCGAACACGCTGATGTCATACTGCCCGGGCGACAGCTTCAACAGTTCTTCGAGGGCGCGCACACCGGCCATGCCGTTGCCGATTAAAACGAGTTTCTCTTTCATGGATCTCTTCCAGTTCCGGGTTTACTGAAGGTTTAGCAAGCGCCGTGCCAGCCCCGAAAAATGATATTTATCACTTTCATTACAACCAGTTATAGAAAAATCGCCAAGGGGGTGCACCGCCCGGGCCGGGCCTCACGCACTACATTAGTGCACTCTAATACACTAATGCCTTTGCATGGCGCATTCATCGACGCCCGGACAGTCCGCCACCCTGGTCCGGCCGCGCTGACCGGCACCGGAAATCGCTGGCGCGCCGGTCAGCGGTTCAGACGAAAGCTGCTACCGTTACAGTGCCTTAGGGCTTTTACACGCCATCCACAGCCGCTCCGGTGCGTTGCTTCAGATACCCGGCCCCGATCGCATGGCACACTCCTTGCTGAATGGCTTCAGCATTGAGTGACTAATGGGGAAGACCGGCATCATGCAAGACTCGGGGTTCAAGCTATTTTCGTTTTCCGGCAAAACGCGCATCCTGCACCTGTCGTGGTTTGCTTTCTTCCTGAGCTTTTTCGTCTGGTTCAACCACGCGCCGCTGCTCGGCGCCATGCGTGACAGCTTCGGCCTCAGCGACCAGCAGGTCAAAACCCTGCTGATCCTGAACGTCGCCCTGACCATCCCGGCGCGCATCATCATCGGCATGCTGGTGGATGCGTTCGGGCCACGGCGTATCTACTCGGGGCTGCTGTTCGTTTCCGCCTTCCTGTGTTTCGGTTTCGCCATTGCCGATGATTACGAGCAACTGGCCCTGATGCGCTTCCTGCTGGGCTTTGCCGGCGCGGGTTTTGTCATCGGCATCCGCATGATCACCGAGTGGTATCCCGCCAGGCAGGCCGGCGTTGCACAGGGTATCTACGGCGGCTGGGGCAACTTCGGCTCGGCCGGCGCGGCGCTGATCCTGCCCACGCTGGCCCTCGCCTTCGGCGGCGACGACGGCTGGCGCTACGCTATCGGCACCACCGGCGTGCTGGCGCTGCTCTACTCGGCGGTATACTTCTTTGCCACCAGCGATACCCCCAAAGGCTCCACCTACTTCAAGCCAAAACGCAACGGCGCACTGGAAATCACCAGCCCGGGTGACTTCTTCCTGTACCTGCTCATGAACATCCCGCTGTACGCTGCGCTGGCGGTACTGGCCTGGAAACTCAGCCCGGCCAACCTCGGCATGCTCGGTGAAGCGGTGGTGGATATCATCTACGCGATACTGGGCAGCCTGTATCTGTTCCAGACCGTTCGCATCTACCAGATCAACGGTCATGTATTCAAACAGGCCGTGCCGGAAATCGAGCGCTACCGCTTCAAACAGGTGGCCGTACTCGACCTCGCCTACATGGTCACCTTCGGCTCGGAACTCGCCGTGGTCTCTATGCTGCCGCTGTTCTTCCAGGATACCTTCAAACTGTCCACCGTCGAGGCCGGCCTGATTGCGTCGGTGTTTGCCGGGCTGAACCTGGTCATGCGCCCGGCCGGCGGCTGGATCAGCGACCGTTTCGGTCGCAAGCGTTCGCTGGTTGTCATCATGGCCGGCCTGGCGCTTGGCTACCTGTTGATGAGTTATATCGACAGCAGCTGGTCGGTGGCCGCCGCTGTGGCTGCGGTCATTTTCTGCTCAATATTTGTGAACGCAGGCAACGGTGCCGTGTTCGCCGTCATCCCGCTGGTCAAGCGCCGTCTCACCGGGCAGATCGCCGGTATGGCCGGTGCCTTTGGCAACGTGGGCGGTGTGACCTTCCTGACCGTATTGTCCTTTGTCGCTCCCGGTGTCTTTTTCCTGGTGATCGGGGGTGCTGCCGTGGTGGTACTGTTTGCCGTGCTGTTTTTCCTCGATGAACCCGAGGGGCATATGACGGAAGTGCTGCCGGACGGCACGGTGCAGATGATCAGGGTGAGTTAATGTGACATCATCCTGCCATGTCTGAACTTACCGTCATTGCCGGGCAGCACTCCGAGGCTGGTATAAAAGAAAGTAACGACGACTCCTGCGGGATTCGTATTCCGGAAGGCACACTGTTAACAGACAAGGGGGTGGCTGCAGTCATCGCCGACGGCATGAGCGGCAGCGAGGCCGGCCGCGTAGCCGCCGATTCCTGTGTCAAGGGTTTCCTGAACGACTATTTCAGCACGCCCGATTCCTGGACGGTCGAAACCTCCGGTGAAAAGATCCTCGGCGCGCTGAACAGCTGGCTGTACAGCCAGGGCCACCAGCAGTACGGCACCCCGCGCGGGCTGGTGACCACCCTCAGCGTGCTGGTGATCAAGTCCACCACGGCCTACCTGTTTCACGTGGGCGATACCCGCATCTACCGCCTGCGCGACTACCAGCTGGAACAGCTGACCCGCGATCACCGCACCCGGGTCAGTGCCGACAAGAGCTACCTCAGCCGCGCCATGGGCATCGATGTGCACCTCGATATCGACTACCGTTCCTTCGTGGTCGAAAAAGGCGATGCCTACCTGCTGACCACGGACGGCATCCATGACTTTGTCGACGACACCACGCTGAAACGCCTGGTCATCGAAAACCTGAAAACGCCCGAGCAAGGGGTCGGGGCCATTATCCGCAAGGCCGCGCTGAATAACAGTAACGACAACCTGAGTGCGCAACTGCTGTATATCGACGACCTGCCGGCCGGTAACGAGCATGAGTTTTTCCGCAAACTCACCCGGCTGCCTTTCCCGCCACCACTGGAACCCGGCATGGTGCTGGACGGCTACCGCATCCTGCGCGAACTGCACGCCAGCAACCGTACCCAGGTGTACCTGGCGCTGGACACGGAAACCGATACCCGGGTGGTGCTCAAGACGCCGTCGGTGAACTTCGAGGACGATCCCGAATTCATCGACCAGTTCCTGCACGAGGAATGGGCGGGCAAGCGCCTGAACAATGCGCACATACTGAAAGTGCTGGAGCCGCACGGCCGCCGCCAGTGCCTGTACTATGTCACCGAGTACGTGGAAGGCAGGACCCTGCGCCAGTGGATGCACGACCACCCGCAGCCATCGATCGACGAAGTACGCAACATCATCGAACAGCTCACGCGCGGGCTGCGTACCATGCACCGGCAGGAAATGATCCACCAGGACCTGAAACCCGAAAATATCATGATCGACACGCACGGTGTGGTAAAGATCATCGACTTCGGTTCGACCAAGATCGCAGGCATCTCGGAAATCACTACCCCGCTGGACCGCGACAACATCCTTGGCACGCGCAACTACACCGCACCGGAATACCTGCGCGGCCACGGCGGCAGCAACCGCTCGGATATCTATTCACTGGGGGTTATCGCCTACGAAATGCTGTGCGGCAAACTGCCTTATCCGAAGGAGCTTACCGAACGCAACATGAACAGGCTGCATTACGTTTCCATCCGCCATCACAACAAGGCCATCCCGGCCTGGGTCGACGGCGCGCTGATGAAAGCGGTTGCCATCAACCCGAAGCGCCGCCACAGCCTGCTGTCCGAGTTTGTCTACGACCTCTCGCACCCGAATGAAACTTACACCCGCCTCGACCAACAGCCGCTGATCGAACGCAACCCGGTCGCCTTCTGGCGCGCACTGGCGATTATTTTCCTGGGGACGACAATCGCGGCACTGGTGTTGTAGACGACCATCGGCATCCCGGCGCAGGCCGGTATGACGGTTGGGGGGATCAGATCTCCCGCGTGGCCAGGAAACGCACGTCCGGGTAACGTTCCAGCGCCAGTTCGAGGTTCACGCGTGTCGGCGCGATGTAGACCAGCTCCCCCGCCTGGTCGATGGCCAGGTTGTCGTAGGCCTTGTCGCGGAACTTCTGCAGCACCTTCTCGTCCCCGCACTCGATCCAGCGCGCGGTAGCAACCGAAACCGCCTCGAAAATACATTCGACCTTGTATTCATCCTTGAGGCGCTGCGCCACCACGTCGAACTGCAGCACACCGACCGCACCCAGGATCAGCTCATTGTTTTTCAGCGGCCGGAACAGCTGCGTGGCGCCTTCCTCGCTGAGCTGGTCCAGCCCTTTCTGCAGGGCCTTCATTTTCAGCGGGTCCTTGAGCACGGCACGGCGGAACAGTTCGGGCGCGAAGTTGGGTATGCCCGTGTACTTCAGTTCCTCGCCCTGGGTGAAGGTATCGCCGATGCGGATAGTGCCGTGGTTGTGCAGGCCGATGATGTCACCGGGCCAGGCTTCCTCGACATGCCCGCGATCGGACGCCAGGAAAGTCAGCGCATTGGCGACCTGTACATCACGACCGATGCGCACGTGGCGCATTTTCATACCCTTCCGGTAGCTGCCCGAACAGACCCGGAAGAAGGCGATACGGTCACGGTGCTGCGGGTCCATGTTTGCCTGGATCTTGAACACGAAGCCGGTGAGCTTGTCTTCCAGCGGGTCTACATCGCGCGACGTGGTCTGGCGCGGCAAGGGGGACGGCGCGTGTTCGACAAAATGATCCAGCAATTCCTGCACACCGAAGTTGTTGATCGCCGAACCGAAAAACACCGGCGACAGTTCGCCGCGCAGGTAGGCTTCCCGGTCAAAGGCATGACTGGCGCCCTGCACCAGTTCGATCTCTTCGCGCAGTTCCCCGGCCTGGCTGCCCAGCACTTCGTCCAGCAACGGGTTGTCGAGCCCGTTGATCACGGTGGCATCCTGGCGTTTGCTGCTGTCCCCGGGTTTGTGCAGGTGCACCTGGTCGCGCTCGATGTGGTAGACACCCTTGAAGCGCTTACCCATGCCAATGGGCCAGGTAACCGGCGCACAGTCGATGTTCAGCACGCTCTCGACCTCGTCGAGCAGGTCGATGGCATCGCGTCCCTCGCGGTCGAGCTTGTTGATAAAGGTAAAGATCGGCGTGGTACGCAGGCGGCAGACTTCCATCAGCTTGATGGTGCGCGCTTCCACACCCTTGGCGACGTCGATCACCATTAGCGCCGAATCCACGGCGGTCAGGGTGCGGTAGGTGTCTTCGGAAAAGTCCTCGTGCCCCGGTGTGTCCAGCAGGTTGACCATGGCGTCCCGGTAGGGAAACTGCATGACCGACGAGGTCACGGATATGCCACGCTCCTTTTCCATCGCCATCCAGTCCGAGGTCGCGTGCCGGGCGGCCTTGCGGCCCTTGACCGTGCCGGCCAGCTGGATGGCGCCGCCGAACAGCAACAGCTTTTCGGTCAGCGTGGTCTTGCCCGCGTCGGGGTGGGAGATGATGGCGAAGGTGCGGCGGCGCTGCGCCTCCTCGGTGATACTGCTCATGTTCAGGGTTGCCGGGTAACCAAAACCCCTATTTTACCCCAGCGGCGGGCTTTTTGCTCAGGGAGGCGTGCCGTTGAGTACCGCCTGCTCCAGCAATAACAGATCGGCTGCGTTCAGCAGGCCATCCCGGTTGATATCCGCCAGTGCCGAATCCAGTGTAGTGGGTTGATCGATACCGGCTACCAGGCGTGTCATGACGACCAGGTCCCCGGCGTTGATGAGACCGTCCGGCGCACTGCGTGGACCCACGTCCCCCTTGTCGGAACGGGTGGGGTCCAGGCCGTAGACATGGACCTCGTCACCGTCCGTGACACCGTCCTGGTCGCTGTCCGGATCGATCGGGTCGGTACCGAGATTGAATTCATCGAGGTTCGACAGCCCGTCCGTTTCGAAGTCACCGGTGGCGGTTTCGTTCAGGGAACCGAAACTGGCAAACTCCCAGTTGTCCGCCAGTCCATCCGTGTCGGTGTCCCCGGGGCCATAAATGGTAACGGTCGCGGTGGCGCTGCCCGTCTTGCCCAGGCTGTCGACTGCCGTGGCCGTGAGCACGTGCACGCCTTCACTCAACTGGGTGAACACACTGGCACCGCTGCCCAGCGCACCGTCCAGGCTGGAGGACCAGGTCAGCGAGGCAGCGACATCACCGTCTTCGGTGTCCGTGGCGCCGGCCTGCAGACTGATGGTGTCGGTATCGGTGAACGCACTGCCATCAGCCGGACTGACCAGGGTCACTACCGGCGGGTTATTGAACACCACGTTGAGCACAAAACTTTCGCTGGCGCTGCTGGTGGCGTCCGAAACCGTAACGTCAATCGTCGTGGCGCCACTGCTACCGACCAACGGGGTAATGGTCAGGGTGCGTGTGTTGCCGCTGCCGGCAAAGGACATGCCCGCCGCGTCCACAATCGCGCTGTCGGACGAAGCGGCCTGCAGCGTCAGGCTGGAAACGGCCGTATCGTTGTCCGTAATCCGGAACGTAAGCTGGATGGCCTCACCATCATGGGTGCTCTGGTCGCCCAGCACCGTGATCACCGGTCGCGCATCGGCAAAGGTGTTCCAGCTGATATCCTGGAACAGCTGTAACGCGAGGCCCGGGCCGGACTTGGGCCCGGTATCGAAGGGTTCCATCAGCTCATTGGGCGCCAGGGTGTTGCTGAAGTGCGAAACAGAAGACCCGCCCTCTGCCGGATTCGGCGCGTACATGCGAATATGTCCGGAATTTACTCCGGCCGAGTAATTCCCGACCAGGGCTGTTACATTCGGCCCCACCCAGTGCAGGTCGCCGGTGTCCGTCGATGAGGCCAGACGCTGCGCATCGGTCATGCCGTTACTGCCCCAGGTCTTCTGGCTCGGGGTGTGGTCTTCGAGATTCAGCATATAGGCATCGTTAAGACCGAGCGCCTTTGCCCCTGTACTCAGATTGACATAGGTCTGGAAACCCAGCCCGTGACCCAGTTCGTGCAGCACCACGCTGAGTAATTCGAAGGTGTTCGCCGGCCTGACACCGTCCAGCCCGTAGTACCAGTTGTAACCGTTGAGGCAGTTATTGTTGTTGTCTATATCACCGTTAAAGGTTGCAGTAATATCCGCTGCGCTGGTGACCAGATCAGAACCCGCCAGGGCGTTGCCCTCCGCGACCGAATACCAGGTGGATGCAACCGGGCTGTTGGGAAAATCCCTGACGATCGTTGTTGCCCCCGCAGACCCCAGCACAGCCGAAGTAGCGCTACAGGTCAGCGGATCGAATTTCGCCTCCACGACGATATCCACGTTGCTGTTGATAATGGAGGCCCATATCTTTGCCGCGTGCTGGAACACAAACAGGCGTTGCTCGCCCAGCGTGGTGCCGGGGTTCAACCCGACCGGCTGCACCGGGGCAGGGTCATTGAATCCCTCGCCAGGCCCGTCAAGGTTGGATATCACGATCTGTGTAGCGTCAACGGACCCGCTAAAGAGGCCGGCAGAAAGGACCGCAAGGAAAATGCCGGCAAGTACACGCAGGCTCATGGCGAGGGCTCTTTGGGCAGCGTGGAATAATCGACAATGGTCGCCTTTCCATGTTCATCAATGGTGGCGACCGGCGCGGTCTGGAAACGTCCCTGCAGGTCTACGCTCGTACCCTTGTCGGTCGTTACTTCGACCAGGCCTTCCGAGGATGTGTTCAGTATCTTGCCCAGCGCCTCGCGTATTTCCGGCTCCAGCGGTGCCCGGCGTGGCGCAGGCTGGGCGTGGTCATTGGGCGTCGCCGCACCGGCCATACGCTCCGGGGCAGCCGCTGTGTCCGGAGTCTGTTCGCGATCCTGTGTGGTTCGGGCAGGCGGGGGCAAGGCGGATTTGCCCGCAACCGCGGGGGGGCTTTCCGGCCGGGAACCGGATGACAGCAGGTACACCAACCCCCCTGCCAACACGATGATCAGCACCCACCAGACTGTTCTTTTGCTCACTGTTCCAACCGACCCCGACGACTGCGTATTTGTTATTAATTACTGCAGCTACACTATACCATTACTGTGTTGCATGACCATAACTACGGCGCAATAAACTGGATTACATATTTATTATATCTATTTGTTATTTATTAATATTTTTTCATTACTGGCAAAGCGCGGTGATCGCGCGCAATGAAACCAGGCGGTCAGGGATTACTGCGTTACCTTGTTCTTCACAATGACGAAGTAACCAACGGTTCTCTATCTGTTTTTCCTGATGGAATGACAGGCAAAAGTAACGGGCCGCCCGCCAGACACCGTCACTGAATTCATTTCACCGGCAGGTTCAGCGCCAGCAGCAACGCGTCCTCGCGCCCGTCTTCGGCCGGGTAATAATTGGGCCGCACGCCGACCTCGTTAAAGCCCAGTTTTTCGTACAACCGGATGGCGCCGCGGTTGGAGGGTCGTACTTCCAGCATCAGGGTATCCGCGCCGTGCCGGCGGGCCAGTCGCTGAAAGTGCCGGAGCAACAGACTGCCGATCCCCTGCCTTTGCGACTCGGGGCGCACGGTCAGGTTAAGGATATGCGATTCGCCCGCGGCCGCGCTCATCACCCCGTAGCCCAGCAGCGTGTGCTCGTTTTCGTAACACCAGCAGCAGTAACCCACCCGCAGGCAATCGCGGAAAATGCCTTCCGTCCAGGGAAAATCATAGGCCCGGGTCTCGATCTCCATCACGGCGCCGAGATCATCCGGGGTCAGCGGCCGGATCCCGGTACCCCGGTTGACCAGGATGGCGCTCACCCGTTCGGCTCCTGCAGGGTCCTCACGGCCAGTTGCAGGTCCTGCCAGGACTTGCGCTTTTCCAGCGGCGAACGCAGCAGGTAGGCCGGGTGGTAGGTTGCGATCAGCGGGATGCCGGTATCGCGGAAGCGGTGCACTTCACCGCGCAGCTTGCCGATAGGGGTCTGGGTATTGAGCAGGTTCTGCGCGGCAATGCGGCCCACGGCCAGGATCAGCCGGGGCCGGATCAGTTCGATCTGGCGCAACAGGTAGGGTTCGCAGCACACCACTTCCTCCGGTCCGGGATCGCGGTTATTGGGCGGTCGGCATTTGAGGATGTTGGCGATGTACACCTGCTCGCGCTGCAGACCCACCGCCTGCAGCATGGCATTCAACAGCTGACCGGCGCGGCCGACAAACGGCTCACCCTGCTGGTCTTCATCATGGCCCGGCGCTTCACCGATGATCAGCCAGTCCGCGTTGCGGTTGCCCACTCCGAAAACGGTCTGCGTGCGACTGCCGTGCAGGTCGCACAGGCGACAGTCGCTGACCCGTGCCTCCAGTGCCGGCCAGTCCAGCCCGACCACGTCCGATGACGCGGCGAATACGTCAGGCGTCGGCGCCTCCGGCACCGCTTCCGGGGAAGCTGTCGCCGCGGCTTGCGGCTCCACCGCCAGCGCAGGCTCCGCCTGCCGCGCAGTCCAGGCCTGAATACCCATCGCTTCCAGGTACTGCAACTGCTGTTCGCGGCTGATGCTCACCCTGTTACCCTGCTGCACACCTACACATCACCCAGCTGCGGATGCTCGCGTCCCTGCGGCTGAATGATCTTGTTCAGCGCGTTCACGTAGGCGCGCGCCGAGGCGATCACGATATCGGTATCCGCCCCCTGCCCGTTGACGATGTGCCCGCCCTTTTCCAGCCGCACGGTCACTTCGCCCTGTGCATCCGTGCCACTGGTGATGTTATTGACCGAGTACAGCTGCAGCTCGGTACCGCTGCTGACAATCGTTTCAATCGCCTTGAAGGCGGCGTCCACCGGGCCGCCGCCCGCCGCGCTCGCGCGGCGTTCCTCGCCGTTGATGTTCAGGGTGATTTCCGCGTTCGGCGTTTCGCCGGTTTCCGAACAGACGCGTAACGACAGCAGCCTGAACTGCTCGTTGACTGCATCGAGGCCGGCCTCGGTAACCAGCGCCTGCAGATCCTCGTCGTAGATTTCGTGTTTCTTGTCGGCGAGATCCTTGAAGCGCGCAAACGCTTCATTCAGCGCTTCTTCGGAATCGAAGCTGATACCCAGCTCTTCGAGGTGGGAACGGAAGGCATTACGCCCGGAGTGTTTGCCCAGCACGATACGGTTGGCGGTCCAGCCGACATCCTGTGCACGCATGATTTCGTAGGTCTCGCGGCTTTTGAGCACCCCGTCCTGGTGAATCCCCGACTCGTGGGCAAAGGCATTGGCGCCGACGATGGCCTTGTTGGGCTGTACCGCGAAACCGGTCACGCTGGAGACCAGGCGCGAACAGGTCATGATCTCGGTGGTATCCAGGCGCGTATCGCAGCTGAATACATCCCCGCGGGTACGCACCGTCATCGCCACTTCCTCCAGTGCGGCATTGCCCGCGCGCTCGCCCAGACCATTAATGGTGCATTCCACCTGGCGGGCACCGTTCAACACCGCAGACAGGGAGTTGGCCACTGCAAGCCCGAGGTCGTTGTGACAGTGCACCGAAAATACTGCTTTGTCGGAATTGGGCACGCGCTCGATGAGGCTGCGGATCAGTTCACCGAACTGGTGCGGGAGGTTGTACCCCACGGTATCCGGAATATTGACCGTGGTGGCGCCGGCCTCGATCACGGCTTCGAGCACCCGGCAGAGAAAATCCGGTTCCGAGCGGCCGGCGTCTTCCGGCGAAAACTCCACGTTGTCCGTATAGTTGCGCGCCCGCTTCACCGCCCTGACCGCCTGCTCCAGCACCTGGTCGGGCTCCATGCGCAGCTTCATTTTCATGTGGATGGGTGAAGTTGCGATAAAGGTATGGATGCGCGCCGAAGCCGCCTCCTTCAGTGCCTCGCCGGCGCGGTCGATATCGCGGTCCAGCGCGCGCGACAGCCCGCACACGGTGGAATCCCGCACGGCGCGCGCCACGGCCTGCACGGCCTCGAAGTCACCGGGGCTGGCTATCGGGAAGCCAGCCTCGATGACATCCACCTTCAGCCGCTCCAGTGCCCTGGCAATACGCACTTTTTCATCACGGGTCATGGACGCGCCGGGACTCTGCTCGCCGTCGCGCAAGGTGGTATCAAAAATGATCAAACGATCGCTGCTCATGGTTCTGCTCCATGCGGCTGACGCCGCGTATCGCGTTCACAGCATACCAAAGGGCACGCCACAAGCGCATCAAACTGAAGATAAAACGGGGATTCCGGTGCGTTTGGCCTCGCCAGGCAGAGTATCAGCCGCGCAGCGGCAGCAGTCGTACAGGCAGCAGCGACAGGCCACGGGGAACCCGGGCCGGGGGGAAACAGAGATCGTCGCTGTAATCGGTCATGTGTGTACTAACGGTCAGGTTCACCGGAACTATAGAACGGCGCGCGCCATATTTCAACACGGGCAAAAAAAACAGGGCCTGCACGGCCCTGTCTGAATTCCACACTGCTGTGTTGTTCTGTTTATTTGCGGCGCCGGGCAAAACCGGCAAGACCCAGCAGACCGGAGCCGAACAGCCAGACGGCAGCGGGTACCGGAACGGGGGACATGCTCGGTGCCAGCGCACCGGCCAGTGCGAAGGTAGCGCCACCCGCGTTAAAGCCCACGGTAACCTGCGTGACTACCGCGCCATTCGCGACACCAAACGCACTCAGATCAATGGCCACAGCGTTCAGTTGCGCCGGATCGCTGTTCTGGAAACCGGTATCGCTGGTTGCCAGGTCAAGATTCGTGCCGCCTATCGTGACCGAAAAATTATCCGGTGCTCCGATCTCAAACAGCACCAGGTCGTCCCCGGCACCATTGACCAGACTGCCGGAAACAAAACCAAGCGTCAGGGCAACACTGCTGGAGGACTTGCCGGTGGGCAGGAACACATAACTGTCCACGCTCGTATCCGTTGTGACGGCCGCCAGGGTTCCGCCAATCGTGGTGACATCGAGCCCGGCCGCGGCCGGCGCAATACCGTCCAGCGAGGTCGCAAACGCATTGACTTCATAGCCGCCAATCGAAACCGCCTGCGCGCTATTCACCAGAAGCGCCAGTGGAAGCGCCAGAATTGCCGATACTCTCTTGTTAATCACTTGTCCTTTCCTCCTAGAAGATGCTAGTTCACCAGGTCGGTGGAAAATACCCCGGCCTGTGATCCATTATTTACTGCCCCCGACGCATTGAAGCCGCCGTTGAAAAAGCTGCCGTTCACGGTCTTGCCCGCATCCGCGGCACTGAAATTCACGCCATCGACTGCGCCATTGATCTGGAAACCATTGAAGCCGTTCGCGGTACCGAAATTACCGTTGAACGTTCGGTTGTCAAAATTGAAGCTCAGTTCCACCGGCGAACTGTAGTCCAGCACCTGGCCACTGTAGGTCGCGGTTACCCGTCCGGCGGCGAAGGCCTCCATTTGTTGTACGGTCGGGGTCGTGCCGGTCACAAAATAACCGTCCGAATCGCTCAGGGTCTGCGTGGTGCCCACGTCCGTCAGCAGGTTGGCCACCCGCTGCTCGGCCTTGTTGCGCCAGTAACCGGCGTCTACACCCTGGAAATCAATCGCCTGGCCTGTGTCCTGGTTGGTGTGACTGAGCGTGGATGTCTCCAGGTCGGTGGTGGCTTCCAGCGTCGTTTCATCCAGCGCGACTACGTTGCCCTGGATAGTCTGGATATCGTTGCTTCCACCGGAAAATTCGCCGCGGATTTCAACGGAATCCACGTCCGGGAATGCCGCGCTGTCTTCTGCACCCGTCACTGAAAAGCTGGTTGCCGGTCCACCCTGGGGACTCTGCCCCGACTGCAGATCGAAACTGGCCGCGACCGGCCCGTTTTTCGCACCGGAGTCCCCGTTCTGGCGCGAGTAGGTCGCGAAGCCGCAACTCGCGCCGGCCGTACAGGATTCGACCACCACCGGTGGTGGTTCCGGGGCTGTGCCGGCGACTTTGGGCTGAAACTCGTCAGCGTCGCTCGGGCGCGCATTGTTGGCCGCATCCGGCGTTACGGATGCCTGGTACGTACTACCGCCCGCAGCCGGGCTCAGCACCGACCAGCGCCCCCACCGGTATACGGAATCCTCTTCTTTCTGCTGCGTTGCCCAGCACTGCCCCGCAGCCAGCGCAAGCGCCAGCCCCAGTGCAACCGGTCGTAGTACGGGTGTAATGGCTTTGTTTGAATTTTTCATAACTAACCTGTTCTGCACACGCTGAATCAGTGTAACCTGAAGCAATGATTATGCCCAAACCAATATATTTAATAATATCATTATGTTACCGCAATTTCCGGGCGCTGCGGACGAATCCGGAAAGCTGGTTTGTAAATAATTCCGTCAGCTGTTCCACCCGGCCATTTTCCGTTTTCCAACCATTGCGCATTGCTATTCAGCAAGTTACCGCCACAACCGGATTGAGAACTGCGTCACACTAGTGCGTAAACTTTTTCGACGTGCGTCTACCCGAAAACAGCCGGTATCCGCCTGTTCCGGGTCAGAAATTACGCGATAACGAGATCATGCCCTGGTAGCGCGTGTAACTGTACAGCTGGCCAATGTTGGAATCGTTCTGGGTCCGTTCCCAGAACAGGTTAGCCACCCAGCCTTTCAACAGGTCTTCCGGCTCGTTGAACTCGTGACTGAGGCCGAGCGTACTGCGATATTCGTTTTCTTCCCTGGACTTCCCTCCCAGCGGGTCACGTCCTTCATAGTCGTAATACCCGTAGCGCTGGCGAGCGTACACCGAGCCATTACGGTAGGTGACGGAGCTGATGCCGACACTGACCTGGAAACCGCCATAGCCGAACTCGTCGTCATTGGCCAGAAACTTGATCAGCCGCCCACCCAGAGTTGCGGATACCCGGCGCTGGTCGTAATAGCGGCCCGCGGTCAGGCCGGTCGACAGGTAGTCGCCCTTGCGGCCTTCGTCGACGTTCCGGTTGTAGAAACGGCGTGTGTAGATAGCATCCCAGTTGATTTCCCCGTTCCGGTACTGCCAGGTGATGGAGGGATTGACGGAAGTGAACCAGCCCAGGGCTTTGTCATCCAGGGTGAGAAAGTCGGTCCCCACCTGCAGCGAGGCGCGCCAGTGCCGCAAATTCAGCAGCGCCGGCCCGGTTTTCAGGCTGGCAATACCCAGGTCGAACTCGTTGAAGCGGTTGTAGTCGCGATAGTAGACACTGGCACTCGTCTGCCACATCAGCAGGCTGCCGGTTTCTCCCACATCGATATGCTTGCCGGTTTGATAGAGGTGATCGACACCAATATTGTAGACACCGGCGTTATCGCTTTTCTTTAACGAATTCTGTGTCAATGACAGGGGTACGTCGCCAATGCGGATATTGGCATTGGTCGGCCCGACGTTGATGTTGGAATCGTGCATCAGACCGGCCATCGCAAAGGACGAGAAATTGTTTTTCTGCCGGAACTGCCCCGCGTCCCGCTTGACCTGTGCCAGAAACGCCAGCACGGTGACCCGGACTTCCGGTGGTGTGGTCGGGTTGTCCAGCACTTCCTGGGCCAGTTTCTGCGCGTTCTCGTAACGCATGGTGCGGTAATAGGCCAGCGCCAGTTCCAGTTTGGCGCGACCCAGTTCGGGCTCCACGTCGAGTATCTTGCTGAACGCCCGGATCGCTGACTTCAGTTTGTCATCTTCCAGTGCGGACATGCCTTCCTGGAACAGGGCTTCGCTGTCCGCTTGCGCCTGGCTGCCCCCCTGTGCTTCTTCGGCAGCCCGCAGTGTCGCGCTTGCCGCAAGCAGCCCCGCACCCAGCAGGATGCTGTACCATAGCTTTGTTTTCAGATTTGTTTTTACTTGAACCATGACTCGTCCCCGGTTAGTTTTGTACCACTTGATTTTTGTTATGCGCTGTATGCGCTTCCCGGCTGGCTGAATACTAAAAGACTGGACACATAAACACAATTGAATATCTGTTCAAAATATCCGACTTTTGCGCTGTTTTTTGTCCTGTTTTTGTTACCCACCAGCCTCCTGGCCTTCCCCGCCGACCTGTTTGGCTACCAGCAGGTCGAGCAATCGGATACACAGGTATTTAACCAGTGGATTCAAGCCCTTGAGCGCCATTTGCGCATCGATGTACCGGAAGGCGACTGCACGGAAAAACACCTCAACAGCTGCCATCTGCGCAACTGGCTGACTTTTCTGGCCACCCTGCGCAAATTACCGGGCCCGGAGCAGCTGAACGCGGTCAACCGCTATGCGAACAGCCGCGCTTACGTCCTCGATATCGACAATTACGGACTGGAGGACTACTGGGCGGTACCGCGCGAGTTCCTGTACAACAACGGCGATTGCGAGGACTACGCCATCACCAAGCTGTTTTCACTGCGCTGGCTGGGCTACCCGGAAGAAGACTTGCGTATCGTGGTGCTGCAGGACACCAACCTGCGCGTTCCGCACGCGGTGCTGGCCGTTGCCGCACAGAACGATATCAAGATCCTGGACAACCAGATCCAGCAAGTGGTTTCGCACCGGGATATCGTCCACTATGCACCCGTATACTCGATCAACGAGCAGCACTGGTGGATTCACCTCCCGGAATAAGCAGACACGGCATGTCACCCGATACCATGAGCAAATCTGTTCGCGCCGGACTGGTGGCGCTGGCGATCCTGCTGGCGGCCGGTGCTTTCCTGATCGATGCCTATGTGCAGAAGGAGCGCCGACGGGACCTGGACGACTGGTCCATCCGCCTGGGGCTGGTCGCCGAAACCCGTGTCACGGCCATCGAAAGCTGGCTGGATGACCAGGTACAGGCACTGGATGAACTGGCCAACAACGCCTCGCTGCAGTTGTACCTGTGGCAGTTGACGCAACGGGAGCATACCGACAGCGACGCGGGCACCGAACCCGCCCAGCTCAGCTACCTGCGCAACCTGCTGCTGGCCAGCGCCACGCGCTACGGCTTTAGCGATACACGGCAGGCGCAGGAAATCCCCGCCAACCTGCCGCAGCACCTGGGCACCGGCCTGGCGTTGCTGGACGCGAAACAGCGCCTGGTGGTGGCGACCACCGGCATGCCGGAAACGGGCAATGCCTTCCAGGCGGCGATCGATGCCGCACTGAGCAGCGGTAAACCGGCGTTCAGTAAACTGGTGCTGGATTCACACGAACGCGTGTTGCTGGGTATCGCGGTACCGGTGCCGGTGGTGCTCGGTGCACAGGAGCACCAGGCGTACGGGGGTGTCGTGTTCGGGGTCCACAATATGGCGCAGACCCTCTACCCCCTGTTGACCGGGGGCGTACCCATGACCGACAGCGATGAAACCCTGCTGGTACGGGAGGAAGACAACCAGGTCGTCTACCTGTCGCCGACCCGCGGTGGCGGCACGCCGACTCGCAAGTCGCTGCCACTGGACCGCAGCGGGCTGGCTGCCGCCGCCGCGGTACAGCGGCCGGGTTCGTTCGGTGCATTCCATAATTACCAGGGCCGCGAGGTACTGGCGACCAGCCGCGCACTGCGTTCGGTGCCCTGGATACTGGTGCAGGAGGTCGATGCGGTGCAGGCGCTGCAGGAATCCAACCGGCACCGGCAATTCCTGGTCACGGCGTTCTCGCTGTTGCTGTTCTTTATCGCCGCCACCCTGGTGGCCGCCTGGCGTCACGGCAGCAGCGTACGCGCCATGCACAACGCCGCCGAGCTGCGCGACAAGACCATTGCCCTGCAGAAACAGACCGAGCTGTTGCACGCGGTAACCGATCATGTGGAAGCCTACGTGGTACTGCTGGACAAGCAGCAGAAGGTGCTGTTCGCCAACGCACGCCTGGCCGGGGTCACCGGCACACAGGAAGGCGAACTGACAGGCAACTCGCTGGCCGCGGTCATCGGCCCCGCCAATGCACAACCCCTGTCTGCATCGATCGAACAGTTACAGCAGGACGGTCATGCGCAGCACTGCACCCGCAGCATGAGTATCGGCGGCAGCGAACGCACCCTGCAATGTTCGCTGGTACCGGTCGCCCAGGTCGGCGAACGTGACAACGCCATTCTGCTGGTGATGCAGGACATCACCGAATTCCAGCGGGTGCAGCAACAACACACCCGGCTGCTGCGCAAGCTGGTTGGCGCCCTGATGCACGTCGTCGACCTGCACGATCCGCATTCGGCCAACCATTCGTCGCGCATGGTCGAAGTGGCCAACGCCATCGGCCGCGAACTGAAACTCGGCGAAGAAGACCTGCGCACCCTCGACCTGGCCGCCAGCCTGGCCAACCTGGGCAAGATTTTCGTGCCCCGGGAAATACTCACCAAGACGGAACCGCTTACCGAGGCGGAGCAGACACTGCTGCAGCGGCATGTGCGCTTCGGCACCGAACTGCTGGCCGACCTGGATTTCGAGGGGCCGGTGCTGGACACCATCGAACAGAAGCAGGAGCACCTCGACGGCAGCGGTTACCCGCACGGTCTGAGTGGCGACCAAATCCTGCTCACCGCCAGGATACTCGCGGTAAGCAACGCCTTCGTGGCGCTGGTCAGCCCGCGCGCCTACCGGGAAGCCGTCACCATCGAACAGGCGCTGGACCAGCTGCTGCAGGAAGCCGGCAGCAAGTACGACCGGCACGTGGTTGCGGCGCTGTTCCACATCGCGGAAAACCGCAGCGACTGGTCGGAGTGGCAGGAAGACTGAACCGGTTGATTTTTTCTTCAGACCAGCGCTGACAAGCGCTGCTGGATATCCCGGTGAATCTCTGTCAGCCGTGCCTTGTTCTCCCCCGGCAGGCTGTCCAGCGCAGCCACGCGTTCAGGGTAATCACGCGTCACTGCCAGCAGCTCGCCGGCAATATCCTGAACGTCGCTTTTCGTCAGGCTGAGGCTGGAGGCAAAGGTTGAACAGGCATTCAGCAGCGGGTCCTCATCGCCATCGTATTCACCGTAACCGCCGAAGGGCACCGCGCACAGCATGTTGTGCATGCTGTAGGCGCGCATCGGCGTGGGATCGTACACCGGCGAAAACCGCGCCTCCCCGGCTGCGCCCATGAATGACAGGTTTTCCAGGTGCAGGTCGCCGTTGCCACTCAGCAGCGCCAGCAGCACACGCTTGAACAGGTGCACGCGGGCGGCCTTCCTGTCACTGACCAGTTGCGGTTCCGCCAGGTCGATGACCCGCGCGATGCGGTCCAGTGAACCGTCGGTGTGGCGCACGATATCCCGCGCGCCCGCCGCCAGGATGGAGTACAGGCTTTCCAGCGGCAGCGGCATGCAATCGGCATCGCGGTCGAAGCGTTCGACCGCCAGCGCCGGCAAACCGCCTACCTCGGCGTGCCAGTAACGCGGTACGACAAAACCCGCGTCACGGTGCAGGTCCAGCGCCATGGCTTCGAGTGCAGCCAGCCCCGGGTAGGCCTGGGTGCGCTCGATTTTCAGCACCACATCGATGCGGCGGGTGCACACCTTGTTGGGCAGACTGATGCGACCGTCCCAGCCGTCCTCCGGTATCGCCACCAGCAACTTGGGGATCGCACCCCCTACCGAGGGCGTGGGACCCAGGCTTTCCAGGATGAACCGCGCATCGGCGTCCAGCCAGGAAATCATGTCCTTGAGCGAAAAACCGAACTGGTCACCGATCGGCACCAGCGGGCCGCTGTCCGTGTTCGCGTACCAGTTCCCGGCACTCTCGTCGTCGGCAAAGACATCCACGTGCCCGATCCCGCCGTGGCCGGTATGTGCCAGCAGAGCCAGGTCTGCTTCGAACGGGCTGGCCGGTTCAATACCTTTTTCACGCAGAAAGGCCAGCATGAGCTTGCGCTGGAAATTCTGTTCGTCGGCGGGCGGAATCAGGGCGCGGAAGCGGGGATGCAGGGAACCGCTCTGGTGATGGACAATCGTGCTGTCGCGAAACAGCTCGGGGGAATAGACCAGGCTGAGGCCGGGCAAACCGTATGAGGGATACTCGGGCGTGTAGGAAAAACGGGCATCGACATCGGTAACATACAGCGTCCCCATTTTCACCGCTTCACCACCGGTGCGGGTCCAGATGCTGAGCTGGGTATCCTGCATCAGAACAGTTCTCCGCGTGAGACTTTCTCGGTGTAGTCGCTGTCCGGGACCAGTGTCAGGCGCAGTCCCACCGCCGCGGCCAGCCTGGCCAGTGTTTCCAGGTCCGCACGCCCGGTGCGCTTGATACGCGAAATACTGGAATCCGGCAGCGACGCACGCCGGGCGAGTGTCGCCTGCGACCAGCCGCGCATCCTGGCCTGGTCGAGGATTTCCGCCATCAGGCTGGCAGCCGTGGAATGATTCGGTGCTATCGATATTGTCATATACGACAAGTATAGCCTATTTTCAGGGTTGTCGTATATGCTAAATTATAGCTGAATATGGGTATTATTTATCGTATACGATAATTTTCAGACAATCTTTTGCTTCAGGGCCACCTCTTTATTACCGACGGCCTCGGCAGTGTCGTGGTCAGACGGGACGTCGGGTTACGCCCTTCGGGCTACCCCAGACCGCTTGCTACGGCTATTTCTGTAGTTTTCGCTGGCGGCGGCGTTGCCGGATCTGGCGCAGGGTCAGGACAGGCCCCGATATCGCGTAGATCAGGAAGCCGACGAAGAGCACACCGGGCGGGTGACTGGAAATCACCACGAACACTACCACGGTCATGATCAGCGCGACAAACGGCACCCGGTTCTTGAAATCGACTTCCTTGAAACTGTAGTACCGGACATTACTGACCATCAGCGCACCCAGGGATGCGGCCAGGAAGGCACCCACCATCCACAGATCGCCGCCATCCAGCCCGTTGTCCTCACTGAACCAGACCAGCCCGGCCAGCACACCTGCCGCGGACGGGCTGGGCAGCCCCTGGAAGTAGCGCTTGTCGGCGCTGGCGACCTGGGTATTGAAGCGCGCCAGCCGCAAGGCGGCGCCCGCGGTGTAGACAAAGGCTGCCAGCCAGCCCAGCTTGGACCACAGCCAACCCTGCTCCAGCATGCTGCGCAGCGCCCATTCGAACACCACCAGTGCCGGCGCCAGACCGAAGCACACCATGTCGGACAGGCTGTCGTACTGCACGCCGAATTCGCTGCTGGTATTGGTCAGGCGAGCCACCCGTCCGTCGATGCCGTCCATGATCATGGCGACAAAAATAGCAATGGCGGCCGCTTCAAACTTGCCGCTCATGGCAGAGACAATAGCGTAGAAACCCGCGAACAGACCCGCCGTGGTAAACAGGTTGGGAAGCAGGTAGATCCCCCTGCGGCGCCGGACCGGTGTCTTGTCCTCGTCCATCCTACTTGTGCACCAGCGTGGCGATGACATCCGAGCCGGCCTTGACATGCGAGCCGCTGGCCACTTCCACACGACTATTGGCAGGCAGGTACACATCGACGCGGCCACCCATCTGGATGTAGCCACAGCGCTGTCCCTGACCGACACGCTCGCCGATGCGCACGTAACAGTGTGGCAGGTTGTGCAGCGGTCCACGGTGCATGACCACCACCAGGTCATCATCCTCATCGGTCTTCAACCACACGCCGTGCGGCTGGTTGATGCCATCACCGACGTGCTTCGGCTCCAGGATCTTGCCTTCCACCGGACTGCGCGTGCTGTAGACATCCACGTGCCCCATTTGCACCATCAGCAGGACGGCCTCGCGATCGAGGTACGGGTCGTGCACTTCTTCTACCGCCGTCACGATGCCGTCGGCAGGACTGACCACGGCCAACGGCCGCGAGGGGATTTCACGTTCGGGGTCGCGATACAGGTAAACCAGCAGCATGCAACCCAGCCAGAACGGCAACGACCAGGCCCAGCCGAGGGAACGTGCGACCAGTATACCCAGCCCGGCACTGACCATGAACGGCAGCCAGCCGGTACGGGAGAAATAGGGATAACGGCCGCTAGCCATAGTAAAAACGGGGCTGCCGCTGCAGCCCCTTTTCGTCAGTTCACTTTTTTGTCGACAATCTTGTTGTCACTGATCCAGGACATCATGCCGCGCAACTGCTCACCCACCTGTTCGATAGGATGCTCGCGTCCCAGTCGCCGCTTGGCTTTCAGCGTAGCGGCGCCTGCCTGGTTCTCGAGGATGAACTCGCGGGCGAATTCACCGTTCTGGATCTCGGTCAGGATACGTTTCATCTCCGCCTTGGTGTCCTCGGTCACCACACGCGGACCACGGGTCAGGTCACCGTACTCGGCGGTGTTGGAAATCGAGTAGCGCATGTTGGCGATGCCACCTTCGTACATGAGGTCGACGATCAGCTTCAGTTCGTGCAGGCACTCGAAATACGCCATCTCCGGCGCATAACCGGCCTCGGTCAGGGTCTCGAACCCGGCCTGCACCAGCGCGGTCGCACCGCCGCAGAGCACGGCCTGTTCACCGAACAGGTCGGTCTCGGTCTCTTCGCGGAAACTGGTCTCGATGATACCGGCACGGCCACCGCCATTGGCGGACGCGTACGACAGCGCAATGTCCCTGGCTTTGCCACTGGCATCCTGGAACACCGCAATCAGCGACGGCACACCGGCACCCTGGGTGTAGGTGGATCGCACCAGGTGACCGGGTCCCTTGGGGGCCACCATGATCACGTCCAGATCAGCGCGCGGCACAATCTGCTCGTAGTGAATATTGAAGCCATGCGCAAAGGCCAGTGCCGCACCCTTTTTGATATTGGGTTCAATCTTGTCGCGGTACAGTTTCGCCTGGTGCTCGTCAGGCGCCAGGATCATAACCACGTCGGCACCCTGGACCGCGTCCTCGATCGACTTGACGGCCAGGCCCGCGTTTTTCGCCTTGGCTTCCGAGATGGAACCGGCGCGCAACCCCACCGTGACCTCCACTCCGGAGTCCTTCAGGTTATTGGCGTGCGCGTGTCCCTGCGAACCGTAGCCGATAATGCTGACCTTCGCTCCCTTGATAATGGAAAGGTCCGCATCCTTGTCGTAATAGATATTCATCGTCATAACGTAAGTACCTTAACTGAAATTCAAACTCGTGCTACAGGTGCAAGGCGCGCTCGCCCCGTGCAATCCCGGTCACCCCGGAGCGCACCACCTCGATGATGTCTGTCCGGGTGATCGCTCCAACAAACGCGTCCAGCTTTTCGCTGGTACCCGTCACTTCAATGGTATAGATCGTATCGCTCACGTCGATGATACGACCGCGGAAGATATCCGCCAGGCGCTTCACTTCTTCGCGCGCCGGACCGGCCGCGCGTACCTTGATCAACATCATTTCGCGCTCGATATGCGGCCCTTCGTGCATATCCATGAGCTTGACCACGTCGATCAGCTTGTTGAGCTGCTTGGTGATCTGCTCGATCACCTCGTCGGTGCCGCGCGTCACCAGCGTCATGCGCGACAGGGACTCGTCTTCTGTCGCGGCAACCGTGAGCGATTCGATATTGTAGCCACGCGCCGAGAACAGCCCCGCCACCCGCGACAACGCACCCGCCTCGTTTTCCATCAGGATTGAAATGATATGCCGCATGACTACACCAGGATCATTTCATTCTGACCGGCGCCCGCGGGAATCATCGGGTAGACGTTCTCGCTCTTGTCGGTCAGGAAATCCATAAATACCAGCCGGTCCTTCATTTTGAAGGCTTCCTTCAGTGCCGGTTCCACATCCCCGGGCTTGGTGATCTGCATACCCACGTGCCCGTAACTCTCGGCCAGCCTGACGAAATCGGGCAGCGACTCCATGTAGGACATGGCATAGCGGCCGTCATAGAAAAACTGCTGCCACTGGCGCACCATGCCGAGGTAGCCGTTGTTCAGGTTGATGATCTTCAGCGGCAGACCGTACTGCCGGCAGGTCGACAGTTCCTGGATACACATCTGGATACTGCCTTCACCGGTGATACAGGCGACCGTTTCCTTCGGGTGCGCAAACTGCACACCCATCGCCGCGGGCAGACCGAAGCCCATGGTTCCGAGGCCACCGGAATTGATCCAGCGGTTGGGCTTGTCGAACTTGTAGAACTGTGCCGCCCACATCTGGTGCTGACCCACATCCGAGGTCACGAAGGCCTTGCCTTTGGTCACTTCATACAGTTTTTCCAGAACAAACTGCGGCTTGATCAGGTCGCTGTCGTGGTCATACTTCAGGCAGTCCATGTCACGCCATTCCTCGATCTGTTTCCACCAGGCTTTCTGCGCGTCCGCGTCCGGTTTCTTTTTGCTCTCTTTCAGCACCTTCAGCATTTCCTTCAGCACCTGGTCGACGGGACCGACGATCGGCACATCCACCTTGACGTTCTTGGAGATACTGGCCGGATCGATATCGACATGGATCACCGTCGCGGTCGGACAGAACTTGTCGACGTTGCCGGTCACGCGGTCGTCAAATCGCGCACCGATCGCAACCAGCACGTCACAGTTGTGCATACCCATGTTGGCTTCATAGGTCCCGTGCATACCCAGCATACCCAGGTTCTGCCGGTGCGTGGCCGGGAATGCACCCAGCCCCATCAGCGTATTGGTAATGGGGTAGCCCAGCAGTTTGGTCATCTCGGTCAACTGGCTGCTGGCATTGGCCAGGATCACGCCGCCACCGGTGTACAGCATGGGGCGTTTGGCGGACAACATCAGCTCGACCGCCTTTTTGATCTGGCGCGGGTGCCCTTTGGTCACCGGGTTATAGGAGCGCATGCTGATCCGTCTGGGGTAATGGAACTCGGCCCGGGCCGTAGCGACATCCTTGGGAATGTCCACCACCACCGGGCCCGGTCGCCCGGTCATGGCCACATAGAACGCCTTGCGGATGGTCACCGCCAGGTCGTTCACGTCCTTCACCAGGAAATTATGCTTTACGCAGGGGCGCGTAATCCCCACGCTGTCCACCTCCTGGAAAGCGTCGTTACCGATCAGCGCCGTCGGCACCTGGCCGGTGAACACCACCAGCGGGATGGAATCCATGTACGCAGTGGCAATACCGGTCACCGCGTTGGTCGCGCCCGGTCCCGAGGTCACCAGCACCACCCCGGGCCGACCGGTGGAACGGGCGTAGCCGTCAGCGGCATGGGTCGCAGCCTGTTCGTGGCGCACCAGCACGTGCTGCAGTTCGTCCTGCTGGAACAGCGCATCGTAAATGGGCAATACCGCCCCGCCCGGGTAACCGAACACGCGTTCGATTCCCTGTTCCACAAGGCTGCGTACAAAAATCTCAGCGCCAGTCAGCTCCACCTGTTTAGTCTCCCGGGTGCCGGCAAAATCAAAAAACCAGAAAAAAGCCCGTATATCGGGCACATGCGCAAAGCGCAGATTCAGAACTGGCTAATATTGCCACTGTTGGGGAGCAGAATCCAGTATCCAATAGGTGATGTCTTACCCGGCGTGCGACCTCCTCCTTCAGACCGGGATACCGGCATGCGACGCCTGCACTTGTCGAACCAGACAAGGCATGGTAAGTAACTGATATCCTGATAACAGTAAAGGACCCATGATGCGCCCGACGATCCCACTACTGGCACTCCTCGCGACCCTGGCGCTGCCCGCCGGCGCCGCCATGTATAAATGGAACGATGCCAACGGCAAGACCCAGTACGGGCAGTTCCCGCCCGCCGGGGTCAATGCCACGCAGATCCGCTCCCCACAGCAACCGGAATCGGCACCCTCCCGCAAACCGCTGGACCAGCAGATGAAGGAACTGAACAGCCAGCTGGAGGAACGGAAAACCGCCGAGGCGGAGGCGGCCGCCAAAAAGCAGAATGCGGAAATCCGCAAGCAGAACTGCGCCACGGCCCGCAAGAACCTCACCCAGCTTGGCTATGGCGGCAACCGGCTGGCACAGATGCCGGACGGCAGCTACCAGCGGCTCGACGAGGCCGCGAAACAGAAGATGATCAAAAAGAACGAGGACGCGATCAGGGAATTCTGCGATTGAGGAGATTCTGAATTTAGCGTTATTGCGAGGAACGTCATGCCACTGTTAAAGATACAAACCAGCCAGCCTGTTGCAACCGGTACACAAGGCGCACTGCTCAGCAAGGCCTCACAGGCCGTCGCCGACATGCTCGGCAAGCCGGAGCGTTACGTCATGGTGAGCCTGGAACACAACCCTGACATGCTGTTCGGCGGCAGCGATGAACCGCTCGCCTACCTGGAAATGAAAAGCATCGGCCTGCCAGAGGCGAACACCGCGGAGTATTCCCGCCGACTGGCGGACCTGCTGAACGATGAACTCGGCCTGCCGGCCGACCGCGTATATATCGAGTTCGCCGACGCGCCGCGCGCCCTGTGGGGCTGGAATGGCGGGACTTTCTGACGCTGTCTGGCTACAATCGCGCGCTCGATTGTACCCGGACACCTGACCATGAAAGTATCCCAGTTCCCGCTCGCCACCGTTAAGGAAACCCCCGCCGACGCGGAAATCATTAGCCACCAGTTGATGATACGCGCCGGCATGATCCGCAAGGTGGCCGCCGGCATCTACAGCTGGCAGCCGCTGGGCCTGCGCGTGCTGCGCAAGGCAGAAGCCGTGGTGCGCGAGGAAATGAACCACGCCGGCGGCCTGGAACTGCTGATGCCCGCGGTACAGCCCGCTGAGCTGTGGCAGGAATCGGGACGCTGGGAAAAGTACGGCCCCGAACTGCTGCGCTTCACCGACCGGCACCAGCGCGAGTTCTGTTTCGGCCCCACCCACGAGGAGATCATCACCGACCTGGTGCGCCGCGAAGTACGCAGCTACAGGCAGCTGCCGGTCAATTATTACCAGATCCAGACCAAGTTCCGCGACGAGATCCGGCCCCGCTTCGGCATCATGCGCGCGCGAGAATTCCTCATGAAGGATGCCTACTCCTTTCACCTGGACATGGCCTCGCTGGACGAAACCTACCGGCAGATGTATGAAACCTACAGCCGTATCTTTACCCGCCTGGGGCTGGAGTTTCGCGCCGTCAGCGCCGACAGTGGTGCCATTGGCGGGGCGCTGTCGCACGAATTCCATGTGCTGGCCGACTCGGGTGAGGACGCTATCGTGTTTTCCAGCGACAGCGACTACGCGGCCAACCTGGAGAAAGCCGAAGCGCTGGCACCGGCCGGTGAACGGCCCGCAGCCGCGGCGGAACGGCAGACCGTCGACACGCCCGGGCAGCACAGCATCGAAGACGTATCGAAAGCACTGGGTGTAACACCGGACCGCTGCCTCAAAACCCTGCTGGTGGCAGGCAGCGATGGGGGCGTGGTCGCCCTGTGCCTGCGTGGCGACCACAGCCTCAATGAAATCAAGGCCACGGGACTGGAACCGGTCGCCGAGCCGCTGACCTTTGCCAGCGACGAACAGGTACGCGCAGCGGCGGGCTGCGCACCCGGATCACTGGGACCGGTCGGGCTGAAAATCCCGGTGATCGCGGATCGCTCCGCGGCCCACCTGGCCGACTTTGTCTGCGGCGCCAATACCGACGGCCGGCACCTGACCGGCGTGAACTGGGGTCGCGATTGCCCGGAACCGGTGGTGGCGGATATCCGCAACCTGCTCGAGGGCGATCCCAGCCCGGATGGCAGGGGCACGGTGCACATCGCGCGCGGTATCGAGGTCGGTCATATCTTCCAGCTCGGCGACCGCTACAGCCGCGCCATGAACGCCACCGTGCTGGATGAAAACGGCAAGGACATCCCCATGATCATGGGCTGTTACGGCATCGGCGTTTCCCGCGTGGTCGCGGCGGCCATTGAACAAAACCATGACGATCAAGGCATTAGCTGGCCGGACGCCCTGGCGCCTTTCCAGGTCGCGCTGCTGGGCATGAACCGGAAAAAGTCGCAACGGGTCCGCGAAGCCTGTGACGAACTGTACCGGGAACTGCTCGCCGCGGGCCTGGACGTACTGTATGACGACCGCGAGGTAAGGCCCGGGGTCATGTTTGCCGATATGGAGTTGATTGGTATACCGCATCGGGTAGTGATTGGTGAAAAGAACCTGGATCAGGGACTGGTGGAATACAGGGCGCGGCGTGGCGGCGACAATGAAAACATCCCGCGCAGTGAGATCGTGGCCCACCTCAGCTCGCAGTTTGAAACAGCGCGCCAGTAGACCCCTGTTCGATTCGTCATCCGGGCGCAGGCCGGATGACGGCAAAAGATTCCATCCAGGATTCCCTGGACCGGTGCTGACGCTGTTGCTGTGCCTTGTCTGCGGTCCGTTGCAGGCCGCCACCCAGGAACGTCCGGATGCGCAAATGCGCAGCATGCTGATCGAGGCCATCCAGTCCGCCGACAGCTTCGATGACCGCTTCGACGCCGAAGTCTGGCTGACCGATATGTCACAGCGCCTCAGCCGCAAGGTAGCCGATCCGCAAGAGCGCCTGCTGATCCTGAAAACCGTGCACTACGAAGCGACCCGCGCTGACCTGCCGCCGGAAATGGTGCTGGCACTGATCGAGGTGGAGAGCAATTTCGATCGCTTCGCCATTTCCTACGCCGGTGCGCGCGGCCTGATGCAGGTCATGCCGTTCTGGCTGGATGAAATCGGCAGGCCCGACGACGACCTGTTCGACATCCATACCAACCTGCGCATGGGTTGTACCATTCTGAGCCTCTACCTGAAGCGGGAAAACGGCGATCGCACACGCGCGCTGGCCCGATACAACGGCAGTGTGGGCAAGACCTGGTATCCGCAGCGTATCTACCAGGCGCTGGCGAAACGCTGGTACCGGCAGTAACGGAACCCTGCGGGGAAGCGCTGACCCTCCGCCTGTTTTGCAATTCAGCTGCCGTAGGCTAAGCTGTAACGGTTGTTCCCGGCCTGCGTTTTTATAGCCCTATGCACAAGAACAAGTTCCGCCTGCTGCTGGCAGCTCTGCTCGGACTGGCCGTCTTTGCTGCTGTTGTACTACTGGCCGGACTGCCGGCCCGTATCGAGCGGGGTAACCGGGCGCAGATCGCCATACAGATGCTCGACTCGATGCGCCCGCCGATGCTGGCCATCGAGAAATCCGAAATCGGGCCGGGCGATGCTTCCCTCGCCACATTCGATCACTATGCCACTCAGCTCGAGGAACGGATCGCACAGTACCTGGAAACCTCGCAATACAACGACACCCTGCACCAGCGCGTAAAACAGTTCGCGCAAAGCGTCGCAACCTGGCTGAGTGGTGAAAAAGCGCTGTGGAAACACCGTGCAGGCATGGCCGAAACCGCTCCCGACCTGCCGGCCCTGCAACAACTGGAACGTCAGCATAATACCGCTGCAAAGGCATTTTTAGGCGCACTGGAAACGCTCGCGCTGGGCGAACAACCCGTACATCACGACATTACGCAGGGCCGCAGCGCCACCGCCCTCCTGCAACTACTGGCCGTGGCGCTGATCCTCTATCTGCTGACGCTGATCATCATCTTCCAGCGCAGCAACCAGCAGCAACTGCTGGCCTCCTACCGCGAGGTCCGCGAAGCGCGCCGCGACCTGGCGCAACGGGAGGAATACCTGTCGCTCACGCTCGACAGTATTGGCGACGCCGTGATTGCAACCGACAAACAGGGGGCTATCACCCGCATGAACCCGGTTGCCGAACAGCTGACCGGCTGGCGCGAAGAGGATGCACGCGGCCAGACACTGAAACAGGTGTTCCACATCATCAACGCTCTGACACGCGCCCCCGTCCCCGACCCGGTCGAAAAGGTACTGGAAAGCGGCAAGATTGTCGGTCTGGCCAACCACACGGTACTGGTCGCGCGCGATGGCCGCGAATACCAGATTGCTGACAGCGGCGCACCGATACGCGACGCGAACGGCAACATACACGGCGTCATCCTGGTATTCCGCGATGTCACCGAAGAATACCGGCTGCAGGCGGAAATCCGCGCCCACCGCGACGAACTGGAACAGCGGGTGATGGATCGAACCCGGGAACTGGAATCCTTCAGCTACGCCGTGTCCCACGACCTGCGCGCACCATTGCGCGGTATTAATGGCTTTGCACAATTACTGCTCGACGATCATCAGGCGCGGCTGGATGACGAAGCGAAGGATTACCTGCGCCGTATCCACGGCGCGGCCCGGCATATGAGCGAACTGATCGATGCCATGCTGGTTCTGTCACGGGTCACCCGCAAGGATATAAACCATACACGGGTGGACCTGTCACAACTGGCGCATGACATCGCTGACAGTCTGCGGCAGACCGATCCCTCCCGCGAGGTCGAATGGGACATTGCCGAACACGCGCAAGCGCAAGGCGATGCCGACCTGCTGGAAGTGATGCTGGAAAACCTGCTCGGCAACGCCTGGAAATACACCGGCAGGAACGAGGGTAAAACCCGTATCGAGTTCGGCGTCACGGAACAGGATGGCAGGCAGGTCTTCCATGTCCGCGACAACGGCTGCGGTTTTAACCCCGAATATACCGACAAGCTGTTCGCCGCCTTTCAGCGCCTGCATGGCCAGGAATACGAAGGCACTGGCATCGGTCTGGCCACGGTTCAGCGCATTATCGAACGCCACGGGGGAACCATCCGGGCCGACGGAGAAACCGGCGGCGGCGCAACCTTCTATTTCACCCTCGGCCAGGCGCACGCTTTCTCCTGAATCGACCGGTATTCACCACCCGTGCCAGTCGGAAACGGCTTCACTGGCCGCAAAATCCGCCCAAAAGTCGAAAATTTTTACATTTATTATTTTTGGGAAACAATTCCTGAAAATATATATCTATTTGTATTTAATAAATATTAAATATTAATAAATAACTTAATTAACAAATATTTTTACAATACTGTATTTCGCGTCGAATTTCCTTACGCATTTTTAAGCGGTTCAGCCGGTTTTTGCCGACAGGATTAACACTCGCATCCCACCGTTTACCCGTAATGCACAAAAACACCCTTATCCAGCTGTTTTATAACACCTTGTAAAAACTGGTACGGCATTTGCTCCGTAGCCGATCAGTGACAAAAACCCGAACCACCGTAATCAAGAAAATCACTTAACAGCAAGGTATAGAACCCATGACAACAAGCAGATCTCTGGCAGCCGTTGCTACCGCCGTACTGGCATGCGGCACCACTTTCGCTCAGGCCAGCAGCTTCGATTTCCTGGCGTTGGGCAACAGTAATGAACGCGGGTACGCCAGCTTCACCCACAGCGTGGGCGGCATCAGCGTCGAAGCCACCGGCCGCTCCGCCGACGGGAACACCCCCTATTTCGCCTACCTGGATTCAGGCGATGCCGGGCTGGGCGTCTGCAAGGTACTCACCGCGGACAACCAGTGCACCCCGTCTTTCGATGACAACGTTACCTTTAACGAGCTGCTGCGCCTGGATTTCGACCAGACCGTCACCCTGTCTGAAATCCTCTTTGTCAACGGCAGCCACGGCACGACCTTCAGCGGCACATTTGATCTTGTCATCGACGGTGGCCCGAAAACGAGCTACAGCCTGGCGCATCTTTTCACCATGGACCTGACCGGCAAAACCTTTGATTTCATCAACCCGAACCTGCAGGGCGATACCAATAACCTGCAACAGTTCTATATCAGCTCGGCGGAAGTCAGCGCAGTACCGGTTCCGGCCGCGGCCTGGCTGTTTGTCTCCGGGATCGTCGGACTGGTGACGGTCGCCAGGCGTCACCCGGAATAACCTGAAACCACTCAGGCTGGCACAGCCCTTCGGGACCCGTTGTTACAGGGGTCCCGAGGGGCTTTTTTGTACCCGCTCCCCCTGCCGGACGACAATCGGACCATTACTGCGAATACTGACGCCCATCAATGCCGGGAGCGGCTATCTGTGCGAGTTTAACGCTACAGACCGTCACACAGGAGCGCAGCCGAAATGACCACTCAGGAAGAACCACTGATTGCGGACCCGGAAGAGATCGCCAACTCGCCACTGGGCGTCGAGCTGTCTGCATCCCAGTGCCGTGCGCTGGCAGGAAAGATGGCTGCACTGGGTATGAAGGATGGCCAGTACCTGATCGAGGAAGGCCGCAGCGATGACACCCTGTACATCATTATCAGCGGCGAAGCGGAAGTCGTGGTCAACTCCAGCGGTGGTGACGAAGTGACCCTGCACCTGCTGCGCAAGGGCGACATCGCCGGCGAACTGGGCTTTGTCGACGGCAGACCACACAGTGCCGGGCTCCGGGTGGTTGAAACCTGCATCGCCTACAGCCTCAGCCGGCCGGATTTCGAAACCTTTCTGGAACAGGATCCGGACCTGGTCTACAAGGTCATGCGCGCTATTGTCCGCACCGTGCACACCATACTGAGTGACATGAATCTCAGTCACATGGAAATGAGCAACTACATCTACAAGCGGCACGGCCGGTACTGAGACCGTCAGCCCGGGGATAATCGTCCCGTTTACCCGCCAACGGGAAAATACTGCGCCAGAAAGGCCTGTACCGCTTCCCGGTAGGCAGTGCTGTCCCGGTACTGGCTCCACAGGGCGCGCGCGCCGTGCCGGCCGGCCATCGCGGGAACGAAAGCCACCTTGTGTTCCGATTCAATTGCCGCAACGATAGCGGCCCACTCCCCTGCCTCGTCGCGGGCCGAGGCGATGAATACGGGGACCCGGATGTGCCGGGCGGAATCCCGTATCCAGGTGGCGCTCTTGCCGGCCCGCCGGAAATACTCCCCCGGGGAGAATGCCAGCACGCCATCCGCTAACCCGGGCGAGGTCCCCGCCAGCTGCAACACCAGTGCAGCGGAATAGGAACTGCCCCAGGCCAGCACACCCCGCTCGCCGTAGTGCTTGCGCGCATAGCGGAGCGCGGCCCGGATATCCGGCAGTGCATCGATATAGCCGGCAGGAAGGTTTTTGTTCTCCGCCCGCTGCGCCGTTTGGTTGACAACGCCGTTCATGCCACCCCCGGAGCGCTGGTCGACGGCCAGGCAGTTGTAACCCAGCCGGTTCAGCCAGGGCGCAATTTCCAGGTACTCGCCGCGGCTCGCGCCGGCCTGGTGGAACAGCACGATCACCGGGGTCTCCGCACCGGCATGCGGTGCATAGACCGTTGCGGTAACCGGCAACCCGTCTTCCGAGGGGAAGATGACGTGCTCTGCAGCCTGCAACGGGTGGACGCAAGGCAGCAACCACACCAGCAGAATAATCCTGTTACACACTGTTTTCATCTCGATCCTCCCCGCCGATGGCACGCACACAGGGTACGCGCCGGGCCTCAGCCATACAGCCGGCTGTACAGGCCGTCTGCGTCCAGCAGTTCCTTATGGGTACCCTGTTCAGCGATGCGTCCATCCTCGAACACGTACACCTGGTTGGCCTGCTTGACCGCACTGAGCCGGTGCGCCACGATCAGCACCGTGCGCCCGCGCAGAAAGTCGGCCAGTGCCCGGTGCAGGCGCGCCTCGGTCTCGGTATCCAGCGCAGAGGTCGCCTCGTCGAATATCACCACCTGCGGATCACTCAGCAACAGGCGCGCAATGGCCAGCCGCTGGCGCTGCCCGCCGGACAGCCGCACACCCTGCCGGCCCAGCATCGAGTCGAGACCGTCCGGCATCGCCCTCACCAGCTCGTCCAGCTGGGCACGCTGCAGGGCCTGCCACAACGCCTGGTCATCGTGTTCGCGGCCCAGGGTCAGGTTGCTGCGCACGGTATCGTTGAACAGGGCCGGGTGCTGTAACACCGTGGCGACATGTTCGCGTACGACTTCCAGCCCGATCTTTTCCACGTCGACACCGTCAAAGGCAATGTGACCCGAGTTCGGCGTATACAGCCCCAGCAGCACCTGCACCAGGGTCGACTTGCCACCGCCGCTGGCGCCGACCAGCGCAACCCGCTCGCCGGCCGGTATATCGAGGCTGACACCGTTCAGTACCGGCTCCTCCGGCCGGTAGGCAAAATGGATATCACGCAGGCTGACCGCCACGCCGCGCCTGCCACTAAAGGGATTTTCAGTGGCCGGATACTGCGGCTCTTCGCGCAGGCCGAGGATACGGTTGATGCGTTCCAGCGCGGCGCGCGCACCATAGAACGCGTACTGGATATTCAGCACTTCCTGCACCGGCCCCATCATGAACCACAGGTAGGCGAACACGGCCATCATCTCACCGACGGTCAGCGTCGAGAACACCACCATCAACATACTGACCGCGCGGAACAGGTCAAAACCGACCAGGAACACCATGAAGGACAAACGGCTGGCAGCATCGCTCTTCCAGGCAAAGGCCGCGGAGTCTGTGCGGATCTGCCGGGCCCGGTCGACCACACGCCGGAGGTAATACTCTTCGCGATTGGCTGCCCGGATCTGCTGGATGGCATCCAGGGTCTCCGTCAGCGCCCCCTGGAACAGCTCGAAGGCCCGGTTTTCACGGCGCTTGAGGTGCTTGACCTGCTTGCCCAGCACGACGGTGAAATACACCACCAGCGGGTTGAGAAACAGGATAAACAATGCCAGCTGCCAGTGCATCCACAGCAGCACCGCGGCGGCACCGATCAGGGAAAACACCGCAATGACGAATTTTGCCAGCGTCATGCCGATGAAATCATCGACGGCATTCAGGTCGGTCACAAAGTGCGAACTCACCTCACCACTGCCCACCGACTCATACTCGGCCATCGAGATACGCCGCAGCCGCAACAGCAGGTCGCGACGGATACGGTACACCACGTCCTTGGCGATCATGCTGAACTGGCGCGTCTGCCAGACACTCAACAGCACACTCAGCACCCGCAGGCTGATACTCGCCAGCAGCACCGCGCCCACGTAGAGCACAGCACCGTGCCAGGCCTGCGGGAAGACGCGGTTCATAAAACCCACCAGCGCGCCCGGCTGCTTGAGCAGCACTTCATCCACCAGCAACGGCATCAACAACGGCAGCGGCACCGCTACCAGCACGGCCAGCAAGCCGATCAGGTTGGCCGCCACCAGTTCGCGCCGGTGTTCTTTTACAATGTTAACGACACGGTGCCAGGTGTAATGGTCCCCGGCTGCGTACGCTGTTGTGCTTGCCCCGGACATCCGCCTAGTGGCCCACGGGGAAAGCCCGGAAAACGGTTTGGCCATACCCCGCAGGCTTCTCCTGACCGCGAAAGCTCGCCATAGCCTTCGCGCCGAAGACCGGCGCTCCTGCGGGGCAGGCGCTACGAACCGGTAAATGCATGTTCAACATACCCCGTTATCCCCGCACAAACAGGGCCATGGATTCCACGTGGGTGGTATGCGGGAA
>Ga0256841_1000439_pt1 | contig 43271 bp, 37 predicted proteins | sample 356308metaG_FD_185971 | JGI IMG/M metagenome (GOLD analysis project Ga0256841, IMG submission 185971) | Hydrothermal vent microbial communities from Mid Atlantic Ridge, Atlantic Ocean - 356-308 | ecosystem: Environmental > Aquatic > Marine > Hydrothermal vents | place: Atlantic Ocean: Mid...
CGGGGGCGGCGGTCTGGGTGGTGAGCGACGCCGCCCCGCCCCCGGGGGTGGGCTACAAGAACGTCGCCGACGACGCCCCGAACCTCGGGATCGTGGGCCTCCGCCCGGGGTTTTTGGCGGTGGGGAACGCCGGGCCGGGGGCTAAGACGGCCACCCTCCGGGTCAACGGCCGCCTCCGGCGGCTGCGGGTCCCCGAGCGGGGGTTCGCCGGGTTGGAGCTTTCCCAGGAGGCCCCGATCCACGCCGAGCTGGTGGGCGGCGACGCCCTGGGGCTCGACGACCGCGACGACCTGGTGCGGCGCGCGCCCCGGGTCTGGGCTCCCCCCAAGGACCCCGGGCTCGCCCGGATGCTTCAGCTCCTCGGGGTGCGGCCGGCGGGGGAGGAATCGGCCGAGGCGGCGATCCTCGAGGCCGTCCCCCAGGCCCCCCCGGCCCGGCCCACCCTCTTCTTCGCCCCCCGGGCCCAGGGGCGGGCGACGGTCGCCGACCGCGACCCCGCCGACCCCCTCCTCCGGGGGAGCGGCCTCTTGGGGGAGGAGCTTCCGGTCCCGCCCCCGCCGGGGCCGGGCTTTCGCGCGGTGGCCAGCGGCCCCGCCGGCGAGGGGCTGGTGTGGCGGGCGGGGGGCTCGTACTACCTGCCGCCGATCGCCGATCTCGAGAACCGCCCCTACTTCCCCCTTTTCGTCGCCCGGTTCCTGGCCCCCTTCCGCTACCCCAAGCGGCGGTTGGGGACCGACGGGGTCTGGACCCCGGGGGTCCGGGCGGGGGTCGCCTACGCCCTCGAGGCCCCCTACGAGACCCTCCTCCCCCGCCCCCGGCCCGACCGCCCCGCCCCCGCCGCCGGCCGCCGGCCCCTGGCGGGGCCCTTCTTCCTGGCGACGGCGCTTTTGCTCCTCGCCGAGAGCCGGCTTCCCGGTAGACTCGGGGGGTGATCGTTCGTCCCCTCACCCAGGAAGACGGGCCGGCGCTCGCCGACTTCGAGGCCCGCCGGCTCCCCGAGGGCCGCACCGGCCGCACCGGTCCGGCCGCCCTCGGCTTCTTCGCCCGCAGCGGGCACAGCTTCGTCGCCGAGGAGGACGGCCTCCGCGGCTTCGTGCTGGCCCAGCCCCTCTGGCAGGGCGACCGCGCCACCGTGCTGGCCACCCGCCTGCTGGCCGACGGCCCCGAGACCGCCCGGGCCCTGCTGGCGGCCCTGACCAAGTCGGCCCACGACGCCGCCGCCTACGAGGTCGCCCTCCTGGCCGATCCCGAAAGCCCCCTGGCCGAGGCGGCCCGGGCCCAGGGCTTCGTCGCCGGCCCCCGGCTCTACGCGCGGGTGCTGGGGCGCCGCCGGGACCCCCGGGGGGTCCTAGAATAGGACCATGAACCGCGTCTTGCTGGGGATCCGGGGGGCCGAGACCGAGGACCAGATGCGGACCGTGCTGTCGGCCCTAAAAAACCTCGAGGGGGTGGTCCGGGCCGAGGCCGAGCAACCCGGCCAGGTGGTCGTCGAGTACGACCCCCACCGCCTCACGGTCATGGACCTGATCCGGGCGGTCCGCGAGCGGGGCTTTCTGGCCGGGATGCTCTGAACCCGCCGGGCGTGGTATCCTAGGGGGGAACCGGTCGGGGCGCCCCCCGCCGGTAGAATCCCATCCCCCCAAACGAACTCGGTGCGTTCCCCGTGTAGCCGGGGAGAAAGGAGCGGCATGAAGAAAAACCCCTTTGGCACCCTTAAGACGCTGGAGACCCCCGCCGGCCCGGTGCGCTACTACGACGTGATGGAGCTGGAGCGGCAGGGGATCGCCCCGGTCTCGAGGCTCCCCTTCTCGATCCGGATCATGCTGGAGAGCCTCCTCCGCAACCTCGACGGCTTCGCGGTCCGGGAGGAGGACGTGGTCGCCCTGGCCGGATGGAAGCCCGACCCCGGCGAGATCAACGTGCCCCTGAAGCTCGCCCGGGTGGTGCTGCAGGACTTCACCGGGGTCCCGGCGGTGGTCGACCTGGCCGCGATGCGGAGCGCGATGGCCCGCTTCGGCAAGGACCCCAAGGCGATCAACCCCCACGTCCCCTCCGACCTGGTGATCGACCACTCGGTCCAGGTCGACTTCTTCGGCACCGTCTACGCCTTCGCCAAGAACGTCGAGCTGGAGTACCGCCGCAACCGCGAACGCTACCAGCTCCTCAAGTGGGGGCAGAACGCGCTCGACTCCTTCCGGGTCGTCCCCCCCGGCCAGGGGATCATCCACCAGGTCAACCTGGAAAAACTCGCCCAGGTGGTGATGACCGCCCGGGTCGACGGCGAGACCGTGGCCTTCCCCGACAGCCTGGTGGGCACCGACAGCCACACGGTGATGATCAACGGCCTGGGGGTGCTCGGCTGGGGGGTCGGCGGCATCGAGGCCGAGGCGGTGATGCTGGGGCAGCCCTACTACATGCTGGCCCCGCGGGTGGTCGGCTTCAAGCTCACCGGCGAGCTCCCCGAGGGGGCCACCGCCACCGACCTGGTCCTCACCGTCACCGAGATGCTCAGGAAGCACGGGGTGGTGGGCAAGTTCGTCGAGTTCTACGGCCCCGGGGTGGCCAAGCTGGCCCTCGCCGACCGCGCCACCATCGCCAACATGGCCCCCGAGTACGGCGCCACCATGGGCTTTTTCCCGGTCGACGAGGAGACCCTCCACTACCTGCGGCAGACCGCCCGCCCCCCCGAGCTCGTCGAGCTGGTCGAGCGCTACACCCGGGCCACCGGGCTCTTCCGCACCGGCGACGAGGCCACCCTCTACTCCGAGCACCTCGAGCTCGACATGGGCACGGTCGAGCCCAGCCTGGCCGGCCCCAAGCGGCCCCAGGACCGGGTCCGCCTGGCCGGGATCAAGGCGAGCTTCGCCGAGCACCTTACCAAGCCGGTCACCGAGCGGGGCTTCGGGCTCAAGGAGGACGAGCTCGACCGCAAGGTCCTGGTCCGCCGCGGGGAGGAGGAGTTCGAGCTCAAGCACGGCTCGGTGGTGATCGCGGCCATCACCTCCTGCACCAACACCTCGAACCCCTCGGTGATGATCGGTGCCGGGCTGCTCGCCAAGAAGGCGGTGGAGGCCGGGCTCGACGTCCAGCCCTGGGTCAAGACCAGCCTGGCCCCGGGCTCGCGGGTGGTCACCGACTACCTCGAGCGGGCCGGGCTGATGCCGTTCCTCGAGGCCCTCCGCTTCCACCTGGTGGGCTACGGCTGCACCACCTGCATCGGCAACTCCGGCCCCCTCCCCGACGACATCCGGGAGGCCATCGAGCGGGGCGACCTGGTGGCCGCCGCGGTGCTCTCCGGCAACCGCAACTTCGAGGGCCGGGTCAACCCCCACGTCAAGGCCAACTACCTGGCGAGCCCGATGCTGGTGGTCGCCTTCGCCCTCGCCGGCCGGATCGACATCGACCTCACCCGCGAGCCGATCGGTCGCGACCCCAACGGCGAGCCCGTCTACCTGAAGGACATCTGGCCGAGCCAGGCGGAGATCCAGGAGGCGATCCGTCGGGCCCTCTCCCCCGAGGAGTTCGCCAAGGAGTACGCGGCGGTCTTCGAGGGGGACGAGCGGTGGAAGTCGCTTTCCGCCCCCGCCGGCGAGCTCTTTGAGTGGGACCCGAACTCGACCTACATCCAGGAACCCCCCTTCTTTAAGGACATGCCGCTGGAGCCCGAGCCGCCCAGGGACATCCGGGGGGCCCGGGTCCTCGCCCTTTTCGGCGACTCGATCACCACCGACCACATCTCCCCCGCCGGGGCGATTCCCCCTGACTCGCCGGCGGGCCGCTACCTGCTGGAGCGGGGGGTCCCGGTCGCCGAGTTCAACACCTACGGCTCCCGCCGCGGCAACCACGAGGTGATGATGCGGGGGACCTTCGCCAACATCCGCATCAAGAACTTGCTCCTCGGCGGCAAGGAGGGCGGTTACACGATCAAGTTCCCCGAGGGCGAGGAGATGTGGATCTTCGACGCGGCGATGCGCTACCGGGACGAGGGCACCCCCCTCATCGTCCTCGCCGGCAAGGAGTACGGCACCGGCTCCTCCCGCGACTGGGCGGCCAAGGGACCGGCGCTGCTGGGGGTTCGGGCAGTGATCGCCGAGAGCTTCGAGCGGATCCACCGCTCGAACCTGATCGGCATGGGAGTGCTGCCGCTGGAGTTCAAGCCCGGCGACTCCTGGCGGTCGTTGGGGCTCACCGGCCGCGAGGTCTACGACCTCACCGGGATCGAGGCCGGGCTCAAGCCCCACCAGACCCTCACCGTCACCGCCACCCGCGAGGACGGCTCCAAGGTGACCTTCGAGGTCACCGCCCGGCTCGACACCCCGGTGGAGGTCGAGTACTACCGAAACGGCGGCATCCTCCAAACGGTGCTCCGCAAGCTCATCCGCGGTTAGCGACCCTCACCTCCCCTACACCCGGGGCCGGCCCCGGGTGTAGGCTTTTCCCGTGCCCGCCTACGTCGGGGTCTACACCGCCCGGCTGGAGATGCCCTGGGTGCAGAGCCTCAAGGAAAAACGCGCCCTGGTGCGGCCGGTGATCGAGCGGATCCGGGCCCGCTTCCCGGTCTCGGCGGCCCGGCTGGAGGGCCTGAACGACCACAAGTGGGAGGCGGTCGGCTTCGTGGTCATCGGCTCCGACCCCGCCTGGGTCGAGGCCACCCTGCAGTCGGTGGCGGCCTTCCTAAGGCGGCACGGCGCGTTCGCGGTGCGCGAGGTCGGGTTCGAGGTGGTGCGCTGGGACCTCGAGGCCCCCGCCTTGCCCGAGGTCCTTTAGCCGGGCAAAATAACCGGTATGGACCCGAAGCTCCGCAAGGAAGTCCTGAGAAAACTCCACTACGGGGTCTACGTGGCCACCGCCAAGGAGGGCGACGAGCACGCCGCCGCCCTGGTGACCTGGGTCAGCCAGGCCTCGCTCACCCCGCCGTTGGTGATGATGGCGCTCCGCAAGGACTCGGGGATCCACGCCCTGCTCCGGAGGACCGGGCGGGGGGTGGTGCACATCCTGGCCGAGGGCCAAAAGGACCTGGCCAGCGACTTCTTCAAGCCCACCCGGGTCGAGGGCGACCGGCTGAACGGCCACCCCTTCCGCCTCGAGGCCGGCCTCCCGGTGCTCACCGAGATCCCCTGGTATTTCCAGGTCGAGGTGCGGGAGTGGGCCGAGGGCGGCGACCACGCGGTGGCGGTCGCCGAGGTGGTGGCGGTGGGGAAGAACGCCGAGGCCGAGGAGAGCCTCTGCCTCCGCACCACCGGCTGGAGCTACGGCGGCTAGGCGAGGCGCTCGATCGCCATCGCGGTGGCCCCGCCGGTGCCGTGGCAGATCGCCGCCAGCCCCAGGGCGCGGTCCCGGGTCTCCAGGGCGTTCAACAGGGTCACCAGGATGCGGGCTCCGGAGGCCCCGATGGGGTGACCGAGGGCGATCGCCCCCCCGAAGACGTTGAGGCGCTCGGGGTCGACCCCGAGCAGGCGCTCGAAGAGCACGTTGTTGAGGGCGAAGGCCTCGTTGTTCTCGAAGAGGTCGAAGTCGCCGATCGCCATGCCCAGCCGGTCGAGGAGCTTCTTCACCGCCGGGATCGGGGCCTCGGGGAAGCGCCAGGTCTCCCCCGCGCTCCAGGCGCCGCCGAGCAGGCGGGCCCGGGGTTGCAGGCCGAAACGCTCGACCGCCTCCCGGCTGGCGAGGAGCAGGGCGGCGGCCCCGTCGGAGATCTGGCTGGAGTTGCCGGCGGTCAACCGGCCGTCCTTCCTAAACGCCGGCCGAAGCCCGGCCAGGGCCTCGAGGGTGGTGTCGGGACGGATTCCCTCGTCGCGGTCGACCGACCGGGGCCCCTTGCGGGTCGGCACCTCGATCGGGGCGATCTCCCGGGCGAAGTCGCCCCGCTCGGTGGCCTCGGCCGCCCGCTTCTGGGAGCGGTAGGCGACCCGGTCGAGCTCCTCGCGGGTCACCCCGAACTCCTCGGCCAGCCGCTCGGTCTGGAGCCCCATCGCCTCGCCGGTGGTGGGGTCGGTGAGGCCGTCGTAGAGGAGGAGGTCCCGAAGCTCCTCGGGGGAGCCGAGCAGGAACTTGTAGCCCCAGCGGGCCCGGGAGGAGAGGTAGAACCCCGCCTGGCTCATCGACTCCACCCCGCCCGCCAGCACCAGCTCGGCGTCGCCCGAGCGGATCGCGTTGGCCGCGGTCTGAACCGCCATCATCCCCGAGGAGCAGACCATGTCGACGGCGAAGCCGTCCTTCTCCTTGGGAATGCCGGCCTTGAGGGCGGCCTGGCGGGGAATGAGCTGCCCGTGGCCGCCCCGCAGGACGTTGCCGAAGACGTAGAGGTCGAGGGCCTCGCCCCCGACCCCGGCCCGATCCAACGCCGCCCGCATCGCGTGGGCGGCGAGATCGGCGGGGGCCAAATCCTTGAAGCTCCCCCCGAACCGGCCGATCGGCGTGCGGGCGGTGGCCACGATGAACACCTCGCGCATGCTTACCTCCGTCCCCATCGTACCTTGCGCCGGCAGGAAGGGGGTGCTATGCTGGAGTTGACAGAGCTAGTGTGAGATTTTTTGAAAGGAGGTGGCGGCATGCGGAAGTACGTGCGCCGGGTTCTGGCCACCGCCAACGTCGGCGGCGACGCCGAGGCGATCGAGCGGCTGGCCGGAGTGGTGGGCGAGGCCGAGGTCGACGCGATCGCGGTGGTCGGCGACCTGGCCGGCCAGGGCAAGAAGGTGGAGGACTACCGGAGGGTCTTCAAGGCGCTGGGGCGGCTGAACCTCCCGAGCTTCTTCGTCCCCGGACCCCACGACGCCCCGGTGCACGAGTACCTCCGCGAGGCCTACAACATCGAGGTGGTCTTCCCCTTCCTCCACGGGGTGCACGGAACCTTCGCCTTTAGCCCCGGCTACGTGGTCTTCGCCGGGATGGGCGGCGCGATCGAGGACGACCCCGACTTCGTCCGCGAGGAGGGCCGGGAGCTCCGCTACCCCGGCTGGGAGGCGGAGTACCGGCTCAAGGTCCTGAGGGAGCTCAAGGACTACCAGAAGGTCTTCCTCTTCGCCACCCCGCCGGCCCACAAGGGGCTGGGGGAGGCGGGCAGCGAGGAGGTCGCCGAGCTGATCAAGACCTACCGCCCCAGGGTCGCCATCGTCGCCGGGCCCAACCTGCCCGGGGCCGACCTCAAGCACGAGACCTTGGGCGCGACCCTGGTGGTGATGCCGGGTTCGCTGGCCGAGGGCGACTTCTCGATCGTCGACCTCCACGACCTCAAGATCGAGACCGGCAACGTGCGCTAGGCCCAGGCGGCGGGCTGGAAGCCCGCCCGGATCAGGGCCTCGGCGAGCCGACGTTTGAGCTCGCCGAGGCCCTCGCCGCGGACGGCCGAGACCGGCAGCCCGCCCAGCCGCTCGCGGGCGAGCTCGAGATCGTAGGGGTCGGCGCGGTCGGCCTTGTTGAGAACCAGGACGGTGGGGGCCTGGAAGCCCAGCTCGGCGAGGAGATCCTCGACCACCTGCTTGCGCTCGAGGTAGCCGGCCTCGGAAACGTCCAGGACGTGCAGCAGCAGGTCGGCGTCGGCCACCTCCTCGAGGGTGGCCCGAAAGGCGGTGACCAGCTCCTCGGGCATATTGCGGATGAACCCCACGGTGTCGGTGAAGACCGCCTCGCCCAGACCGGGGAGGAAACCCCTCCGGGCCAGCGGCTTCAAGGTGGCGAAGAGCTTGTCCTCGCCGGCGGCCCCCTTCTTGGCCAGGGCGCGGGCCAGCGTGGTCTTGCCAGCGTTGGTGTAGCCGACCACCGCCACCACCGGAACCCCCCGGCGCTTGCGCTGCTTGCGGGCCTCGCGACGGCGGCGGGCGATCCGGCCGATCTCGCGGGAGAGCTCCTGGATCCGCGCGGAGAGCCGCCGGCGGTCGACCTCGAGCTTGGTCTCCCCCGGTCCCCGGGTGCCGATCCCGCCGCCCAGCCGGCTCATCGCCTGCCCCCGGCCGACCAGGCGGGGCAGCAGGTACCTGAGCTGGGCCAGCTCGACCTGGGCCTTGGCCTCGGGGGTGCGGGCGTGCTGGGCGAAGAGGTCGAGGATCAGCTGGGTGCGGTCGAGGACCTTGAGCTGGGTGACCCGCTCGATCTCGCGGGCCTGGGCGGGGGTGAGCTCGAGGCCGAAGATCAGGGTGCCGGCGTCGTTGTGGTAGGCCGCCGAGAGGAGCTCGTCGAGCTTCCCCCGCCCCACCAGGTAGCGGGGGTCGGGGCTCGGCCGGTAGACGAGCTCCCGGTGGACCACCACCCCGCCGGCGCTCCGGGCGAGCTCGGCGAGCTCGTCGAGAAGGGCCTCGGCCTCGGGGCCCTCGCCGCGGTCAAGGCCCACCAGCACCACCCGCTCCCCGGAGCCGTCGGCCAGCTCGCGGAGCCGGGCCTGGCGGCCGAACTCCTCCTCCAGGGCCCGGACCTCGGCCCCCAGGTCGAAGCCCAGCCAGGCGGTGTAGGGCCGCTCGGGGTAGACCCGCCAGTCCTCCTCGGCCGCCGAGGGCGGCACCAGGTGGGCGAGCTGGGCGGCCCGGGGCCGGCCCTCCTCCACCGTGAGCACCGCGATCGCGTCGAGGCGGTTTAGGAACATGACCGAGAGGTCGGGACGGGAGAGCCCGCCGGGGGCCAGATGGGTGTGGAGCAGGTGGTAGCCGGCGAGCCGGGTGGCCACCAGCGGCCGCTCGGGAATCGGAAGCTCGCGGGCGTCCCCCACCGCCACCCGAAGCACGCGGCCCTTACGGTCGACGAGCAGGCTCAGCGGCCGGCCGGCCTCCTGGGTCAGCTCGGCCAGCCGGTGGGCGAGCGCCCCGTCGAAAAGCCGCCCGGCCGGGAAACGGCGGCGGTAGAGGCGGGCGATCTGCTTTTGGGTGCTGGGTTTGAGCCCCTGGGTGCGTCCGTAGACCTTCTGTATGAATCCTCACCTCCGGCAGGTGCCCGGAGCATCCTTCCGGCTTCTATAGTATAGCACGGCTGTGGGCTCTAGCTGCGTCCGCTCGGGGTCTTCTCAGCCTTTTCCAGGCTGGCCAGGTAGCCCTCCAAGAGCCCCCGGAACTGCTCCTTGAAGAGCTCGCGCTCCTTCTTAAGCCGCTCGAGGTCCCGCTGGATCTTGCGGAGGTGGTCCATCGCCTCCCGCAGGGTGCGCTCCTTGGCGGCCTCGGCCTCGGCCCGGATCAGCTCGGCCTCGCGCTCGGCCTGGGCCCGGACCTCGCGGGCGATGCGCTCGGCCGCCACCACCGCCCGCTTGAGCTCGGCCTCGCCCTCCCGGGCCTCGTCGAGGGCGGCGGAGAGCTCCTCGATCCGCCGCCGGGCCTCGGCCAGCTGCTCCTCCAGGCCGGAGACGTAGTCGGCGACCTGACCGAGGTAGGCCCGCACCTCCTCGGGGTCGTAGCCGCGGAGCTTTTTCTTGAACTCCTGGTAACGAATGTCCAGCGGGTTAAAGCTCATCGAAGATCGCCCTTCCGATCCGCACCAGGGTGGCGCCCTCGGCCACCGCCAGTTCGAAGTCCTCGCTCATCCCCATCGAGCGCTCGGGTAGATTATACCGGTCGGCGAGGCGGCTGAGCTCGGCGAACACGGCCCGCAGCCGGGCCGGCTCGGCGCCCCTCGAGGCCACGGTCATCAGGCCGCGGACCCGAAGGGGCAGCGCCCCCAAGCGGGCCAGGAAGTCGGGGAGCGCCTCGGGCAGCACCCCGTGCTTTTGGGGCTCCCGACCGACGTTGACCTCGACCAGCACCGCCACCGACCGCGCCGAGCGGCGGGCGATCGCCTCGGCCACCGCCAGGCGGTCGAGGGAGTGGACCAGCGCGAAGCGGTCCATGAACCGGGCCTTGTTGCGCTGGAGCGGCCCGATGAAGTGGAAGCGGGCGTCGGGCAGGGCGGCGAGCTTGGGAAGGGCCTCCTGCACCCGCGACTCCCCCAGGGGGAAGTCGCCGTAGGCGAGCACCTTCCGGCGGATCGCCTTTGGGTCCTGCCCCTTGGTCACCGCCACCAGCCCCACCTCCGCCGGATCCCGCCCGGCCGCCCGGGCGGCGGCGGCGATGCGGTCGAGGACCTCGGGAAGCCCCATCTAGAGCCGGGCGATGAAGGCCTTGACCAGCCGGCGGAAGACCGCCCCGGTGCGCTCGGCGACCGCCAGCACCTCCTCCTCGGTGGCGTGGTGGTCGCGGTCGGGCAGGGCCATATCGGTGATCGTCGAGATCGCCACCACCCGCGCCCCCAGGTGGCGCAGGGCGATGACCTCGGGAACCGTGCTCATCCCGATGGCGTCGGCCCCAAAGCCCCGCAGCATGCGGAGCTCGGCCCGGGAGGCGAAGTTGGGGCCGGCGATCGCCACGTAGACCCCCTCGCGCAGGGGGATCCCCTCGGCGAGCGCCGCCGCCCGCACCGCCGCCCGGAGCTCTCGGTCGTAGGCGTCGAACATCACCGGGAAGCGGGGTCCGAGCCGCTCGTCGTTGGGGCCCCGGAGGGGGGTGTCGCCGATCATGTTGATGTAGTCGGCGTGGAGCATCAGCTCCCCGGCGGAGAAGAGCGGGTTCAACCCCCCAGCCGCCGAGGTCAGGAGGAAGCGGCGGACGCCGAAGGCGAACCCCGCCCGAACCGGGAAGACCACCCGGTCCATCGGGTAGCCCTCGTAGTAGTGGACCCGCCCCTTGTAGGCCAGCACCCGCTTGCCGGCCAGGCGGCCCACCACCAGCTTGCCCTCGTGACCGGGGGCGGTGGAGATCGGGAAGTGGGGGAGCTCGCGGTAGGGGATCACCGCCTCGGCCTCGATCTCGCCGGCCAGGGGGCCGAGCCCGGAGCCCAAAACGATGGCCAGGTCGGGGGGGTCGCCGAGACGTTCGCGGAGGACCGCGGCGGTCTCCTCGAGGCGCTCGTAAAGCCCTTCCATGCCATGATTTTACTCTCACGACCGGTTCACTCCCGGCCGGTAGCTTGGCGCCATGCAGAGGTTGCTCCTCGCGCTGGTCCTGGCCTGGCTGCCGGTCCTCGCCGCCTCCATCCAGCGGATCGAGGTGGTCGGGGCCGACCCGGTGCTCACCACCCTGGCCGAGATCGCCCTGCCGGTCCGCGAGGGGGACCCGGTGGAAAAGGTCGACCCGGAAGCGATCCGCCGGGCGGTGCTGGCGACCGGCTACTTCCAAGACGCCAAGGTCGAACTTAAGGACGGCACCCTGCGGGTCGCGGTGGTGCCCAACCCGCCGGTCGCCGAGGTGGAGGTCGAGGCCCGGGCCTTCCCGCCCGAGAAGCTCGCCGCCACCCTGGCCCGGGAGCTCGCCCTCGAGGCCGGCACCACCTACAACCCCCAGAAAGCCGAGGAGGGCCGCAAGCGTCTAGAGGAGCTCTACCGCCAGCAGGGCTTTCCGTTTGCCCCCAAGGTCGAGCTCGCGGTCGAGAAGAAGGAGGACGGCGTCCACCTCCGCTACCGGGTCGAGGAGACCGCCCCCGTTCGGAAGGTCGAGGTCCGCGGCGCCACCCTGGTGGACCCCGCCGCGGTGCGAAAGGCCTTTGCGCCGCTGGTCGAGAAGAAGACCTTCGACTGGTCGCTCTACCTCGCCGGGGTGCGAAGGGTCGCCGAGCTCTACCAGGACAAGGGGTACCGCGGCAGCGGGGTCGACCCCGCCCGCACCCAGCTGGCCGACGGGGTGCTCACCGTCCGCCTGCGCGAGCTCAAGGTGGCCTCGGTCGAACCCGACGGCCTGCCCGAGGCGCCGCTCAAGGTCGGCGAGCCCTTCAACTACGACCGGCTGGTCGACCGGGTGGCCGAGCTCACCCGCGAGCTCGGCCGGGTGGTGCGGTTTCGGGTCTACCCCGAGGGGTCCGACGGGGTGCGGGTGGTCTTCGCCCTCGGCGAGCGGCGGTACGGCCCCATCAAGGCGATCCGCATCGAGGGGGCCACCGCCTTCCCCCCCGAGCAGCTGGCCGGCCTCCTGGTCCAGCGGCCCGGCGACCCCTTCTCCCCCCAGCTGGTCCAGGCCGACTTCGAGCGGATCCTCGCCCATTACCAAAAGGCCGGCTACCTCCTGCTGCAAAAGCTCGACTACGCCTTTGAGCAGGGGGTTTACACCCTCCGCCTCCACGAGGTCCGGATCGCCGGCTACCGCCTCCGCTGGCAGGGGGGCCACCGCACCCAGGACTTCGTCGTCCTGCGGGAGCTGCCCGCCCCCGGCAGCCTCTTCTCAATCCCCGCCCTGCGCGAAGGGATCGGCAAACTCCTCAGGCTTGGGATCTTGGCCGAACCCCCGGGGGTGAACCCCCGCCCCACCGAGGCCCCCGACCGGGTCCTCGTCGAGCTCGACCTCAAGGAGGCCAAGACGGTGGTCATCGCGCCGGCGGTGGCCTGGTCGAGCCAGAGCGGCTGGAGCGGCCAGGTGACCCTCTCGGACAAGAACCTCTGGGGACGGGCCCACGACGCCGGGCTCAACCTCGCCTTCGTGGAGAACGACGCCGGCGACAACCTCTCGTTCTCGCTCCACTACAACGTGCCCTGGCTCTACCTCGACTTCGCCGACCTGAAAAAGACCCCGACCTCGGTGGGGCTCGCGTTCTCCTCGATCCCCTACGGGAACTTCAAGCTCCGGGATGGAAACGGTCAGGAGACCGGCTGGGAGTACACCGAACGCCGCACCGGCCTCAGCCTCACCGCCGGCCGGCCCCTGGGGGAGCGCTGGCGGATCGACGCCGGGCTCGAGGCCCAGTGGGTGGGCACCCTGCTCGAGACCAAGAACCCCCCTGCCCACCCCACCGTACCCGAACCGGTGGCCCGCACCCTGCTTCCCTCCCCCTACGCCAACGGCCTCCTGGCGGGAACGCTCACCTACCGCGACGCCGACGACCCCGCCTTCCCCACCACCGGGCGGGTGGCCGCCCTCCACCTGGGCTACGGCCTGGTCTTCCCCACCGGTTCCCCGGCCGCCGGCTTCGCCCCCACCTGGGCGAGCTACAAAACCTACGCCGCCGAGGACCCCGTGGGCCGTTCGGTCTTCGCCCTCCGGGTGGCCGCCGGAGCGATCTGGGGGGCGCCCCCCGAGAGCCGCTACTTCACCCTGGGGGGGTCGGAGCCCGAGCTCGCCACCCTCCGGGGTTACAACCCCCGGGAGTTTAGCGGCACCCGCCTCTTGGCCGGGTCGCTGGAATACCGCTACGACTTCCGCCTCTCCACCGCGGTGACCCGCACGATCATCGGCATCGCCTTCGTTGACTTCGGTTCGGTCTGGAACCCCGGCGACGACCCCAACTTCCACGCCGGCTGGGGCCTCGGGGTGCAGCTGAACCTCGGCTACGGCGCGGTGCAGTTCCCCGCCCTGCGCTTCGACTACGGCTTCAGCGCCCAGCACCCCGGCGGGGTGCTCCACTTCCGGATCGGCCCGGTGTTTTAAACTGGGGCATGCCGCTGGAGGAGAGCCCGGAGACCTTCTACCAGGCCCACCCGGGGTGCCGGATCGAGCTCAGGGCGCTGCCGGTGCCCGCCGGCTACCCCCTGCTCGAGCTCGAGACCCCGGCGGGGCTCCTCCGAGCCATGGACCGGGGCGTCCCGCCCGCCCCCCGGGGGCCGATCGAGGTGCTCTTGCACGCCGTCGTCCACCGCTTCGGCCCCGGCCGGGGGGTCCCCGAGCTCGTCCCCCTGCCCGGGGGGCGTTACCGCATCGGCGGGGAGGTCCGCCGGGTTCTCGGCGAGGGCCGCTACTGCTTTCTCGGCCCGGTCCCGCTCCTGCTCCTTAGCGAGGCGCCCCTGCCCCAGGGCAGCCCGCTTTGGATCGAGAGCGAACCCCCGCTCCTTGCCTTCCGACCATGAGGTGCCCCAACTGCCGCCGCAAGAACCCCGAGGGTTACTTCTACTGCGTCTACTGCGGGCAACTGCTCCGGCCCCCCCCGGGGGAGAAGCGGTTCGCCACCGTGCTCTTCTTCGACCTTTCCGGCTTCACCCACTTCACCCACGGCCACGGCCCGGAGCGGGCCTGGGAGGAGGTCGAGCGGGCCAACGCCACCGCCCGCCGGGCGATCGCCCGCCACGGCGGTCGGGTGCACGCCACCTTCGGCGACGGGCTGATGGCCCTCTTCGGCCTCGAGCGTAGCCGCGGCAAGCGCGAGGTCTGGCACGCCCTCTCGGCCGCCCTGGAGACGGTGAGCGAGGTCGAGGCCCAGGTGGACTCGGGCGAGCTCGGGCTCAAGGGCCGGGCGGTGGTTACCAGCGGTTTCGTCTTCGTGGTGCCCAAGGAAAAGGGGCCGGACCTCCTCGGCGACCCGGTGAACCGGGCCCACCGCCTGATCGCCGCCGCCCCGCCGGGGGCGGTCTACCTCGACCAAACCACCCTGGCGCTCGCCCCCGAGGCCCACGTGGAGCCCCTGGATCCGATCCGGGCCAAGGGCTTCCCCGAGCCCCTCAAGGCCTACCGGCTGGTCGGGTTCCGGCCGCCGGGAAGGGAGCCGCTGGTGGAACGGCCGCTCGCCGAGCTCCTGAGGCGCTGGGAAGCGGCCCAGGCCGGGCGTCCCCGGGTGGCGGTGCTGACCGGCCCTCCGGGGGTGGGCAAGCACCTCGTCCTCGAGGCCCTCCGGCGAAGCCTCCCCGAGGTCCGGGTCCTGGAACCCCCGCCCTTTACCCCGGGGATGACGCTGCGGGAGTGGCTCCAGGCCCACCTGCGGGGAAACCCCGGATTCCGCCAGGAGCTCTTCTCGCACGCCCGGGACACGGGCACCCTCGAGGTCCTCGCCGCCGCCCTCGGCGAGGGGCCCGAACGCGTTCCCGGCGACCGGCTGGGGCCGGCGGTGCTGGCGCTCCTCGAGGCCCTCTCCGCCGTGCCCTTCCTGCTCGTGCTTCCAAACCTGCACCACGCCCCCCGGGCGCTGGTCGCCTTTCTCCGCGAGGTCGAGCGGCGGGGGCGGGGACGGTACCTGGTGGTGGCCACCGCTCGGACCGGCCGCTACCCCGGCCGGATCCCCCTGAGGCCGCTGGATCGGGCCGAGGGGCTCGCCGCCCTGGCCCGGCTCTGGCCCGAGTGGCCGCTCTACCGGAGGGAGGAACTCCTGGCCCGCTCGGGAGGGCTCGCCGGGTTGCTCGCCGCCCTGGTCCGGGTGCCCGGGGACGAGGGGCTGGCCGCCGCCTTCCAACCGCTCTTCGACGCCCTTCCCGCCCGGGCGCGCGAGGTCCTCTCGCTGGCGGCGGCGCTCGAGGCCCCGCCGGACCCCGAAACCCTGGCCGCCCTGGTGGGCCCCGCCGCCGAGGAGGCGGTCGGCCGGCTGCTAACCGACGGCTTCCTGGTCAAGGAGCCCGGGGGCGCGCTGGCCTTCGCCCACCCGGTCTACCGCCGGGCGGTGCGGGCGCTGGTCCCGGAGAAACGGCTCCGCATCTGGCACCGGGCGGTCGCCGAGGTCCGGCTGCGGCAGGGGCGGGCCCTCGAGGCCGCCCGCCACTTTCAGCTCGCCGGCAACCCCGGGGCGGCGATCCGGGTGCTGCGGGCCCTGGCCCGCTCGGCCGACGACGAAGGGGCCCTCCGGCTCCTGCGGCAGGCCAAGGCCCTGGCCCGCACCCGGGCGCAGGAACGCCCGGTCCGGCTGGAGCTCGCCGAGCGGCTGGTCGAGCGCGACCCCGCCGCCGCCCTGGCCGAGCTCAAGGACCTCCCCGGCCCCCGGGCCGCCTACCTCCGGGCCCGGGCCGAGGCCGCCCTGGGGCACGAAGAGACCGCCCGAAGCCTCTTCCGGGCCTACCTCGAGGCGCGCCCCGACGACCGCGAGGCCTGGCGGCGCTTCCTGCCGCTGGCGGGGCGGGACGACCTCGAGGCGGCCCGGGGCCGCCTGCCCCCCGACCCCGAACTGGAGGCCCGGGCGGGGGGCCGCCTGGCCGCGCTGGGGGACCTCGAGGCCGCCGCCGGCTGGCTGGAGCGGGCCGCCGAGCGGCTCTGGTCCTCCCACCCGGAGCGGGCCGCCCGGCTCGCCCTGGAGCTCGCCGGGCTGGGCTGGCGCCGCTTTCTTCCCAAGGCCGCGCGGCGCTGGGCCGAGCGGGCCTACCGGGCCGCCGGCGAGCCGGCCACCCGGACCCTGGCCGAGGCGGTGCTGGGCTCGCTGGCGCTCGACCTCGGCGACCTCGAGACCGCCACCCGGCGGATCCGGGCCGCCGCCGAGCGGCTGGCCGAACTCCCCCCCGGCGAGGCCCACGCCCGGGTCGCCGGCATCCGCCTCCGTCTCTTGATCGAGACCGGCCGGGTGGCGGAGGCGGCGGCCGAGGGGAGCCGTTACCTCGACCGGAACGACCACCCCTGGCTCGGCGCCATGGCCGCCCTGGCCGCCGCCCTGGACGGCCAGGCCGAGGCGGCCCTCAAGGCCAGCACCGAGCGCTGGGAACGGGCCGACACCGACCACAGCCGGGCCTTCCTGGCGCTGGCCCGGGCGTTCGCCCTCACCAAACTCCGGCTGGACCCCAAGGCCGCCTTCCTCCAGGCCTTCCGGCTGGCCCGCTCGGCCCAGAACCCCTACGGCCTCTACCTCTCGCTCGCCGCCTTGGCCGTCTACCACCGCGAGGCCAACCCAAGCCGGACCGACGCCCTGGCCACCTACCTCCTGAAACGCACCTGGCGGCAGGGCTTCCTCCCCTTCCACCACCTGGCCCGGCTGCTCAAGGCCGAGGCCAGCCTTCGGGCGGGGCACCCGGTCCTCCACCTGCTCCGGTTCGAAAGCCCCTTCGGGGTGCTCGAGTTCTGGCGGCGCAGCCTGGTGCGGGCGGCCGGGGGCGAGGCCCCCGCCTTCCCCCGGGAGGCGCTCTTTGGCTACGGCATCCTGGGACGGTACGCCTGGCACGTCTGGGAGAGGGTATGGACCCCCGAGAGGAAATCCGGTCCCGCGTCAGCCTGAGGGAGTTGGTCGGCCGCTACGTCGAGCTCAAGCCGGCGGGGCGCGGTCGCTACAAGGGGCTCTGCCCCTTCCACCAGGAGAAGACCCCCTCCTTCTACGTCGACGAGGAGAAGGGGCTCTTCTACTGCTTCGGCTGCAAGGCCGGGGGCGACGCCTTTAGCTTTCTGGAGCGGATCGAGGGGCTTTCCTTCGCCGAGGCCTTGGAGCGGCTGGCGGCCGAGACCGGGGTCGAGCTCCCCCGCCGCCCCCAGGAGAAAAGGCCCCCCGACCTCTACCAGATCAACGCCCTGGCCCTGCGGTTCTTCCGCAGCCAGATGGGGGAAAAGGCCCGCGCCTACCTCGAGGCCCGGGGGATCCCCGCCCACTACGCCGAGGCCTTCCAGCTCGGCTACGCCCCCCCGGGGTGGGACCGGCTCACCCAGCACCTGGCCCGCGAGGGGGTGGAGCTCGGGCGGGCGGTGGCCGCCGGGGTCCTGGCCGAGAAGGACGGCCGGGTCTACGACCGCTTCCGCGACCGGCTGATCGTCCCGATCCTCGACCCCAGCGGGCGGGTGGTGGCCTTCTCGGGCCGGACCCTCGACCCCGAGGGTCGGCCCAAGTACCTGAACAGCCCGGAGTCCCCGATCTTCAGAAAGCGCGAGCTCCTCTTCGGCCTGCCACAAGCCCGGGAGGCGATCCGGGAACGCAAGCGGGCGATCGTGGTCGAGGGGCTCTTCGACGTGATCGCCCTCCACCTCCTGGGCTGGAAGGAGACGGTGGCGGTGCTGGGCTCGGCCTTCACCCCCGAGCAGGCGCTGCTCTTGAAGCGGCTCGGGGTGGTCGACCTCTACCTCGCCTTCGACGCTGACGAGGCCGGCCGGAAGGCGACCCTGGCCGGGCTCGACCTCGCGATCGTCCGCGCCTTCCGGGTCTACGCCGCCCGGCTCCCCGAGGGCACCGACCCCGGCGACCTGGTTCACCTCGAGGACGGCCGCGAGGTCTTCGCCCGGGCGCTGGAGACCGCCCTGCCCGAGGTCCTGTTCCGCTTCGAGGAGGCCGCCCGGGGCCAGGACACCGACCGGCCGGAGGGCAAGCGGGCGGTGCTGGAGGCCCTGTTGCCCCGCCTGGTCGAGGCCGAGCCCTTCGACCCGGTGGCCGAGAGCCTGAAGGCGCTGATCCTCGACCGGCTGGGGCTCAGACCGGAGGCCCTCGAGGAGCTGATCCAGCGGCGGAGGAAGAAGCGCCGCCGGCCCCTGACCACCGCCGAGGTCGCCGGGGCCGGCCGCGCCCCCGACCGGGTGCTCCTTTTAGAGCTCGACATCGTGGCCCTCCTGCTCGCGCTGCCGGTCGAGCAACTCCGCCGCTGGGCCGGCCACGTCGAGGACCACACCTGGCCCCCGGAAGGAGCGTTTTTGGCTGAGTTCTTCCGGATCGCCCGGGAGGAGGGCTACGACCCCCGGCGAATCCAGCGCCGCCTCACCGAGCGCGAGGAGGGGGCGGTGCTCTTCGAGCGGTTGATGCTGGCCAGCCCCCCGCCCCCGGCCGAGCTCGAGCGCACCCTGGCCATGGCGATGGCCCGGCTCCGCGAGGGCTACTACCGGCGCCGGCTGGAAAAGCTCAAGGCCGAGCTGGAAAAGGGGGCCGACCCCGAGCTCCTGAAGGAGATCCAGGCCCTGCAGGAGGCGATCGAGGCCGAGCGGCGGCTCTACCGCAGCCAGCTCTAGTCGATCCACATCGCGTCGCCGAGCGAGTAGAAGCGGTAGCCGCTGGCCAGGGCCCGGCGGTAGGCGTCCATGGTGCGGCGGTACCCGGCGAAGGCGGCCACCAAAAGGAGCAGGGTCGAGCGGGGCAGGTGGAAGTTGGTGAGGAGCGCCCCCACCACCCGAAAGCGGTAACCCGGCCGGATGAAGAGCCGGGTCGCCCCGGGTCCGGCCGCCACCGCGCCGCCCCGGTAGGCCGACTCCAGGGCCCGGACCACCGTGGTCCCCACCGCCACCACCCGACGCCCCTCGGCGAGGGCGGCGCTCACCGCCTCGGCGGTGGCCTCGGGGATGCAAAAGACCTCCTCGTGCATCCGGTGGGTCTCGATCGGACCCCGGATCGGGCGGAAGGTGCCCGGCCCCACGTGGAGCGAGAGGAACCGCACCGCCGCCCCCGCCGCCTCCACCCGCTCAAGGAGCTCCGGGGTGAAGTGGAGGCCGGCGGTGGGCGCCGCCACCGAGCCGGGGACCTTCGCGAAGATCGTCTGGTAGCGCTCAAAGGGCACCTGGGAGCGGATATAGGGCGGGAGCGGCGCCCTCCCCGCGCGCGCCATCAACCGCCAGGGATCGGCAAAAAACCGCAGGCGGCGGAGCCCCTCCTCGGCGAGCCCCACGACCTCGGCCTCCCCCTCGGAGAAGACCAGCCGGGTTCCCGGCGGCGCCTTCCGGGCCGGGCGCAGGAGCGCGAGCCAGACCGAGGGCGCCTCCTCCCGCACCAGAAGCACCTCGATCCGCGCCCCGGTGGCCTTTCGGGCGAGGAGCCGCGCCGGAATGACCCGGCTTCGGTTCAAGACCAGCACGTCCCCCGGCCGCAGGTAGTCGGGCAGGTCGCGCACCCGGCGGTGCTCGGGAGGGCGGCCGTCGCGGTGGACCGCCAGCATCCGGGCGGCGTCGCGGGGCTCGACCCCCTCCTGGGCGATCCGGTCCTCGGGAAGGGGGTAGTCGAAGTCCTCCAGGCGGTCGCCGGCCACGCCGCCATTGTAGGGGGCCCGGGGAAAGCCGCGGCGGTCCGGCCGGGCCCGCGCCGGGGATCCCGATGGGGGTCCATGGGGTCGGGGACAAAAAACAGGCGGGGAGAAACCCCCGTCCTGGTGGCGCGCCCGGGAGGATTCGAACCCCCGACCTACCGCTTAGAAGGCGGCTGCTCTATCCGCTGAGCTACGGGCGCACGGCTGGAGCGGGAGACGGGACTCGAACCCGCGACCCTCGGCTTGGAAGGCCGATGCTCTACCAACTGAGCTACTCCCGCGTGGTCGGGGCGGCAGGATTTGAACCTGCGACATCCTGCCCCCAAAGCAGGCGCGCTGCCGGACTGCGCTACGCCCCGATGGGGCGGGAAGCCGGGGCTCCCCAGGCCCAAGGTAGCACGGGGCGAAAACCCGGTCAACGCGCTACATGAAGCGCTTGCGGCGGCGGTAGGCCTTGACCTCGCGGAACGACTTGCGCCCCCCGCCCTTGGCCACCCCGAGGTAGAACTCGCTGACGTCGGGGTTTTGGGCCAGGTAGTCGGCGCTGCCCTCCAGCACGATCCGGCCCTGCTCCATGATGTAGCCGTAGTGGGCGGCCTCGAGGGCCACCGCGGCGTTCTGCTCGACGACCAGCACGCTGACCCCCTCCTCGGCGTTGATGCGCTCGACGATGGCGAAGATCTCCCGCACCAAGAGGGGGGCAAGGCCCAGCGAGGGCTCGTCGAGCAGCAACAGGCGGGGCCGGGCCATCAGGGCCCGCCCGATCGCCAGCATCTGCTGCTCGCCGCCGGAGGTGTAGCCGGCAAGCTTGTTCCTGAGCTCGCCGAGGCGGGGGAAGTAGCGGTAGATCCGCTCGATCTCCTCCCGGGCGTGGCGCCCCCGGTGGATGTAGAGGCCGACCCGGAGGTTCTCCTCCACCGTGAGGTGCTTGAAGACGTGCCGCCCCTCGGGCACCTGCACGATCCCCAGGCGGACGATCTCCTCGGGGCCGCGGTTTTCCAGCCGCCGCCCCTCGTAGGTGATGCGGCCGTCGGTAACCCGGCCGTACTCGGGCTTTAAAAGCCCCGAGATCGCCCGCAGGGTGGTGGTCTTCCCCGCCCCGTTGGGACCGAGGAGGGCGGTGATCCGGCCCTTTGGGACCCGTAGGGAGACCCCCCTCAGGACCTGGATCACGTCGTGGTAGACGACCTCGATGTTGTTGACCTCGAGGATCGCCTCCCCGAGGTCCTCGGGCCGGGTGGGGCGCTCGCCTGCCATGCTTCCTCCCCAAGGGGTCGGGGCGCGGGGAGTCCCCGCGCCCCCTCGGGCCCCTACTTGCCGTAGTGGACCTTCCGGAAGAGCTTCGACTGGAACGGCTTGGTGATCGGGACGAACCGCCCGCCCCGGGCCTGGAGCACCCGCAGCTTGTCCACCCCCACGTGGTCCTCCTTGGAGTAGGTCACCGGACCCACCGCCAGGCCGGGATCGAAGTCGAGCCCGAGCATCTGCTGGTAGACCGCCGCCCGCCCGGGGTCGCCGGTCACCGGCTTGCCGGCGGCGTGGGCCCGCTTGATCGCCTCGATGGCGATCGCCGCCGCCAGCATCCCCGAGGGGTAGTGGACGCTCTCCAGGGTGTCGGCGGGGCGCTTAAAGCGCTTGCCGAGCTTCCGCACGAAGGCGGCCGCCGGCACGTCCTCGTCGGGCATGTAGTAGGAGGTCACCCAGATAAAGCCCTCGGCGGCGTCGCCGGCCAGACGGAGAAGGTCGGGGCCGCCGGCGTAGTGGGCCCCGGCGTGCTTGATGGTAAGCCCCAGCCGCTTCGCGTCCTTGACCATGGTGGCCACCGGCCCGGCCACGTTCTGGTAGACGATGTACTCCACCCCCTCGTTGGCAAAGCGCTTCAGGGTGGCGGTGTAGTCGAGCCCCTTGGTCATCTCCTGGACCTCGACGATCTGGATGCCGAGCTGGGCGGCGGCCTTCTTGGCGTCGGGCACCGGCGCCCGGCCGAACGGCGAGGGGTGCACCGCCAGGGCCACCTTGGCCCCCGGCTCCTGCTTGGCGATGTACTCCAGGAGCGCGATCACCTGCTCGGAGTAGGAAGCGATGGGGAGGAAGAGGTAGTCGCTGTTGGGGGGGTCGATGTTGCCGATGTGGTAGGAGGCCGGGATGAAGGTCATCCCCACCTCCTGGATCAGGGGCTTGAGCTGGAGGGTGCCGCCGGTGGAGTAGCCGAGGAAGGCGGGGTCGCCGCGCTCCAGGGCCTGTTCGAAGTTCCGCTGGGTGTTGGCGTTGTTGTACTGGTCGTCGCGGGTCTCGCAGACGATCCGAAGCCCCCCGGTGAGGCCCTCCTGGTTGGCGTACTTGCAGTAGTCCTCGATCCCCTGGGCGTAGTACTTCCCGGCGTCGGAGGTCGGGCCGGTGATCGCCCCCGACCACATCAGGTGAACCTCCTGCGCCAGCGCCATTCCGAACAGCAGGGCCAATAACGTCGCGATCCTTCTCATCCGATCCTTCACCTCCCCGCAAAAAGGCCTTCCCGGCCTTTTCGCCTAGTACCGAAACGGCCAGTTCTTGAAGTAGTTCCGAACCAGCCGCCACCAGTTGGCCAGCCCCCGGGGCTCGAACACCAAGAAGAGCACGATCACCAGGCCAAAGGTCAGGGGCCGCATCGCCGAGGCGATGTCCACCCCGGCGTAGCTGAGGCCGAGCGACTTCAGCCAGTTGGCGAAGTCCTCCATGTTGAGGTCGAGGAGCACCAGGAAGGCGGGCCCGAGGAAACTGCCGGGGAGCGACCCCAACCCGCCGACGATCGCCATCGCCAGGAACTTGATCGAGACCGGCAGCATGTAGTCCTCGATCACCACCGCCCGGGAAAAGTAGGCGTAGAGCCCGCCGGCCACCCCGGCGTAGAACGCCCCCAGGGCGAAGGCGAAGATCTTGGTGAGGCCGGGGTGCATCCCCATCGCGTCGGCGGCCCGGTCGTTGTCGCGCACCGCCACCAGGGCCCGCCCGAAGCGGGTGCGGAGCAGGTTCCGAAACGCGAAGGCGAGGAGCACGAGCAGGGCCAGGGCCACGAAGTACCAGAAGTAGTAGTGGTTTTTGTACCCCACCCGGTAGCCCAGGAAGACCACCCGGGGCATGGGGATCGCCCCACCCTGCTTGAGGAGCGGGGCGTGCCCGACGATCCACTCGAAGATCACCTGAAAGGCCAGGGTGGCGATCGCCAGGTAGAGGTGCTTGATCCGAAGCGAGGGGATCCCCACGATCGCTCCCGCCGCCGCCGCCGCCAGCCCCCCGAGGGGGATGGTGAGCCAGAAGGGAAGCCCCGGGGCCAGCAGGGCGGCGGTGTAGGCCCCTACCCCCACGAAGGCCGCCTGCCCGATGTTGATGAGTCCGGCGTAGCCGGTGATGATGTTGAGACCGAGCACCGCCAGGGCGTAGATCAGGATCAGGTCGACGACGAACATCTGGGGGCGGGAGAGGAAGAAAGGGAGCCCTACGAGCAGGGCCAGGAGGCCGACCAGGGAGAGCTCCTCGAGGTAGGTCGCGAAGATCGTGCTGTCCTGTCGGTAGCTGGTCTTGTAGTTGCCGGTTTCCGCCCAGGGGTTCCGCATGCCGCCTCCCTAAACCCGCTCGATCTCCTCGGTCCCGAAGAGGCCGTGGGGCTTGAACCAGAGCACCAGCAAGAGCACCAGGAAGGGGAAGACCTCCCCGGTCCCGCCCCCCGGGATCAGGGGGTCGAGGTAGCCGGTGGCCAGGTTCTCCAGCACCCCGATGATCACCCCGCCGACCACCGCCCCGGGAATCGAGTCGAGCCCGCCGAGGATCACCACCGGGAAGACCTTGAGGCCGATGGCCACCAGGCCCTGGAGGTTGATCCCCGAGATCGTCCCCACGATGAACCCGGCCGCCGCCGCGGTGATCCCGGCCGCCGCCCAGGCCAGGGCGAAGACGTGCTCGACGCTCACCCCCAGGCTCATCGCCGCCATCTGATCGTCGGCCACCGCCCGCATCGCCGCCCCCAGGGTGGAGCGCTGGAAGAACCACCCGAAGGCCAGCAGGAAGACCAGGGTGAGGACCACCGCGAGCACCTGGGGGTAGCTGACCGAGACCCCGAGGAAGGCGATCCCCCCTTCGGGGAGGAAGCGGGGCAGGCTGAAGTTCCCCCCGCCCAGGGGGGTCAGGTGGACCAGCCCGTCGATCAGCGAGGCGAGGCCGATGGTCACCATGATCACGCTGATGATCGGCTGGCCCACCAGCGGCCTCAAAAAGAGTTTCTCGACCAGGAAGCCGAGCCCGGCGGTGAGCGCCAGCGCCGCCGCCAGCGCGAGCCCGACGTTCGCCCCCAGGTAGACCACCAGGGCGTAGACCAAAAACGCCCCCACCGCGATGAACTGCCCGTGGGCGAAGTTGATCACCCGGCTCGACTTGTAGATGAGCACGAAGCCGAGGGCCGCCAGGGCGTAGATCGAGCCCACCACCAGTCCCGAGACCAGGAGCTGCAAGAGGTAGCTCATCGCGCCTCCACTGGCTCGGGGGCCGCCTCGAGGTCGTGAATCCGGACCTCGGTCTCGACCTCCTGCACCGAGCCGTCCTGATACTTAAAGACCGCCCGCACCGGCACCCGATCGCGGCCCTGGTACATCGCCTCGACCAGGTCGCGGTACTTTTCGAACACGAACTTCCGGCGCACCTTGCCGGTGCGGGTGAGCTCGTCGTCGTCGGCGTCGAGGAGCTTGTAGAGGAGGACGAAGCGGCGGATGCGCAGCCCCGGCTTGAGCTCCCGGTTCACCCGCTCGACCTCGGACCGGATGAGCCCGGCGACCTCGGGCTTTTGGGAGAGGTCCATGTAGGTGGTGTAGGCGATCCCCCGGTCCTCGGCCCACTTGCCCACCGTCTGGGGGTCGACGTTCAAAAGGGCGGTGAGGTAGGGCCGCCGGTTGCCGAAGACCACCGCCTCCTTCAGGTAGGGGGAGAACTTGAGCTTGTTCTCGATGAACTGGGGGCTGAACATCTCGCCGGCTTGGGTGTGCATGACGTCGGAGATGCGGTCGATCACCACCAGGTGGCCGTCCTCGGTGAGGTAGCCGGCGTCGCCGGAGTGGAGCCAGCCGCCCGCCAGGAGCTCGGCGGTGGCCTCGGGGCGCTTGTAGTACCCGGCGCACACCGCATCGGAGCGGGAGAGGATCTCCCCCTCCTCGCTGATCCGGACCTCGGTGCCGGGGATCGGCTTGCCCACGGTGTCGTAGCGCACGTCGCCGTCGCGATGGACGTAGGCGATCCCGGTGATCTCGGTCTGGCCGTAGATCTGCTTGAGGTTCACCCCGATGGCGTGGAAGAACCGGAAAACGTCGGGGCCGAGGGCGGCCCCGCCGGTGTAGGCCCGGCGCAGGCGCAGAAAGCCCAGCCGGTCCTTGAGCGGACGGAAGAGGACGAAGTGGGCAAAGGCGTAGGCCAGGCGGAGGGAAAGGGGCATCGGCCGGCCGCGCATCCGGTAGTCGGCGGCGCGGTAGCCGATTTTGAGGAGGCGCTGGTAGACCCAGCGATTGAAGCGGTAGGACTCGCTCATCCGCACCCAGATCCGGCTCTGGATCCCCTCCCAGACCCGGGGCGGGCTGAACATCACGTGGGGCCCGATCTCCTTGAGGTCGTCCATGGCGGTCTCGACCTCCTCCGGGAAGTTGACCGCGAACCCCCCGGTGAGCCCCATCGCCACCGTCATCATCTGTTCCCCGATCCAGGCCAGCGGCAGGAACGAGAGGTAGTCGTCGGTGGGCAGGAGGGGATCGACCTCCTGCAGCGCGACCCCCATGTGGATCAGGTTCTTGTGGGTGAGCATCGCCGCCTTGGGCTTGCCGGTGGTCCCCGAGGTCAGGGAGAAGTGGGCGACGTCGTCGGGCCGGCCGGCGGCCAGCCGGTCCTCGAAGGCGCGGGGGTGTTGGGCCCGGTGCTCCCGGCCCAGGGCCAGCACCTCCTCGAAGCCGATGAACCAGTCGTCGCCGCGGTAGCCGCGCATCCCCCGGGGGTCCTCGTAGATCACCTTGCGGACCTTGGGAATGCGGTCCCGAACCTCCAGGAGCTTGTCCACCTGCTCCTGGTCCTCGGCCAGGACGAAGGCGGCGTCGGTGTAGTCGAGGACGTAGGCGATCTCGGGGGGCACCGAGCTGGGGTAGACCCCCACCGAGATCCCCCCGAGCCCCTGGGCGGCCAGCTCGGCGATCACCCACTCGGGGATGTTGTCGGCGATGATCGCGAGCTTCTCGCCGGGCTCGAAGCCGAGGGCCAGAAGGCCGTGGCCGAAGTCGCGGACCCGGGCGTAGTACTCGGCGTAGGTGATCTCGTTCCAGATCCCGTAGTCCTTCTCCCTCAGCGCCACCCGCGACCCCTCGCGCTCGGCCCGGAGCTTGAGGAGCTGGGGCAGGGTGTGGCGCTTCATCTCGTAGCTGGGGGGCATCGGGTTCACGCCGCACCCCCCACGTAGGCCTCGCGCACCCGGGGGTTCTCGGCCACCTCCGCCGGAGGCCCCTCGGCGATGACCTCGCCGAAGTCGAGGACGTAGACCCGGTCGGAGATGTCCATCACCACCCCGAGGTCGTGCTCGATCAGCACGATGGTGGTGCCCCGCTCGGCCCGGACGTCGAGGATGAAGCGGACCATGTCCTCCTTTTCCTCCAGGGTCATCCCGGCCATCGGCTCGTCGAGCAGGAGCAGCTTGGGGTCCAGGGCCAGCGCCCGAGCCACCTCCACCCGCTTGCGGACCCCGTAGGGCAGGTTGCCGACCCGCGCCTTGCGGTAGGGCTCGAGCTCCATGAAGTCGATGACCTCCTCGACCAGTTCCCGCGCCCGCACCTCGGCGGCCTGGGCCGGACCGTAGTAGACCGCCGCCGCCCCCAGGCGGTAGCCGAGGTGGGGGTAGCGGGCGAGGAGCAGGTTCTCCAGCACGGTGAGCCCGGAGAAGAGCTCGATGTTCTGAAACGCCCGGGCGATCCCGTAGCGGGTGGCGGTGTGGGGGCTGGCCCGGGTGAGGTCGTGCCCCTCGAAGAGGATCCGGCCCCGGGTGGGGTGGTAAAAGCCCGAGATGCAGTTTAAAAGGCTCGTCTTCCCCGCTCCGTTGGGGCCGATGATCGAGACCAGCTCCCCCTTTTCCACCCGAAGGCTGACCGCGCTGAGCGCCGCGAGTCCCCCGAAGACCAGCGTGACGTTCTCCACTTCGAGCTGCGCCAAGGCTCCCTCCCCCAGCCTCCGTGACGTTTGGCGGGAGTATACCCGGGGGCCGGAAGCCGCGTCAACGGTTCACGCCGCTACTGACGAAAAAACGTTATATCAGCGAAGCGGTTCCAAAAGCCGGCGGAGGGCGGCCTCGAGGTCCCCGCCCTGCACCAGCGAGGTCCCCACCAGCACGGCGTCGACGTAGGGGGCGACGGCGGCGAGCTCCTCGGGGTGGCGGTAGCCGGACTCGGCGACCAGCAGGCCGCCGAAACCCCGGGCGCGGGCCCGGCGGGCCAGCCGGGGGGCGACCCCCAGGTCCACCCTCAGGGTGGTGAGGTCGCGGTTGTTGATCCCGAGCAGGGCGGCGCCGGCCTCGAGGGCGAGGTCGAGCTCGGCCTCGTCGTGAACCTCGACCAGGGCGTCGAGGCCGGCCTTCCTCGCCTCCTCCAGGAAGGCGCCGGTCAGGGGCCCCAGCACCCCCACGATCAGGAGCACCGCCGAGGCCCCCAGCGCCCGGGCCTGCCAGATCTGCCCCGGGTGGACCACGAAGTCCTTGCGCAGAATCGGCAGCCCGGCGGCCCGGGCGGCGACCAGGTCGCGGGGGTGACCCCCGAAGTGGCGGGGCTCGGTGAGGACGCTGATCGCCCCGGCCCCGGCGCGGGCGTAGGCGAGGGCGGCCCGGGCCGGGTCGAGCCGGGCGAGGGCCCCGGCCGAGGGGCTTCGTTGCTTGATCTCGGCGATCACGGTGAGCCCCGGCCGGGCCAGCGCCTCGGCGAAGCCGGGGACCTCGGGGAAGGCGTAGGGCCAGGGCGCGAAGAGGCCCTCGGCCTCGAGGTCGGCGATCCGCTGGCGGACGATCCGCCCCAGCACCCCGGGGACCCGGGCGAGGTCGGGCGTCATGCCCCCATCATAGGTCGAGGAAGGCCTCGGGGGGCAGGCTGAGGCCGAGCACCTCGCGGGCGAGGAGCGCCAGCCGGTGGGCCCGGAAGACCTCCGGCCCCACCACCGCCTCGACCAGATCGGCGGCCTCGGCGCCGACCGGGGCCAGGGCCAGGAGGGTGTGGTAGGGGGCCAGCACCGCCCGGGGAAGCCCGCCGCCGCCGTAGATCAGGAGGTCGGCCTGGGCGGCCACCGCCCGCACCTCGTCGGGCCGGGTCGCCACCGTCCCCCGCACCGCCGGGGCGAAGCGGCCGAGAAAGGCCTCGCCCTCGCCGGGGATGGGGGCGGCGACGTCGATCCGGGCCACCCCCCGGAGCCCGGCGGCGAGCTCGGGCCGGGCGCTCCCCAACCAGAGCGCCCGGAGGCCGGGGTAGCCGGTGCGCCCGAGCAGCTCGGCGAGCGCCAGCGGGGCGAGGAAGAGCCCCCGGGGCCCCGACCAGTCGCAGGCCAGGGCGTCGACCCGGCCGGCCTCCCGGGCCTCGGGCTCCAGCCGAGCCGCCTCGGCCGCCGCCGACCGCTCCAGGGGCTCGCCCTCGAGGAAGGCCCCCCGAAAGCCCAGGGGGCAGAGCCCCCGCAACGCCTCGGCCAGCCGCTCGCCGGGCTCGGCGGCCACCACCGTGGCGCCGTGGGCGGCCAGGCCGGCGAGGAGGGCGGAGTAGCTCTCGGGGCGGCCCTGGTGGAGGTAGGCGAGGACGCTCACGAGAGCGCCGCCCCTTCCCCTTTGGGGCTACGCCAGGCGTGGCTCATCTGGGGGCTGGTGTGAACGGCGGCGAAACGGCCGTCGGTGGCGAGCAGGATCAGCCCGCCCTCGCCGCCGAGGGTCCGGGCCCGCTCCAACGCCCGCCGGGCGGCGGCCTCGGGCCCGAGCTCGGCCAGCCCCGCCACCGCCCGGAAGGCGACCAGGGCCCGGGCCAGGTACTCCCCCTCACCGGTGGCGCTGGCCGCCCCCAGGCCGGCCTCGGCGTAGGTGCCCGCCCCCACCAGGGGGGTGTCGCCGACCCGGCCCACCGGCTTGTCGACCAGCCCCCCGGTCGAGGTGGCGGCGGCCAGCCGCCCCCGGGCGTCGAGGGCCACCGCCCCCACCGTCCCCGAGCCCCGGACCTTCCGGCGGCGGGCCTCCCGCCAGCGCTCCAGGGCCCGCTCGGTGACCAGGGCGGCGGGGTCGTAGGCGGGGATCCCCCGCTCGCGGGCGAAGAGGCTCGCCCCCTCGCCGGCCAGGAGGACCGGCTCGGCGTCGAGGACCTCCCGCGCCAGGCGGATGGGGTTTTTCACGTCGCGCACCCCGGCGACCCCCCCGAAGCCGAGGGTGGCGCCGTCCATCACCGCGGCGTCGGCCTCGACGAAGCCCTGGCGGTTCAGGGCGCTGCCGGTGCCGGCGTTGAAGAGGGGGTGGTCCTCGAGGTACGCCACCGCCGCCACCGCCGCCTCCACCGCCGATCCCCCCCCGGCCAGGACCCGCCAGCCGCGGTCGCGGGCGGCGGCCACCCCCTCGAGCACGGCCTCCTCCAGCTCGGGGGCGACCCGGCCCGCCCCCCCGTGGACCACGATCACCATCCCGGCACCTCCAGCACGAACCCGGCGCTGTAGCGGGCGAAGCCCGGGTTCCCCAGGTAGTAGGTGGCCTCGAGGTAGGGCCGGTAGCCCCGGGCGGGGAGCGACGCCCCCAGGGTGAAGAGGGCGTAGCCCACCCGCCCCAGGGCGACCTCGAAGCGGCCGTCCCCTTGGCGCGCGGTGAGGCCGGCGGCGGCCCCCACCCCGAGGTAGGGGCGGACGACCGGCACCGGCAGGGCGAAGTCCACCTCGCCCTCGGCCAGGATCCCGCTAGGGGCGCCGAAGCGAAGCCCGCCCCGGAGGGTCCAGGGGGCGGCCTCGAGGGCGACCCCGAGGCCCGAGAGGAAGCGGAGCTCGGGCTCGGCCCGCACCCCCACCGAGAGGTCGAAGCCGCTGGCCAGGGCCAGCGAGGCCAGCAACCCGGCGAAAAACCACGCTATTCTCACCGCCAACCTAGGCCTCCCACCCCTGCACCTTACCAACCCCGACCGGCAGGAAAAAAGGCCGGCCGAACGGCCGGCCGGCGGGAAGGGTCCGCCTAGAGGAGCTCGATCTCCACCGCCGGAGCGGTGAACCCGGCGGTCTTGTGGCTGCCGTCGCAGAAGGGCTTTTGCTTGGAGTGGCCGCAACGGCAGAGGGCCACCCGACGGCCCTCCCGCTCCTCGCCGTTCACCCGGTAGCGGCCCCCGGTCTCGACCAGGTAGGGCCCGTTCTCGGTCGCCATAACCTTCGCCATACCTCCCTCCTTCCCAGGCTCAACCTAACCCCTATGCTATGATTCGTCAAGTAGTAGGGATGACATAGCCTTCTGGTAGGCTGGGGGCGGTGGAACGGGAAGAGGACTTCTGCCCCATCCACGAGGCGATCAACCTGCTTCAGGAGAAGTGGGTGCTGCACATCGTCCGGGCCCTCCTCGAGGGCGAGATGGGCTTCAACCAGCTGGCCCGGGCGGTGGGGGGGGTGAACCCCGCCACCCTGAGCCACCGCTTGGAGCGGCTGGCGGCCCTGGGGGTGGTGGAGAAGGAGGTGCTGCAAGCGATGCCGCCCCGCACCCGCTACCGCCTCACCCAGGCCGGCCGGGAGCTGGAGTCGGTGATCGCCGCCATCGAGGCCTGGGGGAAGGCCTACCTCAAACCCGCTCCAGACCGGCGTACCTGACCAGGAGCTTCTTAAGCCCCACCCCCTCGAAGTGGACCGTGACCTCGGCCCGGGGCCCCTCGCCGCGGGCAGCCACCACCGTGCCCACCCCGAAGCGGGGGTGGCGGACCCGCTCGCCGCCCTTGAAGCCGCCCTCGGGGGCCGGGGCGCGCCCGGTCGGGGCGGGGGCGGGGGCCGGCGGGGGCTCGGGGCCGACGGGGAGGAGGAGCCCCCGGGGGATCTCGGTTAGAAACCGGCTCGGCTCGCTCTTCTCCCGCCGCCCGTAGATCTCGCGCTCGCCGGCGTGGGTGAGGTAGAGCCGGTCCATCGCCCGGGTCACCCCGACGTAGAAGAGCCGCCGCTCCTCCTCAAGCTCCTCAAAGGTGGTGCTCGAGCGGTGGGGCAGGAGGCCCTCCTCGACCCCGACCAGGAAGACCACCGGGAACTCCAGCCCCTTGGCGTTGTGGAGGGTCATCAGGCTCACCGCGCCCCCCGCCGGCCCCCCCGGCTCCTCGGCCCGGGCGGTGAGGGCGACCTCGTCGAGGAAGGCGGCGAGGTCGGCGCCCCCCTCGGCCTCCCACTCGCGGGCGGCCCGGAGCAGCTCCTCGACGTTCTCCAAACGTTCCTCGGCGGCGGGGTCGGCGAGCAGGTAGCCGCGGTAGTCGGTGGCCGCCAGGACCTCCTCGAGGAACCCCCGGGGCCCCAGGGTCTCGGCGAGCTCGGCCAGGCGGTCGAGGAGCGCGAGGAAGTCGGAAACCGCCCGGGCCTGGCGCTCGGCAAGGAGCTCGGGGGCGGCCCTGAGGGCGGCCCTCAGGGACAGCCCGGCCGCCGCCGCGTGGGTCCGGAGGCGCTCGATGCTCTTCGCCCCGATGCCCCGGGGCGGGGTGTTCAGGATACGGAGGAGGGCGAGGTCGTCGCCCGGGCTCAGGGCCGCCCGGGCGTAGGCCAGGAGGTCCCGCACCTCCCGCCGGGCGAAAAACCCCACCCCGCCCACCACCCGGGCGGGGATCCGCTCCCGGTTGAAGGCCTCCTCCAGCACCCGCGACTGGGCGTTGGTGCGGTAAAGCACCGCGATCGCCTCGGGGGGGTAGGCGTCGAGCAGCCTTGCGGCCTCGCGGGCGACGAAGGCGGCCTCGTCGCGGTGGTCGAAGGCGGCGTAGACCCGCACCGGCTCCCCCTCCCCCTTAGCGGGGCGGAGCACCTTCTCCAGCCGGGCCTGGTTCTGCACGATCACCGCGTTGGCCACCGCCAGAATCCGGCCGGTCGAGCGGTAGTTGGTCTCCAGCTTGTAGACCTTGGTGCCGGGGTAGTCGTCGGCGAAGCGGAGGATGTTCCTGAGGTCGGCGCTCCGGAAGGCGTAGATCGACTGGTCGGGGTCGCCGACCACCATCAGGTTGGCCTCCTCGCCGGCCAGGAGCCGGGTCAGGCGGTACTGGGCGGGGTTGGTGTCCTGGTACTCGTCGACGTGGATGTAGCGGGCCCGTTGGCGGACCCGGGCGAGGACGTCGGGGTGGGCCTCGAAGAGGGCGATCGCCTTCAGGAGGAGGTCGGAAAAATCCACCGCCCCCTGCGCCGCCAGCCGCTCCTGGTAGGCGTGGAAGGCCTCGAGGACCGCCCGGGGGCCGATGCCCGCCACCCAGTCGGGGAGCTCGGCGATCGCGTCCTCGGCGGCCTCGCCGGCGAGCCGGGACTTCACCCGGTCGATCGCCGACCGCACCGCCACCGGCCGGGCCTCGATCCCCAGGCCCCGGAGCACCTCCTTGACGACCTGGAGCTGGTCGTCCTCGTCGTAGACCGCGAACCCCGGGGGCAGGCCGATCCGCTCGCCGTAGACCCTAAGGACCCGGAGGGCGGCGGAGTGGAAGGTCGAGACCCAGAGGTCGCCGGCCGCCCGGCCCACCAGCCGGGCCAGCCGCTCCCGCATCTCGTCGGCCGCCTTGTTGGTGAAGGTCACCGCCAGGATCTCGGCGGGGTGCACCCCCCGGTGGGCGATCAGGTAGGCCACCCGGTGGACCACCGTGCGGGTCTTGCCGGAGCCGGCGCCGGCCACCACCAGCGCCGGCCCCCGGTCGTGGAGGACGACCGCGCGCTGCTCGGGGTTGAGGGGGTCGAGGAGCGGGTCCATGCGTCCAGAGTCTACCCAAGCCCGGGGCCCACCCGGGGCAGGAGCCCGAGCGCGTTCTCGGCGAAGATCGCCCGGAGGCCGCCCTCGTCGACCCCGAGCTCGAGCAGGGCGCGGAACTGCTCGTCGAAGTAGGCGCGCACCCAGCCCCGGGGGAAGTGGGAGCTATCGGAGCCAAAGACGATCCGCCCCGGCCCGAAGACCTCCAGGAAGGCCTGGAAGAGGTCCTTCAGGGTGGGCACCGGCCACTGGTAGCGCCGCCACTCGTTGTTCCCCGAGGTGTCGACGTAGACGTTGTCGGCCGCCCACATCAGGTGCATGAGCTCCCGGGTGTAGCCGCAGCCGAAGTGGGGCACCACCAAGCGGAGGCGGGGAAACCCCTTGGCCACGTCGTGGAGGACCCGGGGGTCGATGTTGGGGCCGGCGGCCACCCCCATCGCCCCCCCCAGGGGGCCGAAGTGGACCAAGACCGGCACCCCCAGGGCCTCGGCGGTGGCCCAGAGGGGGTCGAGGGCGGGGTCGTCGAGCCGGCGCGGGTGGGCGGGGGCGAAGACCTTGTAGCCCACCAGGCCGAGCTCCTCGACTGCCCGGCGGAGCCGCTCGGGGGCGTCGGGGAGGAAGGGGTCGTGGTGGGCGAAGCCGTAGAGGCGGGGGTGGGGGCGGAGGACCTCGGCCAGGCGCTCGTTCCCCCCGCCGGTCACCAGCACCAGGCCCAGGAGGCCGTGGCGCTCCACCTCCTCGGCGAACCGGCGGGCGGCCTCGGCGGGGGCGGGCTGGGGGTCGTCGGGCTCCGGGAAACGGTAGCGGGCCCACCAGACCCGCTGGGCCCGTTGGTTCTTTTCCCCCCAGTGCCTTAGGGTCGCCTCCCCGAAGCGCTCGGCGAAACGGCGGCCCCAGCCGCCCCAGAGCTCGCGTCCTCGGTAGGGCAGGTGGGCGTGGAAGTCGAAGACCGGTACCGGCAGCATGGGCTCCTCCTAGAGAGCGATCACGGCCCGCCCCGAAAGCGGGGCCTCGGCCAGGGCAAAAAGCGCCCGCTCGCCGTGCTTGAGGTAGAAGTTGAGGTAGGGCAGGGCCGCTTCTTGGGGTTTTCCGCAGGGCCTGAGGTGCTTTTTGAGCCGCTCGGCCTGGGCGGCCAGCACCGCCTGGCGGTTCCGGCGGGCCCGGGCGAGCTTTTTGAAGAGCCGCTCGAACTCGGCGTCGAGCCGCCTCCGGACCCGGCCGGCGGCGGGGACCAGGGTGGGCTCGAAGGCCGCCAGCCGGGCCTCGGCCTCCCCGACCGACGCCCGCGCCCGCTCCAGCGCCGCCTCGGCCCCGCTGGCCTCGGCCAGCAGCCCGGCCAGTCGGGCGTCGAGGGCGGCCTCGGGGTCCTCCGCCGCCCGCCAGGCGTCGAGCCGGTAGCGGGCCAGGATGCGGGCCACCGGGGGCTCGACCACCACCGCCCGCAACCGGGGCAGCACCGCCGGCATCGGCACCCCGTGGTGGCGGTAGACCGGGGCCAGCTCGGCGACGTAGGCGAGCTCCCCCGGCCCCACCACGAAGCCGGCCGAAGCCAGCAGGGCGTCCTGGAACACCGGTCGGAGGGCGGCGGCGGGGGTGAGGCGGGCGGGGTCGGCCTCGAGGACCGCCCGGAGGTCGGCCCGGGTGTAGCTCCGGCGACCGTCCCAAAACCGCCCCCGCCGGTAAAAGAGCAGGCGGCGCGTCCCCTCCTCGTCCTCCAGGAAGAGGTTGGTCGCCCCCGGCGGCCGGCCCAGCGTGGGCCGGAAACCCCGGGCCTTGAGGGCCGCCGCCCCCTCGGCCAGGGCGGCGACCGAGCCCAGGGGGTCGTCGAGCTCGCGGGCCAAAAGGGGAACGAAGAGGGGGGCGAACTCCGGGGCCATCGGGTCCAGGGGCAAAAGCCCCCGCTCCCCGAAGGCGAAGACCAGGAGGCGGGCGAAGGCTTCGGCATAGCCGGCGGCCGGGGCCAGGGCGGCGAGCACCGCCGCCCTGGCCTCGGGGTCCCCGTCGAAGTCGGCGAGCCAGGCCTTAAGACGCTCCCGGTAGGGGGCGAAGGGGATCCGGCCCACCGGGGGCCCGACCGGGAGCGGCAGCCGCTCGGCGAGGAGCCGCTCGGAGCGGTCGAGGAGGCAGAGTCCGGCGACCTCCTCGGTGTCGTGGTCCTGGCTCGCCACCCAGAAGACCGCGACCCCCTCCCGCCCGGCCCGGCCCAGGGCGGAGTGGGCCTTGTAGAAGGTGAGGGCGGGGCCGCCGAGCAGGCCGGCCTGCTGGCCGGTTGCCACCACCGGGACCCCGGGGCGGGCCAGCCGGCGGGCCGCCTTAAGGGCGGCCTCGGGCGCCCCCAGCCGGCGGAGGTAGGCGACGAAGGCGGCGGCCACCTCCGTCCGGGGCCCGGCCGAGCGGCCCCGGCGCTCCCGGAAGGCGGCCTCGCCCAGGGGCACGAGTTCGGCGAGGCGCCGGGAGTCGAAGGCGGCTTCCCCGATCCGCACGCCTTCAAGATACCCCCTACCAGCGGGCGCTGAAGGCCAGAGCGCGTAGTATGGGGGCATGAGCGCGATCCGCTTCGGCACCGACGGCTGGCGCGACGTCATTGCCGAGAACTACACCTTCGCCAACGTCCGGCGGGTGGCCCAGGCCTACGCCGACCACCTGGTGGAACGGGGGGCCGACCAGGTGGTGGTGGGCTACGACGCCCGCTTCCTCTCCGACCGCTTCGCCGGCGCCGCCGCCGAGGTGCTGGCCGCCAACGGCCTCCACGCCCGGCTGGCCCGGCGGATCACCCCCACCCCGGTGACCTCGTTCGCGGTGGTCTACTACGGGGCCGACGGCGGGGTGATGATCACCGCCAGCCACAACCCCCCGGAGTACAACGGCTTCAAGCTCAAGGGCCCCTACGGCGGTTCGGCGACCCCGGCGATCGTCGCCGAGGTCGAGGGGAAGCTGGACCAAAACCCGCCGGCCGCCTACCGCCCGGGGGACCACCGCCTGGAGTCCTTCCAGGTGCAAAAGCCCTACTTCGACCACCTGGCCGGAATCCTCGACCTCGAGGCCCTGAGGGGCTTCTCCGGAGTCCTCTACCACGACGCGATGGGGGGCGCCGGGGGCGGCTGGGTCTCCGGGCTCGCCCGTCACCTCGACCTTCCCATCGAGGTCCGCGACCTCCACGCCGTGCCCCACCCGCTCTTTTACGGGGTGAACCCCGAGCCGATCCCCAAGAACCTCGCCACCCTCACCGCCCTGATGCGAAACGAGGCCGACCCCACCTTCGCCGCCGTCACCGACGGCGACGCCGACCGGATCGGAGCGGTGCTGGCGGGGGGCCGCTACTTCAACAGCCACCAGATCTTCGCGGTGCTGCTCCGCCACCTCCACCGGAAGGGGCTCAAGGGGCGGGTGGTCAAGACCTTCTCGGTCTCCAAGGTCGTCGACCTGCTGGCCGAGCGGCTCGGCCTCGAGGTCCTGACCACCCCGATCGGGTTCAAGTACATCACCGACGAGTTCCTGAAGGGCGACGTGCTGATCGGGGGCGAGGAGTCCGGCGGCATCGGGGTGGCCGGCCACCTCCCCGAGCGCGACGGGATCCTGAACGCCTGGCTCCTGCTGGAGTCGGTGGCGGTGACCGGGAAGTCGCTGGCCGAGCAGTTCGCCGAGATCGAAAACGAGGTCGGCTTCCGCCACGCCTTCGACCGGCTCGACCTCCGCCTCCCCGACCTCGCCTTCAAGGAGCGGGCGATGCGGGACCTCGCCGAACCCCGACCCCTGGCCGGCCGGAAGGTCACCGCCGTCGAGGACCTCGACGGCTACAAGTGGCACCTGGGGGAGGACGCCTGGGTGCTCTTCCGGCCCTCGGGGACCGAGCCGGTGCTCCGGATCTACGCCGAGGCCCCCGACCCCGAGACGGTGGCCCGGATCCTCAAGGAGGCGCGGGGGCTCCTCGGCCTCTAGGTCCCCGGGGCGGCCAGCGCCCTCCGATGAACTCGCCCATGCCCTCGGCCCAGACCGCGTGGCCGTCGCGCTCCCCTGGACCGGCCACGGGGCCCTCCCAGTAGGCGACGTGGGTGGTCGCGGTCCGGAGCTCCTGGGCCTGGGCCCGCGGCCTCAGAACCAGGGAAAGCCCCCGCGCCCGCACCCGCCAGGCCACCGCGTAGCGGTAGCCGCTCGTCGGCGAGGTCCAGTAGCGAAGGGGGGTCATGCCGACGTCCTCCAGCCTTCGCACCCGGCCGCTCGGCTCGACGAGGCTGGCGTGGAGGGCGACCACCCGGCCGCTCGGGGTCCGAACCCGGTAGAGCATCACCTCGCTCCAGTCGGAGAGCCGGAGGCCGAACCAGTCCCACCCCGCCCGCACCCCGGCCAGCTGGTCGCCCCACTGGTGGTCCATCCAGGCGAAGCCCCGCACCCGGCGCCCGGCCACCTCGCCGAGCAGGGCCAGGCGGGTGAAGGAAACGTAGTACATCCGCCCCACCCCGGCGGTGCCCGAGTAGCCGGGGGGGTGGACCACCGCCGGCTTGAGGGGGACCAGGGTGAGGTCGAGCCCCGGGGCCACCAGGCGGAACCCCGCCCCCTGCTGGAAGAGGCGGTGGCCGTCGAGGACCAGGCGGAGGGGGGCGCCGGCGACCCGGGCGCCGCCCTCGGGGTAGTCGCCGGCCTCGACCACCCTGCGGCGGCCGGTCCTGAGGTCGGTGATCGCAAGGTGCACGGCGTGGATCGGGTAGGGGTAGAGGGCCCGGGCCGAGACCCCGAGCACCCGCCAGTCCTCCGGCGGGTAGGCCTTGAAGAAGGCCCAGTGAAAGGCGAGCCCGGCTTCCGGCAGGTAGGCCGAGAGGTACCACCACTCGACCGGAGCGGGGTGGGGGCCCCAGTCGCCCGGGGAGGGCGGCCGGGCGGGGTCCACCCCGACCAACCGGGGGGCGCATCCGCCCAGCAAAAAGAGCGTCAGCAGGGCGGCGATCAAGCCGCGGGCGCGGTTTCCCGGCACGCCCCCATTCTAGACCCGGGGCTCGGTCTTGCGCACGTCGACGATCTTCTCGCCGGCGGCCTCCAGCCGCTCGGGCACCTTCTCGGCCTCCTCGCCGGTCACCCGCATCACGATCCGGCGAAAACCCCCGTGCTTGCCGGCGGTGGCCACCGAAACGATGTTGGCCGGCGGCACCGCCTGGGCCGCCTTGGCCAGGGCGCCGGGGCGGTCGGGAACGTCGAAGGTGATCCGCACCCCGCCCTCCTTCATGCCCATCACCTCGATGAAGGACCGGAGGACGTCGGTGATGGTGATCATGCCGACCAGGCGGTCGCCCTCGAGGACCGGCAGGCCGCCGACCTTGTACTCCTCCATCAAAAGCGCGGCCTCCTCCAGGGGCTCCTCGGCCTGCACGGTGATCACCGGCTTGGCCATCACCTCGCTGACGGTGAGCTTGGCGAGCAGGTAGTTGAGCTCCCAGACCGAGAGGGTGGTGGCCTTGGAGGGCATCGCCTCCTTCAGGTCCTTGTCGGTGACGATTCCCACCAGCCGCCCGTTCTCGAGGACCGGCAGCCGGCGGAAACCCTTTTCCTTGAGGAGCTTGATCGCCTCCAAGACAGGGGTATCGGGGGCGACCGTCACCGGGTCAGGGGTCATCCAATCGCGCACCAGCATGGGAAAAACCTCCTAGCCGGATTATAGGGGGTCGCTCGCCTACAAACGTCCCGCCCCTCTCACGGCGCCTTAACCGCCCGTTGCTAGCCTCGCCCCATGAAACGCGCCCTCGCTATCCTCCTCGCCCTCGGGTTCCTCGCCCTCACCGGGCTGCCCCTGGCCCAGAACAAGGCGGTGCCCAGCCGCGTCGGCTTCATCGACGCCGAAACCGTGGTCCAGGCCCACCCCGGCTACCCGGCGGTGGCCGAGATTCAGAAAAAGCGCGACGCCGAGCTCAAGCCCCTGGTCGAGAAGATCAAGCCGCTGGAGGGGAAGATCGCCTCCGGGCAGGCCACCGCCAAGGAGCGCCAGGACTACCAGGTGCTCCTCGAGGCCATCAAGAAGGTTCAGGACAAGTGGAACCCCAAGATCCAGGCCAAGCTCGAGCCGCTGATCAAGGAGGTCGACCGGGTGGTGGCCCAGGTCGCCAAGGCCAACGGCTTCGCGGTGATCATGAACCGCCGGGTGGCGGCGAGCTCGAACCTGGTGGTCTACGCCGACCCCGCCACCGACCTCACCCAGGCGGTGGTCGAGGCGCTAAAGAAGTTGAAGCGGTAGCCCCCTCGAGGGGAAAGGGCGCGGGGCGCCCCCCCGCGCCCTTAGAATTGGAGGGTATGGCGCGGCCCAAGCCCAAGCCGAAGCCGGGATCCAAGGGGCCCTCCCGGGGCGACCTCGAGGCCCTGGCCCTGCTCGCCCTGGGGGCCTTCCTCTTCCTGGCCGCCAGCCTCTGGCCCGAGCCCCCCTTCTCCGGCGACCTCGGCCGCGCCCTGAAGACCGCCCTCTACCGCCAGCTCGGCTGGACCGCCGCCCTCCTCCCCCTGCCCTTCGGCTACGGGGTGGCCGCCGCCCTCCTGCGGCGGCGGTTTTGGCCGTTTTTGCGCCAGACCCTCCTCGCCCTCCTGCTGGCGCTCTTCACCCTGCCCCTGCTGGTGCCCCTGGCCCCGGGCTGGGCGGGCCGGCTGGGGCGGGCGGCGTTTGCCCTCCTGACCGGCCGGCTGGGGGCCTTCGGGCTGCTCCTCCCCGGCCTGCTGGCCCTCCTCAGCCTCGACCTCCTGGCCCAAAAGCCCCCCTTCTACGGGCTCAGACGGGCCCTTTGGGGGCTGGTGGGGTGGGCCGCCCGGCGGCGGGAGGGGGCCCGGATCCGGGCCGAGGCCCGCGCCCTCCAAAAGGAGGTCGAGGCGCTCGCCGCCCGCTTCCCCGACCACGCCGTCCTCGGCGAGCTGGCCGGCGAGCTCGCGGCCTTCCTCCGCGGCCGGGGCGGGGCCGACCTCGAGGCCTGGCGGGAGCGGCTGGCGCTCTTCCGGGAGGACCGGGCCGCCGAGCTCAAGGCCGCCCTGGCCCAGGAGGCGCCGCCCCTGGCCGAGGCGATCGAGGCCGAGCGCAAGGCGCTCAAGCCGCTTTCCCCCGGGCGGGACCCCCTGCTTTCGGCCCTGGAGGAGCGCCGCCGGGCCCTGGCCCTGGAGCTCAAGGCCCTCCTGGCCGAGGCCCGGTCGCTGGAACGGGCCGCCCGGGCCGCCGAGCGGCGCCTGCCCCAGGGGCTCGACGCCGAGGCCCGCGCCCACCGCCAGCGGCTGGCCCGCTGGCGGAACCTGGAGGAGCGCTATCACGAGCTCAAGACCCGGGTCGAGAACTGGTGGGCCTGGGTCGACTGGGCGGAGGCGGCCCCGGACGAGGCCCGCGAGCCCGGGCTCAAGCTGCTCACCTCCGAGGGGCTCAAAGGCCCCCCGCCGCGGCTTCAGGAGGCCGCCCCCCCCAAAAAGGACGGGAAGAAGGCCCCGCCGGCCCCCAAGCCGCCGGAGCGGGCCCCCGAGGTGCCCCCGCCCGAGGGGCTCGCCCTGCCCCCGCCCGATCTCCTCGACCCCCCCGACCCGCCCCGCGAGGACCCCGAGGCCCTGCTCCGGGAGGCCCAGGCCCGGGCCGAGGTCATCAACCAGACCCTGGCCCAGTTCGGCCTCAAGGCCAAGGTCGTCGACTGGGCCCGCGGCCCCAGCGTGACCCGCTACGAGATCGAGCCCGCCCCCGGCGAGAAGATCGCCCGGATCCAGAGCCTGGCCAACGACCTGGCCCGGGCGCTGGCGGTGGGGGTGGTGCGGATCGAGGCCCCGATCCCGGGCAAGAGCGTGATCGGCCTCGAGGTCCCCAACGCCGAGCGGGAGGTGGTGCGCTTCTCCGAGGCCCTGGCCGACAAGAGCTACGCCCGCTTCCGGGGCACCCTGCCGCTGATCCTCGGCAAGAGCATCGAGGGGCGGTTCTGGGTCCGGGACCTGGCCAAGATGCCCCACCTGCTCATCGCCGGCTCCACCGGCTCCGGCAAGTCGGTGGCGATCAACGCCCTGGTGATGAGCCTGCTCTTTAAGTACCTCCCCACCGAGCTCCGGCTCCTGATGATCGACCCCAAGATGGTCGAGCTCACCCCCTACGACGGCATCCCCCACCTGGTGCGGGGGGTGGTCACCAACCCCGCCGACGCCGCCGGGGTGCTGCTGGGGGCGGTGGCCCACATGGAGCGGCGCTACAAGATGATGTCCAAGGTCGGGGTGCGGAGCCTCGAGCAGTACAACAAGAAGATGCGGGAGGCCGGGGAGCCCCCCCTCCCCTACCTGGTGATCGTCATCGACGAGCTCGCCGACCTGATGATCACCAGCCCCAAGGAGGTCGAGCAGGCGATCCTGCGCCTGGCCCAGATGGCCCGGGCCACCGGCATGCACCTGATCCTGGCCACCCAGCGCCCCAGCGTCGACATCCTGACCAGCCTGATCAAGGTCAACATCCCGGCCCGGATCGCCTTCGCCGTCTCCAGCGTCCACGACTCCCGCACCATCCTCGACACCACCGGGGCCGAACGGCTCACCGGGCAGGGGGACATGCTGTTCAGCCAGCCGGGGCTGGCCAAGCCGGTCCGGCTGCAGGGGCCCTACCTCTCGGACGCCGAGATCCACCGGATCACCGGCTACCTCCGGGTCCAGCCCTTCGACGACGCCTTCGGCGAGAAGTACGGCGCCGACTTCGACGGGCCCGGCCTCTTCACCCCCTCGGGGGCCCCCACCGCCGGGGCCCAGGCGGCGGCGATGGACTTCTCCGACCCCCTCCTCGAGGCCGCCGCCCGCATCGTGGTCGAGGAGGGGCAGGGCTCGGTCTCCCGGCTGCAGCGCCGGCTCTCGATCGGCCACGCCCGGGCCGGCAAGCTGATGGACCTGCTCGAGGCGATGGGGATCGTCGGCCCCCACCAGGGCTCGAAGCCCCGCGAGGTGCTGATCACCGAGGACCAACTCGAGGAGTTCTTCGGAAAACCCCATTAAGCCGGCTTAAGGTCGCGCTCACGCGGGGACGGCGGGGGCGCCGTAGCCTGGCCCCATGTACCCAGGCCGCTTTGGGCTTTCCGAGGCCGCCCACCTGCTCCGGCGGGCCGCCGCCCGGGGCCGGCGGGCGGAGGCCGAGGCGCTGGCCGAGGCCGGGCTCGGGCCGGCGGTGGCGCGGCTCCTCGCCGACCCCGCCCCGATCCCGCCCCCTCGCTTCCAGCCAAAGAGCCGCCTGGTCCCCCTGGTCCTGGCCTGGCTCCGGGGCTGGCTGGCGACCGAAACCCCCGCCGCCGAACGGCTCGCCCTGTTCTGGCACGGGCACTTCACCTCCGAGCTCAGGAAGGTCAAGCGCCCCGAGCTGATGTGGCGGCAGAACGCGACCTTCCGGGAAAAGGGGATGGGGCGCTTCGGCGACCTCCTTCGGGCCATCGCCCGGGACCCCGCCATGCTCCTCTACCTCGACAACGCCCGCTCCAAGATGCCCCACCCCAACGAGAACTGGGCCCGGGAGCTGATGGAGCTCTTCACCCTGGGCGAGGGGCACTACACCGAGGCCGACGTCAAGGCCTCCGCCCGGGCCTTCGCCGGCTGGTCGATCACCCCGCCCAAGAAGGGGCCGGTGCGCTTCGTATTCCGAAAGCGCTGGGCCGACCCCGGGGAGAAGGTCTTCCTGGGAAGGCGGATCCGGGGCGGGGAGGAGGTCCTCGCGATCCTCTCGGAACACCCCCAGACCTACCGGTTCCTGGCCCGAAAGCTCCTCGCCTTCTACTTCCACCCCGAACCCGAGGCGGCGATGGTCGAGGAAGGGGCGCGGGTCCTCAAGGACGCCGGGACCCGGGAGTTTTTGGCCTGGCTCTTCACCCACCCCGCCTTCTACCACCCAAGGGCCCGCTTCGCCCTGGTCAAGAGCCCGGTCGAGTACCTGGTGGGCCTCTACTACGCCAGCGGCCAGACCCCCGACCGGCGGGCGATGCGCTGGCTCGCGCGCGCCGGGCAGGTGCCGTTCCAGCCCCCCAACGTCAAGGGCTGGAGCGGGGGGCTGGCCTGGCTCGACGCCGGCCCGCTGCTCGCAAGGATCAACCTCGTCCGCCCCTTCGCCGCCGCCCGGCTCGACCTCTCGGTCTTCGCTGAGGGCGTGGGGCCGGAGGCCCTCCTCCATCCCCGCGCCCAGCTCCTTTAGGAGGCAGGATGAACCGACGCGATTTCGTAAAATCGGCGCTCCGCACCCTGGCCCTGGGGGGGGTCGCCCCCAGCCTGCTCGCCCGGACCGCGGCGGCGGCCCGGGCCGAGGGCAAGGCCCTTTTGGTGGTCCAGCTCTCGGGGGGGAACGACGCCCTCAACACCCTGGTGCCCTACCGCCAGGCCCTCTACGCCCGGCTCCGGCCCCGGATCGGGCTCAAGCCCGCGACCCTCCTGCCGGTCAACGACCGGCTGGGGCTGCACCCGGCGCTGCGGCCGCTGCTCGGGCTCCTCGAGGCCAACGCGCTGGCCCTGGTCCAGGGGATCGGCTACCCCCACCCCAACCGCAGCCACTTCGTCTCGATGGCCGTCTGGCACACCGCCGACCCCGAGCGGCGGACCCTCACCGGCTGGCTGGGGCGCTACCTCGACGGCGCCGAGGACCCCTTTTGCGCGGTGAACTTCGGGGTCCTCACCCCCCTCGCCCTGCGGGGCGAGGCCCGGGTCGCCCCCAGCCTGGAGGGGCTGGAGCGCTTTCAGATCGACCTGCCCCCCGACCTGATGGCGCGGTTGGACGGGGTGCTGACGGCCCGCTACCAGGGGCTGGAGGAGGCCGTGCGCCGGCGCCTCGCCGAGCTCAAGCGGGCCACCCAACGGGTC
>Ga0256841_1000440_pt1 | contig 43217 bp, 27 predicted proteins | sample 356308metaG_FD_185971 | JGI IMG/M metagenome (GOLD analysis project Ga0256841, IMG submission 185971) | Hydrothermal vent microbial communities from Mid Atlantic Ridge, Atlantic Ocean - 356-308 | ecosystem: Environmental > Aquatic > Marine > Hydrothermal vents | place: Atlantic Ocean: Mid...
TGGCCATCAGATCCTTGCCCACCCCCGACTCGCCTTGCAACACCACACAGGAGGCCTCGCTCTCGGCCACCCGCCGCACCACCTCCAGCAACTCCCGCATCTGGGGCGACTCCCCCACGATCATATCGAAGCTGAAGCGCTTCCGGTGATAAGAATGTACGCGGTGAAGGGCATCGCGGAGCCGACTCGTCTCCAGGGCGTTTCTCACCGAGGTTTGCAGCTCATCGTAGTTGATGGGCTTGCAGATGAAGTCGAATGCCCCCAGACGCAGGGCGGCCACGGCATTCTCCACCGTCGTGTTCGCGGTGATGATGATCACGGGCGTATTGGGCTCTTGCTCTTTGATCTTCTTCAGAACATCGATGCCCGTGCCATCGGGGAGCTTGATGTCCAGAAGGGCGAGGGCGGGCATCTCTTCGCCGAACAGTTTCAAGGCGCGCGCCGCCGTTTCCGCTTCAACGACCTCGTAGCCCCATTTCTCGAGTTTGGTTTTGAGCGACCAGCGGATCAATTCTTCATCATCGACGACCAGTATTTTTTGTTTGGACATTCTCAAAACCTCCATCGAAAGCCAATGAACGAGGGAAGCGCGGTCGAACGTGATGAGCGGGCAATGAGGTGGCGCGAGACCGGTTCGCCCACCCCCCGCCGCTCGACGCCCCGCGGAATGCCCGGGCTCCCCTCGCGGCGAGTTATTCTCTCATTTGACTTCGTGATGGAAATCCCGGTATTATTAAGGAATGGTTGTGAGCGAGCTAGCGTATGCCGGTTAAGAAAGAGACCATTCCTCAAATAGCGAGCCCGCACACCCCCCCAGCCGTGCCGCCGTCTCAGCTGGAATTGGAGCGCGCCATTGAGAAGTTCACCGCCTTGAGTTCGCTGGCCTCGGCCGTCAGTCGGGCGCGCGAACTGGATCCCTTGCTGGCCGAGGTTCTGGATACGGTGATGGAGTTGTTTGGGACGGATCTGGCCCACGTGATGCTGTTCGATCCTGACACGGGAGACCTCTGCGTGCGCGCGGGGCGCGGGGCCCCACCCGAATATGTGGCGGCGATCAATCATCTTCGGCCAGGCGAAGGCGTAGCGGGGCGCGTCTACGTCTCGGGCAAACCATTGGTGCTGCGCGATGCTTCCACGGATCCCCGGATCACCCGGGACATCGTCAGAAAGATGAACGTTCACGCCCTGGCCTGCGTGCCCTTGATCGCTGGCGGGCGCACGCTCGGTGTGCTGGTCACGGCGACGCGCGATCCCGAGCATCGGATCACCGAAAACATCGAGCTGCTGGAAGCCATCGGACATCAATTGGGCATGGCCATCGAAAACGCCCGCTTGTTTGAGGAGAACCTGCGCGCGCGCCGATTGTGGGAGAGCACCTTCAACGCCATCAGCGATGGCATTTCGGTGCATACCGAGGATATGAGGATCGTCAAGGCCAATCGGGCCCTCGCCCGGATTCTGGAGATCCCCCCCGAGCAGCTGGTGGGCACGCCCTGCTGTATGGCCATGCTCGGCCGGGAGACGCCACTGCCCGACTGCGCTCACCGGCGGGCGACTGACGGTCACCTCAGTCATGTCAGAGAAGTCATTGAGCGCCCCAATGGACAGATATTGCGCATCACCGTCGATCCCTTGTTGGACGAGGAAGGACGTCCTTACGGCTCGGTGCACGTGGTTTCGGATATCACCGAACGCATCGCCATGGAACGGCGCATTGCCCGCGCCGAGCAATTGGCATTGATTGGCGAGCTGGCCGCTGGCCTGGCGCATGAAGTGAAGAACCCGTTGGCCGGAATCAAAGGCGCGCTGGAGATCATTCTGGAGAGGTTGGCCGAGGATGATCCTCATCGGAAGGTGCTCGAGCATGTGCTCGCCGAGACGATGCGCATTAATCGCATCATCAGCGATCTGCTCGATTATGCTCGCCCACATCGACCGAGTCGTACCCGTATCGATCTCAATGCGCTGGTCGAGCGCGTCATTGCCACCGCCCAGCTTCAGTTGCCCTCCGACCGGGTGAAACTGGAATTCCGGCCTGCGGCGCATGTGCCTCCTCTCCTGGTTGATCCTGATGAGATGCAGAAGGTCATCCTGAATCTCCTGCTCAACGCCATCCATGCCATCAAGGACGAAGGGCGCATCCTCATCACCACTGCCGCCGACGAAGACAATCGGGCGGTGAAACTCTCGATCACGGATACCGGCGAAGGTATTCCACCAGAGAACGTGAGCAAGATCTTTCGGCCCTTCTTCACCACCAAGAAGAGAGGCACCGGACTCGGTCTGGCCACCTGTCATCGCATTGTGACCTCTTATGGGGGGACGATCACCGTCCACAGCGAAGTGGGCAAGGGAAGCACGTTCACCGTCGAGTTGCCCACTGCGGCCGAGCCGCTGGATTTGAGTTCTCATGTTCAGACGGCTCCTCCCGCTTCCTGAGGAAAAAAACTCCCCGGTCCATCGCTCGAGGATCGCATCCAGCAGATCATTCGTCATGGGATGGTGGCGTTTGTGCAACATGCTCTTTGACTTCCACCTCCTGGATCCGTGACCTCACCCGCTGACCCTCCCCCTGCACGGAGCAAACAGTTTGTGCACCCCCATGGTCGAGTCTCACCCATCCGGGCGATGACAAGCCCACGCCCGCCTCAGCTCCCGCTGAGCGGCCTCCTCCGAACAGTGAGTGATGCAATAAGCGTACCATTGAAGGTGCCGGGGCAATGAGCTGGAAAGCTGTTGCCACTCCGGGAGATACATTTGTGCTCGCCTCTTCCCGTGGTGAGAGAGAAGGGGCGGGAGTCGGGGGATATGACACGGGGCGGGTGAAATCCCCCAGGCCGGGATGGGGGACGCGATGGCGATCAATGTGTTGGCTTTCTCCAGGAGGCACAAAAACGGGGATGCGGCCACCGCTCGCTTATGGTCGGCTCTTCGGTTTAGAATAGGGATATGACTGTCCAGCATTCCGAGGAGTTCATCCTTCGACTGGCGACGCCGGATGATGTGCCTCGCCTGCTCCAGATGTATCTCGACTTCGAGCCCAAGGTCGAATTCCAGGGCCTTCCACCGCCCACCAGGGAGAAGATCGAGCAATGGCTCACCTCGCTCATCGGTGGGGGCAACGTCAATTTCGTCATCGAAGCCGCCGACGGACGGATCATCGGTCATGCCGTCCTCTGTCGGGAGGCCACCGATCGCGCCGAAGTGGCCATCTTCCTGCACCAGGAGTTTCGCGGCAAGGGGTTAGGGCGAAAACTCATGGAAGCCGTCATCCACTTCGGCTGCCACTGTCTTCATTTGAAGAAGATCTGGCTCTCGGTGCAAACGCTCAACTTACCCGCCGTCGAACTGTATCGGAAACTGGGATTCGTCACGCTTCATGACATTGGTGACGTCTCTTCCGAGTTGCTCATGGAACGCCGCGTTGGTTGCCCGGTGTGTCGTCAGGAGGAGTGCCCGGTATTCGATAAACGTCTTCCTCTTCGGATCACGCTTCCCTCGGCCCGAGAGCCTTCCGGCCGCGATCAGTCCTCTGAGGAGGAGCACGCGCTGTGAGGTGGGGACTGCGAATGTGAGGCTCTCGCTCGTGCATATCGGCTCGCCCCGATGAGCATCACGTGGGGGAGGAGCGGGCGCGCCATCACCGCCGCGGCGATGTCTCTTGCCCGAGGAGGCGACAGACGCTATTTCCGGAGCAGTTTTTTCTTGATATCCGGCCAGAATTCTTTGCCCAGCACAAAGGCGACGACATCTAATCCCACCATGATGCCGAAGCGGCGGAACGTCGGTCCGACGCCAATGCGCTGGTGACCGGGCGTATTCCGCTCCCAGAGATTGGCCAGAGCGCTGGCCGTCAGGTCTCCGCCGAGCTGGGCGATATTGACGCGCCGTCGACCATCGCGACTCTCGGTCACGAAGACGCGACTCATGGCGTAGAGGAGGCGTGCGCCGAAGCCGCGTCGCCTGGAGGGCCGATAGCGGGGGTCCTGATGGAAGATGATCGGATAGAGGCCGGACGTCAGAAACCTCTTGGAGCTGGTGGTTCCCCACTGAATGGCGTATCGGGAGAGCGCATCGGCCACCTTATCGCCTCGATCCTTCTGCGGTTGCGGGCGTTCACGGAGTTGGATGATCGTCGCACTCAGTGCGGGGAGAACATAGGTCCCAGGACTGAGGAAAGCCCGCTTCGCGCCATAGATCAATTTCTCTCTCGCCGTCCACTTGGGCGGCGCGCGGCGTGACGTCTGGGCGGGCGTCGCCTCTCTATCGTCCCGCGCTGGGGAGCGCCCGTTTCCTCCGAATGCGCCAGGGAAGAATCTCCCTCTCTGGAGCAAAGGATGGAGGGGGACCATTCCGCCGACGCGGACGCGCTGGTCGGCGATCGGTTTCCATGCGGGCACCGGATGGATCATTTCCGGCATGCGGGCCACTTCATCGGATGGCCGTTTGATGGACGCCGTTTGAGCCCATGCCGGCTCACCGATCAGCAGAGGAACCACCAGCATTCCCATCCAGAGGAACCTCGCGCGCTTCCTGCTGGCTGGACGGGCGGAGAACATCACAGCAGTCTTCGGCACCCCGGATCGCCTCATAGCACGGTTCAACCTCATTACGGTCGACATGATCATGATCCACAGCCGGGATCTTCTCACCGCACGGGGTGACCTCGATGGGTCACCGGCTCCGGCTCGTCCCTCGATACCTCCAGCCCGACGGAGCCTTCTGGTGGAGAGTCGTTCTCCAGCGATCATCAGCGTGCGGTTGAATTGGCCGCGGCTCACTTCATGCGTTGCCCGAGAAGATTTAATTTGAATCTTCGGATCGTCTCCGGAGCGATCGTCTCGCCAGTCGGGCTCTGAAAAGACAGCGCGTCGAAAGGACACTGCACGATGCACGCCCCACACTGGACGCAGAGGTGCCCCCTCGGTCGGGTTGCCCGATGTTGTCGGTGATCAACGTCGAAGCAGTTCCTCGGACAGACCTGTTCACAGAAGCCCGCTCCGCGACACGTGTTTTCGTCAAGGACGACTTCCAGCATGCGATCTTCATGCAATCCGCTCTTGTAGACCGGCGTGCTCCCCATGAGATCGAGACTGAGAACGAGAACGACCACCAGTGAAGCGAATCCCCATCGCCATACGACGTCCCAGGAGAGAATCCCCTCCCAATTCGCATAGCCGACGACACCCAGCATGAAGGCTCCCCAGAGTATGAGTTGCAGGCCACCGCGCCCGAAGTCGAAGAATACGAATCCCACGCGCTTTCCCTCGGGACGCAGCCATCGGCTGTACAGGGGAAACGAGAGGAAGATCAACAAGGCGAGTCCCCACACCAGGAGGGCGAGGGGAATGCTCCCGTCGGGCCACACCACCTGCGCGGCGAGCGCGGAGATGACGGAAATAGGAAACGCCCAGGCCGCCGCCATCTCGAGCCGCTGCGTCCAAGGAAACGCCACCTGACGCATGGCCGGCGTCTTCTCGAATCCATGATCGATGAAAGCAGGAATGTCGCCCGCATAGACCGGTCCCCAGATGACCTTCCATCCGGTCTTTCTCTGGACGACGGAGGCCTCCACGCCAGTCGCCGCCAATTGAGGCAGAATCACTCGCCGATGAGCGACACGTTGCTCGATGCCACTGGTCTTCAGAGCCGAGATGACATCATGATTGGTCAGATGTCCGCCCGCCGCCGCGCACCACACGTTGATCCCACGACTATTGGCGATGAGAAGATAACAATCGAGACCTCGTAGTGCCCGTCGGACTCTCTCCACCGTCAGGTGATAATTCCCGGTGAGCAGGACGGGAGAGTGTTCATCAGGGTCTCCGATCACCCGCAGGCCGGTCGCACAGGGGATGGGGAGGACCCGGAGGAGCGTCTCCATAATGTTGATGAGCACATAGCGCAGCTCATTCATCCTGGATTCCTCGCGGCTTTCGACTCACGATCTCGATGAAGTCCTCAAGCCGACTCCGCCTGATCGAGAGGATGGAGAAGCCTTTCTCCTGAAGCCTCTCGGGCAACTGATCGATCGCTCGCGTCGTCGTCTGGGTGAGCAGATAGGTGATGACGGCGAGCGGGCAGCGGATGAGCCGGGCGAGCATTCTCTTCGGGAGGCTTTCCGGGTTGGCTTCATCGGCGACGAGGAGCAGACCGCCGGGTTTCAAAATTCTTTTCACCTCATCGAGCGTATAGGTCAGTTCATCCTCGGTCAGTTCTGAGAAGCAAAGGCCGCTCATGACAACATCATAGCTCTCCGATGGCTCATTTCCAAGCTCGGCGACGCCCATTTCCGAGAACTCGATAGTCGCCGTGAAGCCGGCGCCTCGGGCTCGTTGCTCGGCTTTCTCCAGCATCTGAGCATTGACGTCGATGCCTTTCACGCGGGCTCCTCTCTCTGCCGCTCTGAGCGTGAGAGCGCCGGTCCCACATCCCAGATCGAGGACGCGTTGCCCTTCTTGGATATGAGAAGCGAGTCGATCGTAGGCGCGCTCCAACCGTCCCAACGTCAACCAGCGGATGCCCCGGTCGTATCGATCCGGCGCCGATTCCAGAATCTTCATCAGGACGTAGGTGCTCATCCGGTGCTCCCTTCGATCGATGATGAGCCTCGGATCAAGGCGGCCAACTGCTCGCTGGTGGCGCATCCGAAGATTCGCCGGCCTTGGACATCCACGACGGGCACGGCGCGAATACCTTGAGCGATGAGAAGGTCCGGCTTGAGCGTGACGTCTACTTCCTGGAGAGCGAATCCCATCTCCTTCTGAAGGGCGCGGAGTCGTTGTCGGACTAACGGGCAGAACGGGCAACCCAGCGCCGTGTAGAGCGTGACCTCGGTCGGGACTCGACTGGTATTCTCGGGCCAGCGATCATCGACGCGGCCATAACCCAGATAGCGGGAGAGCGCGGGGAACGTGCGAATGTAGGCCCAGTGAGCGAGCGGCGCAATCATCACCCACACGATGGCCAGGATGTACGCCCCCTTCACGATGAATATGACCAGGCCGCCGATGAAGATCGCCCAGCTCAAATAGATGAAGCTGATGTGACAGTATTGTTTCATGAGTTCTCCCTCCGTGGGATTCGCTGATCCACCCCGTTCCGTCGGTGATCGCGAGAATCGCTCTTCCATCGCGATCATCACATCTGCGTGCACCGACCAGATGGCGCACAGCGAACATGGGCGGGCGAAGCCGGTCCACATTCTCTGTCCATATTGTCATGCTCCCTGAAGAACAATATTTTCTCATTCACTCGAACCATGTGGCTGAGCCTTTCGAACTCTCCAAGCCATCGCCGCCAACATCGGAGGCTCATCCCATTGACCGGAAGCAGGCCCAGACAATGTAGCCGAGAATCAGGAATTCAGCCCCATCGAGGAGACCGATGACGAGAAGGGCGAAGGTGATCTTTCGCCGGCTCTCCGGGAGCGGATGGCGCACTTTGAGACGCTCATAGAGGCGGTGCGTGGCCGAGGTCGCTTCATTCACCAGCAGGCCCAGCCAATGATAGAAGACGACGAACAGGACGGGAATGATCGCCAGGACGCCGGGATAGATGAGGACGTACACCAGGAGCGCCGTGAAATAAGCCCCTTCCCAGCGAATGAGCGAACGGAGTTGGCCCACGCCCTTGATCTTCCGATTCACGTCCTCGGGGGAGAGTCCGTCGGTGCCACCGAGCAGGCCAACGAGCGCGCGAAGGCGCATCCATCCCGCAATGTTGATGCCGATGCAGGTCAGAGTGAAGACGAGCAATATGCCAGTGGCGAGTTGAAACGTATTCATCGTTCGCGTGGAGAGGAACTGTTACCGTTCATCGAGCACCTGAATATCACCCCGGCCCGAGCCATACGTCACGTGCCGGCCCAAAATGAGAGAATCGGCCCCGCCCACCTGGGATTGACCGGGCCCTGGAGTGAGATCGACGTTAGATGTCTTGCTTCCATAAAAGTCGGTTGGCGATGATCAAAGGGATGATGATCCAGAGCCCGATCATGGCCATCACCAGGATCATCACGCCGGTCGTTCCGCCCAGGGTGCGTACCAGCAGGGCGCCGGCGGGGCCGAACATTTCCCGACCACCGAGGAGAATCAATCCGGCCACGCGCACGATGTCGACCGGATTCCCGAATAGAGAGAACAGGGTGAACGCATTGGCCATGGTCGGCTTCATGAGAAAGGTCACGCCGATGACCAGGAGATCGTAAAAGATGACGAAGAAGAACCAGAGGAACAGAGCCAGTCCGAAAGCGCTCGCCCGTCTATGCGCCGCGATGGCCGCCAAGATGGCCAGACTGAGGAAGGCCAATCCTAAGCCGAGCGCCAATCCAACGAACATGAGATAGCGCAACGAGCCGTTCGCCCCAACGTTCACCGCGATGATGACGCCGGCCAGCCCGAACCCGATGAGCGTGGAAACGAGAATGGAGCCGAACAATCCCAACGTCTTCCCCAGCAGGATCTCGCTTCGACTGATGGGTTGAGCGAAGAGGAGGTCATTGGCCGCCTTCTCGCTGGTGAAACTCAGCGTCCCCATGAGCAGGGCCATCAGAGGGACGATATACAGAACCAGGTTGAGCAGACTGGCCGAGGTGCGCGTGAACGACTGAAAGCCGGCATATCCGGCCGTCGTCAATCCAACGGTGGCGATGCCCAATGCCAGGACACCGAAGACGAGCGCGAAGATGAGCGTCCATTTGCTCCGAACGGTGATTTTCAGTTCCTGGCTGGCGATGTGTCGCATCACGTCCACGTCCATGGATCAACGATCCCACGTCTCCCAGAGCTCAGCGAATTGGAGCACCTGACCGCGATGCTGTTGGGCAAAGGCCTCGGCGGCGCGACGTTCCTCGAAGGCCACCAGGTGCGAGCCCATGGGTGTGCGGAGTTCCGGGGCGTAGACGAAGAACGCCCGCTCGGCCGGCAACCAGTGCCGGCGATGATAATCATTGACGAAGAACGCGCGGGCCGTGTCCCTCTGTTTGGTCATCCGGACGTAGTGAATCAGGCATCCAATGTCGTCGAATTTGAAGACTTCTCCATCGGCATTGATGAACTCGGCGGCGAACTGCTTCTCTGAGATGGCCATGCGACAGAATGCGCACATGTCTTCGTTGAGCTGGAGAGGAACGGGCTCGGGTCGTCCTTCGGTGCACCCACCGAGCAACAACCCCATCACCAGGAGCATGTCCAGCCACTTAGGCCTCATGTCGTTCTCCCGCCCGAGCCAGGTAAAGATCTTCCAGCGAAATCTCTTCGGCACCAGAAGTGAGCGCCACCAGCCGGCCATTCATCATGATCGCCACCCGATCGGCCAGGTGTTGCACCTCGGAGAATACGTGCGTGGCGAAAACGATCGTCGTCCCTTCGTCTCGCAGACGGCGCATGAGATCCCGAAACCGAATGACTCCCTCCAGATCGAGACTCAACGTGGGCTCGTCCAGAATGAGATAGGGGGCATTGGGCAAACAGGCCACGGCCAGACCCAATCGTTGAATCATCCCGCCGGAGAGTTCCCCGATGCGCTTCTCGGCAAAGCCATTGAAATTGAGTCCCGAGCGAGCGAGGAATTCGTCGATGCGGCTTGACGGCACGTCGCGAAGTCGGGCATAAAACTCCAGCACTTCGCGGGCCAGGAGTTGATCGTGAAAAGCCACCCGCTGTGGCAGAAAACTGATAAACTGGCGGGCTGCTTTCGGTTGTTCTCTCACGTCTATCCCATTGATGACAATCTGTCCCGACGTGGGGATGGTGAGGCCGGCAATGGCCTTGAGCGTGGTCGTCTTGCCGCTCCCGTTTGGACCGAGCAAGGCCAGGATTTCGCCCTCGCCAATTGCCAACGACAGATCATCGACGGCGACCACGCCATCATATTTTTTCACCAGATGCTTGATCTCGATCATCGCCGCTGCTCCCTCCAGAGGATCGTCAGCGAGACGCCGAATAGGGCGAGGGAGAGAAAAGCCGATGGTGGCGAGGGGGATCGGCGCTGGAAACGGCCCGGCCATATCCGCTCTGGAATATCCAATGGGGGCGGCCGCATCAACGGGAAAGGATCGCGCTCATGCGATCCTTCGATGACGGGGAACAGCGCTTCGGCCCGGGCCAACGCTTGGGCGGCCGGACTGTATAAATAGAGGCGCAATCGCGCATGGCGTCCTTCCAGGTACTGGAAGATGTTCTGTATCCGGAATGGGAGATCCCCGATCCCATCTCCATCCAGATCATAACCGGTGTATCCATCCCAGTAGTTTCCTCGTCGGTGGTGAGACCAGTGGGTCGTCGTTCGCCGTCCGACCAATCGAAGTGGACTCAGGTTGTCAATGAAGACATTCTCGGTGAACGTGTTGTCCAGCGCGCTGCTGAACAGTTGAATGGCGGCATCGTTCCCGATGATCAGATTGCGTCGGAACAGATTGTGCATAGAATTGTCCAGGAACAGTCCCACACCATTATCGGCGATGACATTCTGTTCGGCCAGCGAGCGATCACAATCTTTGAACAAGACGCCCAATGCGCTGTATCCCACGCGATTGCGAAAGAAGACGTTGCGCCGGAAGGTCAACTCATCGGAGTACATGAGCGCCGCTCCGGCGTAGTTGCCGTACAACAGGTTTTCTTCGAACAGGCTCACGTTGGAGTACATGTAGTGCAACCCGTAGCGCGAGCGTTCGATGCGATTCCGGCGCACGACGTTGTGATCGGCGTGATCGAAGTAGATGCCATCGCGAACCCGGACGATGACGTTATCCGCGAAGGTGTTGCCGGTGCAGTTCCAGAGGTGGATGCCGTTTCCTCGTCGACCAATATCCAATTCGCTCCGACCCTCGATGCGATTCCCAACGATCGTGTTGTCGTTGGCCGCGGAGAGGTAGATCCCGAACAAGATGTGGCGGAGCTCATTATCAGCGATCGTATTCCCATCGGACTTGACGAGGATGCCGGCATCGTTGTCTTCCAGTCGGAGACCGCTCTGTTCGATGCGAAATCCGCGCACCGTGCACCGATCGGCCGTGATGGTGATGACGCTCCCCTTCCCGTCACCGCGAATGGTGGGGTGATCGATGCCCCGGAGTACGAGAGGCTTGTCAATGACCAATTTCTCCCTGTAGAGCCCGGGCGAGACGAGAATGGTATCTCCCGGCCGAGCGGCGATGAGCGCCGCCCCGATCGTCCGAAAGGCCGCTCCCGTTGAACCCACAGTCAGCGTGTGCGTCGGCGCGGCGAGCGCCAGGGCGACAAAGAGCCAACCGTTGATGAGCATCGCCTGTATCATGACCTCATTCTTCCGCCGGTCTGGCCGACATGACAATCGCCACGAACAAGAGTATAGCAAACAGCACCAACGAGTACGATGCTAATCCCGGCCAGCTATACACGGTGAAATTGGCGATCTGCTCCTTTCCGATGAGAGGCGGCGTGAATGGTTTCACCTTGATGGCGGCATCGGGCGCCAGATTGTGACCATAGGTGTAGAGCCGATAATAGAAACTCCACAACGAGAAGAGCCCGAAGTAACTGAACAGCACGAACACGTCCACGAGATTGGACATCTTGCCGATGACCATGGCGCGGAGAGCGAGGAGAATGAGGGCTCCAATCCCAAAGGGAATCCACTTGAATTCGCTGAAATCGCTCTCCAGGAGCGGTCGCATGCCGATGTAATGATTCAACTCGTTGATCTCTCGCAAGTCATCCCGTTGCGGCGTCTTCCCTCCCTCCAGCTTGTAGGCGTAGATGTGGAGCTTCAATCCATCGGGATACTGATTGGAGTAAAAGGTCATGTTCCACAGAGGAAAGTAATACGCCGGGAGCAGCACGACCACGGCCACCAGAATGAGGATGCGACTGTTCAGCGTGAGCGGCAGATCGAAGAAGATGTTCGCTTTGTCCAGCCACTTTTCCATGAGATCCTCCCTTTCCTGCTCGGCCCGGAGTCGGGAGGGCGAGGCGGGCCCTCGCCCTCCCTCTTCCGCTTCACGCTATCGCGGCTTGACGAGGAGGTATCCTTGCATCTCCTGGTGCAGTGCCGAACAGAAATTGGTGCAGTAGTAAGGGAATACTCCAGGCTTATTGGCGACGAACTCGATCGTTTTGGTCTCTCCGGGATCGACGACGACGTTGATGTTGTACTGGCAGATGGCGAATCCGTGCAGTTCGTCGGTCGTTTGTTCGATATTGGTCAGGTGGATGGTCACCCGATCGCCCTGGTTGACCTCGATCTTGGTCGGCGCGAAGCTGCTGCGAACGGCAGTCATCTTCACGATCACGTGATTGCCGCGGCGGGTGACGCCGGCTTGATTGACATCCCAGATGGCGTTGGGATTCTTGCTCTCTTCTTTGGGATAGACCTCGATGGGATGCAATTTGTCGGCGCGAATCGCCTGAGCGTAGTGTGGTTCCGGCTCGGTGAACGCATCGTAGAGCAACTTCATCTTCTCGCCGGTAATATCGATGAGTTGCGAGCACTCCGGTTGCGAGGGACCGACGCTCAGATGCTTGCCGTGCGAGAGCTTGTTCAGTGCGATGACGTACTTGCCATCGGGATGCATGGTGTCGCCGCCGGGAATGCAGAGGTGACCGATATTGTACGTGATGGGGATCTTGTCCACCACCGCCCAATCGCCGCCCAATCGCCACTTGGCGATGGCGCTCTCCACGAACAAGCTCGTATAGGCGAATCCCTTGTCGTCGAACTGGGTATGGAGTGGCCCGAGACCCACGTTGACCTCAGCTTCTTTGACCGAATCGTAATTGAGCACGGGGATGCCATCCTCCTCACCGGTGAAGTCCTTGTTCTCGATGGCCTTGAGTATCTTCTCGAAGCTGAACACGGTGGTGATCTCCTGGAGTTTCCCACTGGCCACGATATAGTTCCCGTCGGGGCTCACGTCCACACCGTGGGGGCTCTTGGCGGCGGGGATGAGATAGGCCAGACCTTTGACCTCTTTGGGATCGATGACCTTGGCGCCGCCGATGATCTTGTATTTGCCTTCCTTGACCGCTTGCTCGGCGGCTTTCCAGTTGACGGCGATGACGTAGTCCCGGTCTTTCTGTGAAGCGGTCACCTCCAGCTTGCCGGTCGCGCGTTCGGAGTTGTAGCAGCTCCAGAATGCCCAATCTTCGCTCGGCCCCTTGCCACATGAGCCGAGATCCCAATTGAACGGCGGCGTGAGCAGTTCCCACCCCAGGCTCATCTGGCCCGTCTCCGGATCGACGGCCACCGCGCCCACCACACCTCGGTATTTGCTGGCGTAGTCCTCGATGCTCGCGTAGGTTCCCAGGGGAAGGGGAACGGAGAATCGAGTGGCGATGAGGACGTATTCCGTGTTGTTGGTCACGAAGCTACAACCGTGATTGCCCGAGACGTTGGGAATGGGGCCGAAGATTTGCTTGGTTTTGAAATCTCGGAGATCGATGCGCGCGATCCGAGCGTTGGCATTATCGTTGACAAACAGCCAACGACCATCGTAATCGCCGTTGGTCTTGCTCAACGCCGGATGGTGAACATCGCCCCAGGTGAACTCGCCGAGCATCTTCTTGCTCTCTTCATCGTATCCATAGCCCGTCGAGGGATACGGCGAGAACACCGGAATGGTGGCGATGTGTCGCATCGAGGGAATGCCCGCGACGAAGACCTGTCCAGAATGGCCTCCGCTGTAGAAGAGATAGTACTCGTCCTGATCGCCTGGCGGCACATAAGTGGCAATGGCCGCTTCGGCCACCGCGCCGCGTTGTTCGGTCGGTTTCTGTCGGCAGGCCACGAAGGCGAGCGAGACCGCCAGCGCACACAGGACGCCTAATCCAAACCAGGTCCATTGCGTTCGGTTCCTCATCATAAGTCCTCCTTTCGTTGTATGAATGTTTCGGCCACGGCCATTGGCCATGCTCACTTCGCTCTCCTCATCCGAAGGTCATCGACCCCCGGCCTTTTGCGCCTGTTGCTCCAGCTTCTTCTCGTAGGCTCTCTTCAGCAGTGAGATCGCTTCCAGCTTCTCAGCTTCGGTCAGGTGAATCTGTCGCGAGAGGACGACGGCCATCGTTCCCGTGGGATTGGCCAGGAAATCTTCCAACGTCCGGCCGAAACGCCGCTGCACATCGACGTAGGCTTCGGCCAGATCGGGACCGATCTTGGTTGCCGAGATGATCCCCAAGCTGCTGACCGAGTGGCAGATGAAACAGCCGTGTTTGACGAAGAACGCTCCTTCGCCTTGAAGCATCTGCCGTTCGCGCTCCAGCTCCTCCGGCGTCGGTTTGTCCACCGGTTTGGCTCCCGGAATGTAGTCGACCGGCAGGTTCACATTCTTCCAGCTCATCACCAGGAGGGCCAGCGCTTGGGCATCGCGACTGTTGAACCCGAAGTCGGGCATGACGGTGGTCGGCGACACGGCCTTGGGATTCTTGAAATGAGCCACGTGCCAGGCGAACACCGTCTTCTTGCCAATCACTCGGGAGTAGTCGTATTGCTCGGGCTTCTTATCCCCCACGAAGGTGAGATCGGGTCCAATGCGGCCGCCGCGACCGTTGATCTTGTGGCAGGCGCGGCACCCTTTGTCGCGCACCAACCGCTTGGCGTGATTGATCGTGGGGGCCCCTTCGGTCTGGCGATCATAGCGATGACAGAGATTACAGTTCATCTCCATGAGCGCGCGCTTGCTCCTCACCAGATAAAACTGGGCCAGCCTTTGACCCAACAGTGGTTCGTTCCAGTGTTCGACGAAGCCGTGGGCGGCTTCCGTCTCCGTCGCATACCCTTGACCGCCGTGACAGATCGTGCAGCCGTAGCGTCGGAGCGGGTGCTTCTGGAGGATCTCCTTGGGGTGCGTCCGGAAAGGCTGGGGCGCGTTTTCCAGTCCCTTCCATTCCACGCCTTGATGACAGGTGATACAGCGATCGACGCGCCCGAGTTCTTTGACCCAGATTTGCTGTAACCCTCGAGGTACCTGCGCCGCTCGATCCTCGCCGAATTTCTCCGCCACCAGAGCGCGGAATTCGGCTTGATACCTTTTCCACTCAGGCGTGAGCGCTCCCCAGTAGATGACGCCAGTGAGGACCAGCGCCAGCGCGCCAAACGAATAGAGCCAAAGAGAGTCTCTCTGATACACGGTGCGCCTCCGTCAGAATCGTCGTGGGAGCTCTGGCCAGCTCTCCCATGGCCAGTAGAAATCCCAGAATGGCCCTCGCATGAATGTACCGATGATCGTCAGCGTGACGACGGCCAAGACGATGATGAGAAAGACGACATTCTGTCGCCGTCGTTCCCGCGGCCACCATACGCCCACCGTTTGCAGGGGCGTCTTGTCCAGATAAGGCCACGCCGCCAGCCAGATGAGAAGCACAGCGGGAATGAGAATCCCTCCCACCAATGCGCCATTGAGCGTCCATCCGCCAATATGGATGGTCGTGTCGGCGACCAGTTCCTGCAACCAGAGGAAGTACCATGGGGCCTTCGCCGGATTGGGCGTCTCGCTGGGATTGGCCGGTTCCTCCAATGGAGCTCGGAACAGTATGGTCAGAAGGGCGGACACGGCGAACGTTCCCAGCATCACCGCCGCCAACCGACGCGTCAGATGAGGTGAGGCCTGAACCGTGTGTTCATCCTCATCGACCAGCGCCGTCTCCACATGGACGGTGGCGCCACTGGCGATGCCGAGCAGGGAATACGTCTTGCTCTTCGCCGGCGGCCTCTTCTCCAGGCGTTGAGTGAGCGCCAGATGATCCACGCAGGCCAGTCCGCCATCTTTCCTGATCCGCCACATGTGGTAGGAGAAGAGGACCAGCACCAGCGTGGGCAGGAAGAAGCAGTGGAGGACGTAAAACCGAATGAGAGCGTTCTGCTCAATGGTAGTGCCACCAAGCAACAAGAAGCGGATCTTCTCCCCGACGATCGGAGCGGCGCTGGCGATGTTCGTCCCCACGGTGATCGCCCAGTAGGCCAATTGATCCCAGGGAAGCAGATAACCGGTGAACGAGAGGAGCAGCGTGGCCAGCAGCAGAATCACCCCCACGATCCAGTTGAGCGGGCGATTCTGATGGACGGCCGTGCCATTCTTGTAAGCGCCGGTGAGGAAGACGCGTACCATGTGGAGAAACACGACGGCCACCATCAAATGGGCCGCAATCCGATGCAGTCCGCGCAAAAACCACCCGTACGAGACGGTGTACTCCAGATCTTTCACCGAAAGATAGGCGCGCTCCACCGAAGGGACGTAGAGGAACATGAGGATGACACCGGTGATGGTCAGAATGAGAAACAGGACGGCGGAGATCGTTCCCAGCCAGAAGGAGTAACTCCAGGAGAGACTTCGGTGGGTCACTTTGGCCGGAAACCAGTGCAGCAAAAAGTTGCGGACGATGGAGTCGCCCGCCTCGCGGCTGCTGGCCGGCCGCCAGGTCCAGGTCAATTTTTCCCAGGTCGATCGTTTCGTGGCCATGGTGCGATTCCTTCACAACACGTGTGAAGCCTCGGGTGGAAACGGTGAAACATCGGGCCGAAGGCGCGCGGCGGAGCCTCCGAAGGGTTATGGAAGGAAGCCGTGCGTGCCGTCTTCCACCCCCCCGCTCGCCTCGCCGCCGTTCCCGTTTTTCGGCGTTCGCTGTTCATGGTTTCAGTCCTCCTCGGACGCTTCACACGGTGAGTCTGAAGTCGTGCCCCACCTCTTGGGACATATCGACGATGAGCTGGCCATCGTCAGGGGCGATTTCCAGCTTGTAGTAGGCTAGTGGTCGCGGTGCCGGACCGGCATAATTGGTGCCGTCGCCGTAGTACTTCGAGCCGTGACAGGGACAGTGAAATTCGACGCTCTCTTGGAATTGACGATTCCCGATCTTGACCATCTTGGGTCGGTTCAATCGTTGCAGTTTCACCGTGCAGCCGAGATGCGTGCAGATGGCCGAGATGGCATAGAACGTGTTTCCCTGACGGAAAATGAACACTCGCTTGTCCTCGAGGAACTGGACGCCTTCGCTGAATTGGTCGGGCGGCCCGACCTTGAATCGGCGGGGTTCTTCGTAAAGGACGTTGGGCACCAGCGAGCGGATGAAGGCGTAGATCTGACCGGCGATGGCCGCCAGAGTGGCGCCGATGCCCAGCCGCACGAGGAAAGATCGTCGCGACGTCTTCATCTCCGATGATTTCCATTCCTCACCCGCCTCAGACTGGGAGAGCGCGGGCGTCGCCTCCGGCGAGGGCTTCTCGTTCTTCATAGTAGAAAACCTCCATCGTCATGGCATCGGTTGGGCAGCGAATGGCACACAGCCCGCAGCGGATACATTTCTCATCGTCTTTGATCATCGCCGAGAGCGGCTGGTCCGGAGAGAGCCCGCGTGCGGCGATGATGGCCTCCTTGATCTCGGGATCGACATCGAGCTCATCCAGTGGCACGAGCTTGAGGCAATATTCGGGACAGACGTCGACGCAGCGATTACAGAGCACACATTTCTCGGGATCGTAGATGGTTTGAATGTGACAGGAGAGACAGCGCTCGGCCTGTTGCCGGGCTTCCGCTTCATCGTAACCCACCTCCACTTCGGAGATGCCCGTCCGCCGATCGAGCGAGATGGTCGGGGGCGGCTGGCGACGGCGCTTCTCATAACCTTCCGGCATGACATAGCGGCGGGTGGGGATCTTCTCCACGGAGAGGTGAACCACCGGTCGCTCGGTGACGCCACGGAGATAGTCATCGATGGACAGAGCGGCGCGCTTGCCGTTGGCCACGGCTTGGATGAGATTGCGCGGACCAAAGGCGACATCGCCGCCGGCAAACACCCCTGGAGCCGTCGTGGCCAGCGTTTCCGGATCGACCTTGATCGTCCCCTGGGGCGTGATGTCCACACCATCTTCGGGTCTCAGGAAGGAGAGATCGGCCCGCTGTCCGATGGCCAGGATGACCGTATCGGTGTCCATGACTTCGTGAATGCTCTCATCGTAAATGGGATTGAAGCGCCCGTGCTCGTCGTAGGTGCGCTTGACGCCGATGAGTTCGACGGCGCGCACCCGTCCGCCATCGCCCAGGAAACGGCGCGCTCCCCGCTGGGTGTGGAAGACGATGCCCTCCTTCCGCGCCTCTTCGAATTCCTCTCGACCTTGAGTGGTGCGCATCACCGGCATCTCGTCGAACGACTCCAGACTGATCATGCGCACATCGGGCACCCCGGCGCGCACGGCGGCGCGCGCCGCATCTAATGCCGCGACCATCGCTCCCTCGACGGCGCGTTGCTCCGAGTCCATCTCCAGCGCCGTGCGCAGCGCCAGGCGCGCCGCGTCGAAAGCGACGAATCCACCGCCGATGACCAGCACGCGCCGACCGAGATGCACGCGATAGCCGTGATTCACGTTGATGAGGAAGTCGATGGCTTTGATGACGCCATCCAGGTCAGCGCCCTCGATTTGCAGATCCCGTCCTCGCTGCGTCCCTACGCTCAGGAACACGGCCTGATACCCCAGCTCGCGCAATTCTCGAAGTCCGAACGTCTCGTTGAGCGGTCGATTCAACTCCAGCGTCACGCCCAGGCTGAGGATCTTGTCGATCTCCTTATCGATGATCGATCGCGCCAGTCGAAATTCGGGGATGCCGTGGACCATCATCCCTCCGGGCATGTCCGTCGCCTCGAAAATGGTCACCTGATAACCCATCAGAGCCAGATCGTGCGCGCAGGCCAAGCCAGCGGGTCCGGCTCCGACGACGGCCACCTTTTGTCCCCGGGCCACGTTCATTCGGCTAGCCGTGAGCACCGGAAGGTGCCAGAGCGTCTTGTTGCCCGGCTCCGTTCCGCCATCGAACAACTTGTTCTGGGTATCCGGTTCCATCGATTCCACGCCGTAGCGCTCGCAGACGAATCGCTTCAGCGCGCGAATGCTGATGGGCGCGTCGATCCTCCCTCGACGACAGTGATCTTCGCAGGGGGCAGCACAGATGCGACCGCACACTGAAGCAAAGGGATTCGGCGAGCGGGCCGTCAAATAGGCCTCCTCATATCGCCCTTCGGCGATGAGTTGAACGTATCGACCGGCATCCGTCTTGATGGGGCAGGCCGCTTGACAGGGGATCATCCCCTTCCAGAATTCGATGTCTGGTATGATCGTCTTATACTTGGCCTCGCTCATGTGCTCGCTCCCTGTCTGCTCCGATGGCCTGTGATGCAAAGGGCGTTCCACACCACGCTCCCGGGGTCGGTGTCGCGAACGGTCGTCGGCTCAACCGGGGCATCCTCCAGCAGATTCAGCACTTGATGACCGGACGGAGCCGGTGCAATGTCCCCCGGCCCGCCACCGATTGTGGGGAAATTCACCCACCTCGATGGGGAATATTCCGCGGTAGACCGGATTCTCCGGTCGCGCCTCATCGCCATCACTCGTCTCATCAATGTCTTCATCCTCATCCAGGGAATTCATTCTATGAGCTGATCCTCATGTTTGGCTGTGACTAAAGTCATGGGTGCTGGGCCGGAGAGAAGTTGGAGGAGCCGGTGATCTGCGTGTCCAATGTTTTCCCTCGGTGGTGGACCCTCCGCGCCCGTGACCGGGGAGCGCGAGCAGGTTCTCAACCGAATGCGCCGGAGCGGGTTCGGCTGACGTCAGGCGCGCACCATGCCTTTATTCACTCACCGGAATCGCGATACGCGCACGCCCGCCACGAGCCATGACAGGGAGACCGCAGAGCGTGTTCCCACGATGAATGCTCACGCTCTTCACAGCCCATAGTTCTTCTCTGGACGCCGGGTCTTGAGGTGACAGCGGGGAAGTCAGGATTCTCAAAGAGGAAGAACTCGGCGTTTCGATCCAGCTAGCGCATCACGCCCGAGGAGTTGCTCCCGTGACTCAAACCCCATGAGCAATGGTGTGGCCCGAACAGCGCCCATCGAATCAGAATTCGGGGATGACCGACGTGGTACGAATGATGGGTGAGACTCGTGCTCGCTGGAGCTCCGGTGAAAATACCTTTCGCACAGATTATTTAGTCCGTGAATCTGTTCATCTGTGCTCTTTTTCATCCTTTGTGGTGGGCGCCTGCGCCCATGAGTGATTCCCTCGAAGGGAAGCTCAACCGCCCCTGTAGCAGGCCCTACTTCAATAGAGCGCGATACTGTGCGGCTCGCTCTGGTTTCTGCCAGGCGTCATAGAGGGTCACCAGCCGCTTGAGCGCCGCCGTGGTTCTGGGGTCTCGGTCGCCTTGGCTGATGTGGATCTCATCGTAGCTGTGAACGAGGAGGGGTTCGGCCTCGGCATAGCGCCTTTGGGTCATCAAGCACTCGCCCAACGCGCCTTCGGCCAGGGAGATGAGCACGTGTCCTCGGGCCAGTGCCTTCTTTCGGATGGCCAGGGCCTCGCGCAGATGGAGTTCGCCGGCCGCGGGTTCTCCTTTGCTGGTCAGAATTCGTCCGAGCACGACCAGTGAGCGAGCCAGATCGATGTGACCCTCCGGGAGCGCCTCTCGTTGCAGGCGCAACGCCGCGCGAATCTCTCTCTCGGCCTCGGCGTACTGACCCTGGCGGTACAATAAGTCTCCCCAGTGGATCTGAGCGATGGCGACCCAGGGATGGTGCTCTCCGAGCAACTCGCGTCGCAGATCGAGGGCCTCTCGCAGCAGAGGCCTGGCCTCCGCATACCGACCTCCCGTCTTGAGCGTTGCTCCCAAGTTCTGCAAGTTAGTCGCCAGATTAGCCTGGTTTTCGCGATCGGCAGGAAGTTTTCGCCGAATGGCGATCACCCTTCGGTAAAGTGCCTCGGCAGCATCCAGATCGCCCTGATAGCTCTTGAGCACGGCTAAATTGTTGAGCACGGCCGCTACCTGTTTATGCTCCTCTCCAAACAGTTGGCGATAGCGCTTCAGCGCTTCCTGATAGAGAGACTCGGCCGCCGCCAAGTCTCCCTTCTGGTTCATCACCAATCCGAGTTGAAGGAACGCATCGGCCACCGCCTGACTCTGGTCGCCGGCCGATCGACGAATGACTTCGAGATACTCCCTCAACACGCTTTCGGCCTCGGCAGACTCGCCCTTCAACCAGAGAAAATATCCCAAGGCGTAGAGGCTCTGGGCCGTTTCGGGATGTTCATCGCCATAGATATCCCTGTGGAGTTTCAGGGCCATTCGAAGATGAGGTTCGGAGGCATCCAGTAGGCCAATGCTGTAGTAGATGATACCGATAGTGCGATGCGTTGTGGCCAGCACCTCCGGCTGATCGGCCAATGCCTTCTCCACGCGCTGAGCCGCATCGTGCAAAGCGTCCACGACCGTCACCTGGCGGCCCTTCCTGGCCGGATGAGCGGCCCCGAAGACCTGTTGCAGGAAGGCGTTGATGCGCTCGGCCTTGCGAGCTTCTCGACGCGCCTTGTCGCGCTGCTGAGCGGCAATTTGAGCCTGCCAGGTCGTGGCGACGATGCCGCCAATGAGCGTCAGAATGAGCGTCACCACCGCCGCCGCCCCCGCCCAATGCCGCTGCATGAACTTGCCCGCCCGATAGGTGAACGTTCCTCGGCGCGCCATCACCGGCAACCCTTCCAGATGCCGCCGGATGTCTTCGGCCATCTGCTCCACGGACGGATACCGTCGCTCGGGCTCCTTCCGGAGCGCTTTCAGCACGATGGCATCCAAGTCTCCTCTGAGCCGCCGCCGCAACTGCTCCGGCGTCGTGCCCCGCCGCCGACTGATCGCCTCCACGGTCAGCCCGCCGGTCGACAGTGATCCTGCATCCGCGGCCAGAGGGTGGCCACTGTCGGCCTCACCTTCTCCCTCGCCCATTCTCCCTTCCTCCCGACTGATGGCCGTGCTCGGCCGCTCCGGCTCCTCTTCGCAAATGGCCCGCATCATCTCCAGCGGCTGTCCCGTCCTCACTCGATAGGGCCGATGCCCGGTCAGCAACTCATAGAGCACCACTCCCAACGAATAGACATCGCTGGCCGTGGTGATCGGCTCGCCGCGCACCTGCTCCGGGCTGGCATACTCGGGCGTCATCGGTCGCACTTCGGTCGTCGTCTCGGGCGTCTGACTGACCAACCCCGGATCGAGAATCTTGGCGATGCCGAAATCCACCAGCTTGGGCACCCCTTCGGCGGTCACCAGGATGTTGCTCGGCTTCAAGTCCCGATGCACCACCAGATTACGATGCGCATACCCGACGGCGGCGCACACCTGCTGAAACAGCTTCAACCGCTCGACGGTCGAGAGCCTATGGCGATCGCAATGGTCGGTGATGGAGACCCCTTCGATATATTCCATCACAAAATAAGGCTGTCCCTCCTCGGTGGTCCCCCCATCCAGGAGTTTGGCAATGTGAGGATGATTCAGATTGGCCAGGATCTGCCGCTCCCGGCGAAACCGCCGGATGATAGCAGCGTTGTCCAGGCCGCGCCGAATGAGCTTGATGGCCACTTGCTTGTGGTACTGCTCATCGGCGCGGACCGCCAGATAGACCTCGCCCATTCCCCCATGGCCAATCTGGCGGATGAGTCGATAGGGGCCGATGCGCTGTCCCACCAGCGAGGCCGATGAGTCCTGCAGCCAGGCTTGAGCCGCTTCCCGCCCCACCAGCGCTTCCATGAAGCTCCCCGCCTCCTCGTGATAGCTCAATAGATCGATGACCTGCTGGCGCAGCCCCTCGTCGCCCCCACAGGCCTCGTCCAGAAAGGCGGCCCGCTCCCGGGGCGGCCGCTCCAGAGCCGCCTCAAACAGAGTCTCGATGCGGTGCCACCGCTCCGGTGTCATCCGTTCCCGATTCATACCTCGTTACCTTGAGCGAAAATCGTCGAAGTCCGGTTCACACCGGCCACACGCTAAACCGGAGATAGGTTCGCGCACGAGGATCTTTCGTGGCCACATGTGCTCGGGACGCTCCTGGCGCACGGACTCTCGGTCTGCCAATGTGGTGCATCGTAGACGAGAAACCTCAGCTTGTCCAGCACCTCCTGGTCGCCGTGCCACCACTTTAGTAGCCATTGCCTGGACTCTCCAGGTGAAGGCATGAGGAACCTCCCGATTGACACTGACTCGCTCAGTGGGAATTGTATCGATAGAGTCGGCATGCCGTCAATAAAAAACTGATCTCAGGGGAACCGTCGGGTGGAGCGTGGATTACCATTTCCAAAGCTCGGTTGCGGCAGAGGAAGGTTCGTCAGCCCTACCAGCGAGGGTTCGTTGATGCTTGGCGTCTAGCCTCCGAGGACGGACCTGAACCCATCCACCGACGGCCATCGACGGGTTCCATGCAAAGCTGATCGGACTCTTTGGAGATTGGACGTGCAAGCACCGCCGGTGGATTGGACACTCGGTGAGTGACCGATCTTACGGAACAGCACCCCTGGGCGCGGAGGCAGCCCTCTCAAGGGAGTATATGCGCCCGGTCACCCGAGCCTTCTTTACAACGTATGAGGGCCATGTTATTCTCTCTGTATAAGGGAAGGCGCTTGAGATGACGGCTTGAAGGTCAAAAACATCGACGTTCTGACCCTGTACATGACGTCGGATGTGAACGCTATAATAGGTGAAGCCCGTCGGGTGAGTTCACGACATGCTGCTGTCTGCAGTGGAGGATAAAATGCCGGGGAATTGGAGAGAACATATCGTCAGCACGCCGGAGGTGCTTCGGGGGAAACCGCGCATCAAAGGCACGAGAATTCCTGTGAGCCTGATTCTCGGCTATCTGGCGGCGGATTATACGGTAGAGGATATTATTCGGGAGTTTCCGGATCTCACCAAGGAACAGATCGGGGCCTGTTTGGATTATGCCCGCGAACTCGCCGAATTTGAGGTGGTGGCTTTGTGAATCTGAGATTCTTTGCCGACCACTGTATCCCCAATAGTATCATTGCATCGCTGCGAGAAGCAGGCCACGAAGTGCTTCGACTCAGAGACCATCTGCCAACCGATGCAGAGGATTCATTGGTGATCTCAAAAGCCCAGGAACTCGATGCGATTCTGCTCTCGTTGAACGGAGATTTTGCCGATATCGTGATGTATCCGCCAGCTCGTTACAAAGGGATCATCGCTCTCCAGGTGAAAAACCACCCGGAAATTCTCCCTCAGTTGGTCATACGATTGAAAAATTACCTCTCAGCTCATCCGGATATGAATCATTACCACGGGAAATTGTTCACAGTGAGCGTCCATCGGATTAGAGTTCGCGGGTAGCTGACCCGACATCCGTGACCGGTGAGACATCTCTTCGAAGCGAGACCAGACCACCTTTCGTGACCGGCTTCATTATCAGTAACAGAACGCGAGACCGGACTGCTCGCTCGGGCTTCTGCCAGAGGGCGACGATGGCCGGTAGCGCTTCGCGGGTGCGCTCGTGGTGCTCACCCAGATGAGCCTTCAATCCAGCATATCCCTTCAGCAGAAGACGTTCCGTCTCACCGAAGCGCTCTCATCTCACCGGACATGCCCCCAACACGCTCCCACTGCTGGCGATCAGCCAGTGATGGGCAGGAGGGGTTTCCCGGCGTAGTTCCAAAACTCTCTCGCCGAACTTGTGCCGCCGGCATCGGATCGCCTTGCTCGGCCAAGCTCCTTCCCAACACCTGTAACGTGCTGGCCGTGACCAGAAAGGCGGCCCGCTCCCGGGGCGGCCGCTCCAGAGCCGTCTCAAACAGAGCCTCGATGCGGTGCCACCGCTCCGGCGTCATCCGTCCCCGATTCATAGTCCACCCCCTCAGAGAGGTCTTCTGGTGGAGTCGAGCGCTTCCTGCTTCGGACCGGCCAACTCCTCCTCACCACTTACGCGTCTCCCTTCAATTGGCCGTAGAGCCAGGCGCGGGCCAATCGCCAATGGCGGCTGACCGTGGCCGGGGAGAGGCCGAGCACCTCGGCCGTCTCTCTGATGCTCAATCCTCCGAAGAAACGCAATTCCACGATCTGACTCTTCCGGGGATCGAAGGCGGCCAGATGAGTCAAGGCGCGATCCAGGGTGATCAAATCCACCGTGCGCTCGCCCAAGGGTGACGCCAGATTGTCCAGTGTCAGCAAAAAGCCCACCCTCGCTCGCTTAGCTGCTCGGCGACGGCGGGCATGATCCACCAGGATGTGTCGCATGGCCTGAGCGGCGGCAGCGAAGAAATGAGCGCGGTTTTGCCACGACGGCGACTCGGTGCCCACCAGCCGGAGATAGGCTTCGTGCACCAACGCCGTCGGTTGGAGTGTGTGACCGGGGCGCTCTTGACGCATGTAGAGTTCGGCCAATCGATGAAGTTCGTCATACACTAAAGGCATCAGCCGCTCCAGTGCCGCCTGGTTGCCATGACGCCACTCCAGGAGCAATTCAGTAATCTCTCCGGGCGAGGGCATGGGTCCTGGTTACCTCCCTGATCGCCGAATAACTCACCACCATTATATTCCCACAAAGAAAGCGCGGTCAATTAAATTTTAGGTCGTCCATATCCCACTCCTGAATGACCCGCAGATGCTCACCCCCCAAGGCGAGATCTGCTCCAGATCCTCCTCTCCTCCGTCTGCGGTGATCGTGGCATTTCTGTGTTCGTCCACATGTTATTCCCGAGTGACCCGCAGGTGTTCGCAGCGAGAGGTTCGAAGAAAAATGCATTTTGCGTGATGCACTTTCCTATCATTTTGCGCTTTTAAGGAGTAGAGAAAAAAAACAAACCAAGGAATGGGGTGGGTCACCAACGAAAATGAAGAAACTCGGTCTTCGGACGAGGGCGGACCCGCCCCACCCCCTGAAGGGAACTCGCTCTCGGGGAGAGCGGCTGGAGTCCCTTCCTCGGGGTGAATGGACAAGATTGTGGAGAAGATGAATGAGTGGGAGGGCTGGAACCGCTACCGAGCCATTCCGCTCCGGGAGCTGGACCGCTGGTGAGTCATGAAAGAAAGGGCCACTCCTTGATGACTCATCCATGAGCGCCGGTCAATGAGAGGAAGGAGGTGAGCAATGAGCAGTGAAGAGAGCGTGAGGTGTGGGAGGGGCGCTCGACTCCTGAGGTCATCGGGGGGCGGCGCAGGCGAAGATGGAATCTGGTCGTGATGGGTCTCCTGCTTCTTCCCGGGTGCCTGGTCTCTCTGCCATCGGGGGAGGCGGGGGGTGTTCTCTCAGCAAGGGCGCCGGAGTTGATCTCCCGCTTCTCTGCCGGGGGAGCGCGGGCCGAGCTCTTGTCGCCCTCGGTGGCGCGCGGGCGGGGTGGGTTTGTGCAGTACGTGGATGAGGGGAATCTCATCTGTCGTCGGGCAACCCGGGAAGAGAGGCTCTCCATGAGACGACGCACTCTAATGCTCCCTCTGCGGGTCATTTCCCCCGTTCATCTCACCCAACAGCCGGATGGGCTGAACATCATGTTGCGCGGCACGTCGCAGCTTGAGAGCTTCCCCGAAGCCCAGGCCGCCTTTTTAAGGGCTGCCGCCAGGTGGGAAGCGCTGATTCACACGCCCATCACCATCGTGATCGACGTTGATTTTGGGCCCACCCGCTTCGGTGAGCCATTCGATGAGGGTGTGTTGGGATCGACGATCGGGCAGCCCCTCCTCCTTCGTTCCGGATACCCGGATATCCGCTCTCGTTTGATTGAGGGAGCATCCAATGCGCAAGAAGCGTCGCTTTACCCGCTGCTGCCGATTGGTGCCGTTCCCACCGATCTTGGCGACACGGCCGATGTGTTTGCTCCTTCCGCTGTGTTCCGCGCGCTCGGTCTTATCGATCCCGTGGCCGATCCCGATGGGGAGCGAGGCCGATTTGGCGATCCACCCAACATCGGATTCAACGCCAACTTCCAATTCGACTTCAATCCCGCCGATGGGATCGATCGTGAGGCGTTCGATTTTGAGACCGTGGCCGCGCATGAGATCGGTCATGTACTGGGGTTCATATCCAATGTGGGCGAGCAAGAGTTGAGTCCTTCGGCGCGCCTTTCTCTCACCACGTGGGATCTATTTCGGTTTCGTCCGGACACGACGCGGGGAACGTTCCCTGCGGCTCAACGAATTTTGTCTTCGGGGGGTGATCAGGTGTTTTTCGCCGGGGGCCCCGAGCTGCCGCTCTCCACGGGGCGACCAGATGGCTCTGGCGGGGATGGGCGTCAGGCCAGTCACTGGAAGGATGACGATCTCACGGGACAGTACATCGGCATCATGGACCCTACCATACCGCCTGGTGTGCGTCAGGAGATCACTGACAATGATCTGTTAGCCCTCAACTTCATGGGCCACAGGATCGAAGCCCCGGCGGTGCAGCGCGGCGATGTGAATCAGGATGGGGTGGTCAACGTGCAGGATGTGATTCGTCTGATTCAACATCTGACGGGCGAGCGCCCGCTCACCGGGGCGGGGTTGGAGGCGGCCGATGTGAATCGGGATGGGGTGGTCAACGTGCAGGATGTGATCCTGCTCATCCAGATGCTGACCGGCCAGCAATCCACAAGGTTCACCATCGTCGCCCGGCGGGCGCTGGCTCGCGGGATTGCTCTTGGTGAGGGAGAGCAAACACGCACGGGGATGAGCGTGCCGATCGTCATCGACGATGGCTCGGGCATCGCTGCTGCTCAGGTGGTGATCGCCTATGATCCCGTGAACCTCCAACTGGCCGGCCCGCCGGTCGTCACCAGAGGCGAGCTCGTCCCCGGAGACGTCGAGCTTCATGTGAACGCCGGTGAACCGGGGCGGATCGTCGTGGTATTGGCGCCGCCGGTCAGGTCGCCGGTGCCCATGCTGCGGAGAGGTCCGGGCACTCTGTTGTGGATGCACTTCAGGCCTGTGGGAGAAGCTGGCGCGGCGAGCGTGCGCCTTGTACAGGCAGTGTTCGCGGACGGGGCCGGACATCATATTCCGGCGCTCCATGAGCATTAAAGGCTGGCGCTCATGGGTTGCCTCCCACTGACGACTCCTCCGCGGTCGGGACTCGCTCATGGCGCGGGCTGCGGGGGGTCGGCTGGGTCACCGAGGGTGACATATGAGCGAGATGCTGAACGGTAGTAGTAAGAGGGCAGCCTCTTTCCCATGTGCTCTGCTTCGTCGGGGGAACGTTAATGGAGTAGAGGTTCTCCCGACGAAGTTGGCGAAGACATCCCGAAAAAATTTATCTCGCATGACGCATTGTGTGGCGATTTTGCGCTATAGAGGATGAAGGAGAAGAATGTGGAGCGGGAGATCCGAGAGGGCGCGGGCTGACGTTGAATTCCTCCTCTGGGCGAGAGTGCGTCGTCCCGATCTCCTGAAACAATTGAGTCTCTCCTCTGGGGAGAGGCCTGGGTCCATTTGCCGGGGCGGATGATTCGGAAATGGCCAGAGTGGAGTATGACAACCTGTACGGTGATTTCGCGCCATATATTTTGCCCAAAGGGCCAAAATCGCCAAAAGAGGAGGTGAGGAATGAGAAAACTCATCATGGCATTGCTCATGACCGCGTTTCTGGCCCCTTTGTCTGGGGTAAGAGGACCAACCACCGTCGTTTCTCAGGCTGGCTGCGTGGCGCCGCCAGCAGGGATGATCAGTTGGTGGGATGCCGATGAAGTCATAGGGACGACCGTCGTTGATATTCAAGACGGAAATGATGGGACAATGGTAGGCAACGTGACGATTGTTCCCGGTATCGTCGGCGATGCGTTCAACTTTGATGGGGATGCCTCTATCCAGGTGCCGAACTCGGCGAACCTGGAGCCCTCGGAGGTCACCGTTGATGCCTGGGTGAGAAGCGATGGGCCCGGTTCTTTTGCCTACATCGTGTCCAAAGGAGCGGACAGTTGTCTTTTCTCCTCTTATGCCCTGTATACAGGCAGTAGTGGAGGGCTCTTTTTTTACATCTCCAACGGTTCTATATTTTTTCTCTCCCCTGATGCGGGGACAGGCGTTTGGGATGGGGCGTGGCATCACGTCGCGGGCACATTTGATGGGAGCACCGTCAGGTTATATGTGGACGGCGCAGAGGTTGGATCCGGAACCTCCGTGTCAGATTCAATTGCCTATAATCTCCCCACTACGAATGATCTTTTCATCGGGGAGTATGCCGCATCTGGTAGCTGTTCTGTTGATGTTTCTTTCGTGGGCGACATTGACGAAGTGGAAATCTTCGACCGCGCGCTCTCGGAGGCGGAAATCGCGGATATCTTCGCCGCTGGCAGCGCAGGTAAATGCAAAGATGGGACGCCTCCACCACCGCCACCACCACCTCCCCCACCCCCGTCCGGCGTCAGTTGCACATTGGAGCCGGCCACAGCCACGAACCTGGTGGGCACGAGTCACACGGTGACCGTCACGGTGACCGCCGACGGGGAGCCACAACCGGGCGTCATCGTGTTCTTCACCATCACGGATGGGCCGAATGCCGGCATCACGACCGGCGCCATCACTGAACGCGATGGCCGAGCCAGCTTTTTCTACGTCAGTAATGGGATTGCGGGCACTGACACTATTGAGGCCAGTGGTACGGTGGGAGGGGAATCCTTCTCCTGTACAGCAATGAAGGAGTGGACTGAGAACACTTGCATCCTGCAGCCGGAGGCGGTGCGCGGTCCAGTAGGCATCGACCACACGGTCAGAGTCACCGTCTTCGTCAACAGGAAGCCGCAACCGGGCACACGGGTGAGGTTCAGAATTACGCGAGGACCGAATATTGGGCTGACAGATATGGCTCTCACCGATTTCTTTGGTCAGGCTTTCTTCACCTATACGAGTGAGGAGGTGGGGACTGACGTCATCAAAGCTAGCGGCACGGCCAATGGCATGTCTTTCAGTTGCACAGCGATCAAGGAGTGGACAGAGGGTGGAATCATATCGGGGTTGAGGCCGTTGCCTGGACCCGTCTTTTCGGGCCCTGGCAACTTGGGCAACCCGTCCATCACCAGTGGAACCGCCGTTGGTTGTCCGGTGAACGTGAGCAGCGGGAATATGTTCCATCAGTTCGAGGATATGAACATTTCCAGTCGTGGATTTCCCATTCGGCTCGTGCGCACGTATAACAGTCGCTCGGCGATTGATGGTCCGTTCGGCTTCGGGTGGACGCACAGCTACAACATGTTTCTGGCAAAGGTTCGGCGCTCGGTCGTGTTCTTTAATGAGAGTGGCGGGCAATTTACGTTCACCAAACGGGGCCGAGGGTTTGTTGCTCCGCCCGGATTGAATATGACGCTGACCGGAGAGAGCCACGGGTTCACGTTGCGCAAGAAGGACGGCACTGAGTTGCGATTCGATGGGAATGGGAGATTGCAGAGCCTCACCGATCGCAATGGGAATGCGCAGACGTTGAGCTACGATGATCAAGGGAATCTCCAAACAATTACCGATGCGCTCGGGCGCCAGATCACCTTCACGTACGACGCGAAGAACAAGATCGTGGAGATCCGGGATTTCACCGGTCGGCGACTCACGTATGATTACGACGATGAGGGCAATCTCATCGAGTCAGTCGATTTCGGCGGGAACAAAACGACGTACACGTACTACGGCAACTTCTTCAATGACCACAATCTGAAGACGATCACTTTCCCGGAAGGGAACACGATCACGTACATCTATGACATGGATGACCGGGTGACCAAGGTGATCGGCCCCGGCGGGGGTGAGATGAAGTTCGAGTATGGGCCGTTTCGGAGGACGCGGGTCACTGATGAGCGCGGATTTGTCTGGACGTTCAAATACAACGGGAATGGGAACGTGACGCGGATCATCAATCCGGAGGGGAATCTCATCGAGCAGGAGTGGGACGAGAATGCCAATTTGATGGCTCGGACGGATGAAGCGGGCTTCACGACCCGGTTCGAGTATGACGAGCGGGGGAATTTGCTCAAGCGCACCGATCCACTTGGGAATACAGTCCAGTTCACGTACGAGCCAAGGTTTAATCGGGTCACGAGCCTCAGGGACAAGAACGGCCACCTCACGCGGTTTGAGTATGACGCCAATGGTAATCCAATGAGGATTATTGATCCGCTCGGCGGAGAAATTACATTGACCTACGATAGTTTCGGCAATGTACTCACTGTCACCAACGAGGAAGGTCATATCTTCTCCACCACCTACGACCTGCTTGACAATCCTATAGAGATCCGAGACGCACTTGGGAATGTGGTGAGATTGAGGTTCGACGCACTCAGACGCCTCACAAACGTGATTAATCCGCTCAACAACGAACTGCGCCTGGAATACGACAGCCTGGATCGCATCACGAAAATCACAGATGAGTTGGGCAACGTCACCGCTTTCAACTACGATGGGAACAGTAATATAGTGCAATGGACGGATGGCAGTGGAAATGTGACACGCTTTGCCTATGACCAGCTGAATAATTTGACTCAGGTGACCGATGCATTGGGAAACGTGATCCAATACGGGTATGAAACTGAGGAATGTTTTTGTGTCTCCACGTCGAATGTAACTTCATTCATCAACGCGAGAGGTGAGACCTGGACGTACGCATACAATTTCCGAGACCAACTCATAGAGATTCGCGATCCCTTAGGCAACGTCACTCACCTCGCTTACGACGCCCGTGGCAATCTGATCAAAAAGACCGATGCGAACGGGAACACAATTCGATTTGAGTATGACGAATTGAATCGTTTGGTCCGAAAGATTTTTCCCGACGGAACAGAAGAGACGTTCACATATGACGCCAACAGCAATCTGCTCACGGCGTCCAATCAACACATGACGCTCACGTTCACTTATGACGAACGGAGTCGCATCACCAGTGTCACTGACTCACGCTTTCCCAAGAGAATTCGCTACACGTATGATCGCATTGGCAATCGTGTGACGATGACGGACCCTGACGGAGGAGTCACAAGATATAGCTATGATGGGAACCGTCAGATCGGAACAATTGTGGACCCTCGTGATCAGATCATCAGTTTCAATTATGACGCTTTGGGTCGCCGAATCGAGCTGAGTCTGCCCAATAATGTGGTCACCACTTATCGCTATGATGATGCCGGTCGACTTCTCAGCTTGGTGAATCAACTTGCTCGTAGTTCCAATCTGATCTCCAGCTTCTCCTACACTTATGATGGAATAGGGAACCGAATGAGCATGGCCCAACAGCGACCCAATGTCGCTGCAAGCCCTCAACTCTCCTTCACATATGATAATCTCTACCGCTTAATAGAAGCCACCCGCCCGTTACCCCATCAGCCACTCGAGACCTTTCAGTACGATCCAGCGGGCAATCGCCTCCGCCGCGATGGGCAGGCGGCCGCCTCCGTCTTCGATGCTGCTAATCGACTTATTGAGGATGAGACCTTCACCTACACCTATGATGCCAATGGCAATCTCATCAGCAAGACAAATAAGATCACAGGGGCCATCACAGCTTACCACTATGACTTTGAAAATCAGCTTGTCCGGGTTGACTTGCCCAATGGGGCCGTGGTGCGCTATCAGTATGATGCTCTTGGACGGCGCATCGAAAAGGATGTCAATGGTGAGATCACTCGCTATGTCTATGATGACGAAGACATCCTCTTGGAATTGGATGACGCGAATCGTCTCGTAGCTCGCTACACTCACGGCCTGGGCATCGACGAGCCACTGATGATGGAGCGCGATTTGAATGGCAACGGGACGTTCGAAGCCGATGAGCGATTCTTCTATCACACTGATGGCCTCGGCAGCATCACGGAATTGACTGACTCAACCGGTATCGTGCAGCAGAGCTATGTCTATGACTCATTTGGGAATATTGTGGCGGTGACCTGTGAGGGCGAAACCTTCACCGGCACGAAGGTGGTGCAGACTGCGCTCGCCGATCCCTCCGTCTGTCTGCCGAACCCATACACGTACACGGCGCGCGAATTTGATGCCGAGAGTGGTCTGTACTACTACAGAGCGAGGTACTATGACGCAAGCGTGGGGAGATTCCTCTCTGAAGATCCCATCCTGTTTGCGGATTTCGGGCTGGAGGTCGTGTTGAAGTTGATGTCCAGGAGATTGATCTCGCGGAATCTGACTCGCTTCCTGTTTGCAGGTGACCAAACGCACCTTTATGTGTATGTGAACAATAACCCTTTAACGTTTGTCGATCCAACCGGGTTGCAGGCAGACAACGAATCGAACGGCTTCTTGGAGTGGGTTAAAACTATGTTTAGTATTGGCTCTCGAGCTCCGGTCCCGGGACCTATAAAAGGAGGAGCGGGGGCAACCGAGGGCATGGTGGAAATTCAAAAGAGCGGTATATCAGGTGATAGATATTATCTGAAGCTTCTGCTTTACGACCAAGAAATGGCTGATAAGTTTTTCAGGGATGTAGGTCCAAACGCTAATATTGCGGAAACCTTGCAATGGATTCAAGATCACCGGGAAATTCTTAAAGAACGGGGGATCCCGGTTTGTAGGATAAAATAGCCAAGTAGGGCAACTGGCTTGGGTAAGGCCCGGCTGGTGGAGTGACATTTGAGCGGACAGTGACTGATCCATGCGAGGCGACTGGCACAGACACAGCCGATGTCAATATCAATGATGTGCTGGGGCTCGAAGACGAGAGTAACGATCACCGTCTGCGACTCTTCCCTTGCAGTGGGCGCTACATCTGGCAGAAGCCCGATGGGACCGAAGTGACGCACTTTGCCACGATCACGGTGGTGAGTGGGGTAGCCATCCAGTTTGCGAATGTGCCGAGCGATCTGAACCTGCTGAAGGGAAGGATTTTGCTGTCGCGGCGGCTGGACAATGCGCGGCTGACGGAGCCGAGAGGGCATTGTGGGCGAACCTCCACGATCGTTGATGCGGACATGGATGACAACGGGCCGTGCCCGTAGATCAGCACTGGAGGACCGGACTGGCTCCGGCCCGTCCGAGCCTGAGTGGGTGTTCGGCACCGATCCAGGCTGTTCCGGCTCTTTGGCGTAGGGCGCGTGCCTGCGGACATGCGCCTCGCCCTGGTCACGGATCTTTCAGTCTGGAGCTTGGCGAATTTCCGGCGAAATTCGCCAAGTTCACACGCTCGAGCCCAAAAGAATTCCGCGAGACTCACTTTATTTCTCCTGTTCCATGAATGTGGCCATTTCCTTGAGGATTTGGCCAAGCGCGGGTTCATTACTGTGGCGATTTTTACCCAAGGGGCAAAAATCACCACAGTTAAGCCTGACACACTTTGTGGCGATTTTGCGCTAGAGAGAGTGAAAGGGAAAAATGTGGCTCGGGAGGTCAGGGTCGCCGGCAGACAGAGAAGGCCTGATCTTCGGGCGAGGGCATGACTCCTGGCCTCCCGAACAATGTGCAGTGTTATGTGAATGCCCGTTTGGTGGATGCCGTTGTGTACTCGCCAAATGGCCAGAGGAAAAGGAGGTGACAGGAGTATGTCATTGAGAGCTATGCCAAGCACGGTTCTGACCTTATTCGTGATTCTGAATTCGAGCGTCCACCTGCTCGACGCGGCGCCGCCGGTACCGGGCCCGAGTCAGCAGCCGAACGTGTGGGAGCAAACCAGTGGGCCGATTGCTCCATTAGTTCGTGCATTGCTGGTCAACAATGTGGGCCATCTGTTTGCTGGGACGGCCGGCGGCGTCTTCCGTTCCACGGATGGCGGCGACACCTGGCGGGCAACCAATGTTGGCTTGACCCGGTTGGGTGTCTCGGCCCTGGCAGTCACCGGCGGGAACGATCTGTTTGCGGGGACCTTCGGAGGTGGCGTGTTTCGCTCCCGAGATGACGGCGAGTCGTGGACCGCCGTCAACACGGGCCTGACAAATCTGAATGTCCGGGCCCTGGTGGTTAATGTCGCGGGGGATCTGTTTGTGGGAACCTCGGGCGGCGGCATCTTCCGCTCGCGGGATAACGGCGAGTCGTGGACCGCCGTCAACAGGGGATTGAGCAATCTGACCATTCTGGCCCTGGCGGTCAATGCCCGGGGGGATCTGTTTGCGGGGACCTTCGGAGGTGGCGTGTTTCGCTCCCGAGATGACGGCAGCTTGTGGACGGCTATCAACAGGGGGTTGAGTAATTTGAACGTCCTGACCCTGACGGTTACCGGCGCGGGCCATCTGTTTGCCGGGACGGTGGGTGGCGGCGTCTTCCGTTCCACGAACAATGGGAGACGGTGGCGACCAGTCAATACCGGCTTGAGTAACCTCAGCATTCAGGCGCTGTTTGTTACCAGCGTCGGCCATCTGTTTGCCGGCACGGTGGGCGGCATCTTCCGCTCGACGAACAATGGCGACCGATGGGAGGCAGTGAATGCGGGCTTGACGGTGTTGGTGGTGGCGGCCCTGGCGGCCAATGCCATGGGTGATCTGTTTGCCGGCACGGTGGGCGGCGGGGTGTTTCGCTCTCACGATAATGGTGACTCGTGGACCGCCGCGAATACTGACCTGCGGTCCTCCAATGTGGGAGTTCTGGCCGTCAGCCGCACGGGTGATGTATGGGCCGGGACCGCCGGTGGCGGCCTCTTCCGTTCCTCGGATCGAGGGGACACCTGGATCAACCGAGGCTTGGCCAATCTCTTCATCTTAGCATTAGTGGAAGATGCGGCAGGAGTTCTGTTTGCTGGGACTAATGACGGCGTGTTTCGCTCCACCGATCAGGGCGAGAGTTGGATGGCCATCAACACGGGGCTGACCAATCTTGTGATTCGGGCCTTAGCAGCGAATGCGGCAGGTGATCTGTTTGTTGGAACGCAGAGCGGTGGGGTGTTTCGCTCGCAGGATGAGGGGGATTCCTGGACGGCCATCAATACGGGCCTGACGAATTTGAACGTCTTCACGCTGGCCATCAGTAGTGCTGGCGATCTGTTTGCCGGGACGTTTGGCGGTGGGGTGTTTCGCTCTCGCGATGGGGGTGAGACCTGGACGGCCATCAACATGGGCCTGACCAGTCTTCAAGTAAACACAATAGTGGCCCGGGCGGCCGGGGACGTGTTTGCCGCCACGTTTAGCGGCGGGGTGTTTCGCTCACAGGATGGCGGCGATTCCTGGACGGCCGTCAATCAGGGGCTCACCAATCTCAATCTCCGTGCGCTCATTGCGACCTCCAGCGGCGATCTGTTTGTGGGGACCTCGGGCGGCGGCGTGTTTCACTCTGCAGATGATGGGAACACCTGGACAGCGATCAATAGCGGACTGACGAATTTGGCCGTCTCCGCATTGACGGCCAATGCCGCGGGCGATCTGTTTGGGGGCACGGCCGGCAGTGGCGTCTTCCGTCGCCGTGCAGAGCGACAAGAGGTGAGACGCTCTGCGATTTCCACCCCTCGCGCTCCCCGAGCCCCAGCCAAGCATACCGGTTTGGCGATGCATGAGCGTCGAGCAGGAGTGAAGAGCCTGGCTCAACATGTTCCACGGTTCATCTTTGGGGCCGAAAAAAGTTCATCTTGGATGAGGCACTGTTTGTCGATTTTGCGCTATAGAGAGTGAAGGGAGCATTGGCTCGGGAGGTTGGGGAGGGTCGCGGGCGAACAGGAGCCCGGTCATCGGGCGAGGGCGCGACCCCCGACCTCCTGAAATGAGCGAACCGGCTCTTGGGGAGGTGACGGGAAGCCACCCTCTTAGAGAGGGAGGGGAGAGAGCGATGAACAGATTCTCCATATTCGGTCTGGTCATGACGGGGGTGGTGAGTCTGGCTTTGGCGATGTTGGCCTGGCCCTCATCGCCGGCGGGGGCCACCAGTGAGATGAGGCGCGTGGGTCCTGACAGCGTCTTTGCGCTTGATGTGATGGAGGAAGTCTCGGCGGGGCGGTTGTCCGCGTCCGGGGTGGTGCGGGCGGCCGGGCGCGGTGCGCCGTGGATCAATCTGCAGGATGGTCGGGAGTTGTCGACCGAGTATGTGGGAGCCGCCGGGCTGGTACAGGTGCTGCGGCGAGGGGTGGTCGAGCCGCGGGCGCTTGTGGCGGCCGATTTTGACGAGGATGGGATGCCGGATCTGATGAGCGGGTATGTGGGGCCTGCCGGTGGGATTCTGACGGAGCATCGAGGCAATGTGGCCTCGATTTTTCCCTATGCGCTTCGGACGATGGGCGATGGGCGACCGACGGCAGGCGGTGGGCGGCGGGCGAGGGGCGATGGGCCCTTTTTGCCCGAGGCGCGGGTGGTTGAGGTACCGGAGGTGCCGGACTTTGTGGGGGCGGGAGATTTTGATGCCGATGGGCATCAGGATGTGGTGGTGGCGGCGCGGGGCGGCGATCGGCTCATCTGGCTGCCGGGGGATGGGCGTGGTGGGTTTGGTGAGGCTCGGTCGGTGGAGTTGCCGGGTGGGGTCACAGCTCTGATCACGGGAGAGATCAACCGGCGGGACGGATTGACCGATGTGGTGGTTGGCGTGGTGGGGCCACATGGTCCGCAGGTGGTGGTGTTTGAGGGGCCCGGTGGGGCGCTGAATGGTGCCAGTCTGGTTGCTGGTAGGGCGGAGACCCACAGAGAGACGCCCGTACAGCCCGAGATCCTCCCGCTGCCTGATGAAGCCACGGCCTTGGCGCTGGGTCAGTTGGATGAGCATTATTGCATGGATCTGGCCGTGGCCGCGGGCAGCGAACTGCTCATCATTCACGGGCGGGATCGGCGGTTGTCAACCGGGGGTCGGAACGTGGCACCCGCCGTCATCGATCAACGATCGTTCCCATTCCAGATCACCTCGCTGGTGATGGGTGATTTCACGCCGAATCGGACGAAAGAGCTGGCCTTGCTGTCGGTGGAAGGAGGGATGTATGTGTTGGAGGTGGCCCGCGGGCTGAGGGATGAGGAACAGCAGCAGGAGATCGATCTGGCGCGGCGGCGCGAGCGGTTGTACCGGCGGATGTATCAGGAGGAACGCCGACGGCATCGGGCGCTGATGGCGGGAGACCGAATCGCTCTCAGGGAAATGGAGCAAATCATACATCGAGAAGCTCGTCGATTGGATCTTGGCCAGGAAGCATTCGGCCATCTGGAGGAGCCGAGGAGCATCCCCTTGCGCCAGTGGACGCTACGGGAGGTTGCGGCGCTGGGAGCCGCGACTCTTGTCTCGCCTGGCAGTGGCCGGGAGTTGATACGGGTGCGGATTTCTAGTCGGCCGACCGACGATCTGGTGGTCATCGATCCGGCCAATCGCCAGCTCCACATTCTGATTGCGGGCGATGGGCGATGGATGATGGACGATGGACGCTGGACGCTGGTGTCGCTCGATGTATTGAGCGCCCCGGTAGCTGTCTTGCCTATGCGGCTGAATCGGGATGCACTCAGCGATCTGGTGATGTTGCGGGAAGGAGAAGAGACGCCCTCGGTGGCGTTGACGGCGGCGATGGCGACGTTTGTGGTGGATTCGACGGCAGATGATGCGGATTTTGACACGACCGATGGAGTATGTGACACGAATGATAGTGTAGGCGATGGGCCCTGCACGTTGCGAGCGGCGATCCAGCAGGCCAATGCCAGCGCGGGGATGGATACGATCGAGTTCGCCATTCCCGGGGCGGGGCCGCATACGATTCAGCCCGGGTCGGCGCTGCCCAACATCACCGATCCGGTGGTGATTGATGGCTACACGCAGCCGGGGGCGAGTGCGAACACGAATCCGGTGGGGATGGGGTTGAACACGGTGTTGCAGATCGAGCTGGATGGGAGCATGGCCGGGACCTCGAATGGACTGACCATTGCGGCCGGGAGCAGCGTCGTACGAGGATTGGTGATCAACCGCTTCAATCCTGATCCTGCTTTTCCTGGAGGGATTCGTTTAAAGACGAACGGGAACATCATCGAGGGGAATTTCGTCGGCACCGATGTGACGGGGACTGTGGCGTTAGAGAACGAGCCCCTTGATGTGGCTACGAGGAATTTGACGGGGAGCAACACCATAGGTGGGACAGTGGAAGCAGCGCGCAACCTCATCATCGACTTGGGTCTTTTTGGTGCTGGAGATATTGTGCAAGGCAATTTTATTGGCACTGACGTCTCAGGCATGGTTGACTTAGGTGGCGCTGTCGAAGGTAGTTTCAGTACCATCGGGGGCACCGTGGTCGGGGCGCGCAATGTCATCGCCGATGTTGCCTTATCATCGGGTGCCCAGAACAATCTGATCCAGGGCAATTTCATCGGCACCGACGTGACGGGTACTGCCGGCTTGGGCAGTAGTGGTACAGGGCGTGGGGGCATAACCATACAATTCGGAGCGCTTGATAACACGATCGGTGGAACGACGCCTGCGGCACGCAATGTCATAAGGCGAGGAATCCATGCTGGTCCCACCTTTTTCTTTGGGCAAGGAGCGATTAACAACCTGATCCAGGGCAATTTCATCGGCATGGGCGTAACGGATGCTCCTCTGGATAATGACCTAGGTGGTATAACCCTCACAGGTGATTTTCATAGAGATAATACAATCGGCGGAACGGTGGCAGGGGCAGGCAACGTCATTGCGTTTAATGGAGGAGTTGGTGTGGGTAGTTTTTTTAGTATACGCACTGCTGTTCTCTCTAATTCCATCTTTTCCAACGGAGGTCTAGGGATTGACCTTGGATCTATTGGGGTAACGCCAAACGATCCAGGCGATGCTGATGCGGGCGCCAATAACGTGCAAAACTTCCCGGTCTTAACCTCGGTTTCAACCGGCAGTAGTACGACGATCGACGGGTTCCTCAACAGCACGCCCAATACCACATTTCGCCTCGAGTTTTTTGCCAACAGCGAATGCGACTCGGTCGGTCCCGGCATCTGTGATTCACTGGGGTTTGGTGAGGGGGAAACATTTTTGGGCTCGGCGGAAGTGATCACCGATGACGGGGGCGATGTCAGCTTCTCGGTCACCTTTGCCGAAACCGTTCCGGCGGGTCATTTCATCACAGCGACGGCCACTGACCCGGACAATAACACCTCAGAGTTTTCCCAGTGCTTGCGCGTCAGTGGTCCGGTTGTCTGCTCGCTGGAGCCGGCGACGGCTTCTAATCCGGTGGGCGACAGCCACACGGTGACCGTGACGGTGACCGAAAATGGCGCGCCGGCGGTAGGGATTTCGGTAAGCTTCGACGTCCTGGCAGGTCCGAACGCCGGTGAGAGTGGGTCGGATGTGACCGATGCCAGTGGTCAAGCCAGCTTCACCTATACGAGTAATGGCGCAGCGGGCGTGGATGAGATCGAAGCCTGTGGGTCAGTCAGTGGCACGACCTTCCGTTGCCGGGCTACCAAGGTGTGGCTCGCAGTTGCATTGGAGCCAGCTACAGCCGTCAATCCGGTGGGCTCGGTCCATACGGTGACGGCACACATCGATCCGCCGACATCGGGAGTGGTAGTCAACTTTGAGGTCACTGCCGGCCCCAATGTTGGCCAAAGTGAAATGAGCATCACCGATGCCAGCGGGCGAGCCAGCTTCACTTACATGAGCAATGGCACGCTGGGCACCGACACCATTGAGGCTGGCGCCACGATCAGCGGCTTTCCCTTTACCCTTACAGCAGAGAAGACGTGGATCACGCCTGATGTCCATTGCAGCCAGGATATCCCCAAGGCCTTTTCCGGAAGCTTTGCCACCTCTACCCTGACGATCGAGGATGATCTGGTCATTGGCGACGTGAACGTGAAGTTATTCATCACGCACCCATTCGTTTTTGACGTCACAGTCGAACTGATCTCGCCCAATGGGACCACTGTGGAGTTATTCTCGAACGTCGATGGCAGTGGGGATAACTTTGGTAGCACCTGCTCGCCAATGCCCGATTGCATCATTGACGATCAAGCGGGGACGAACATCGCCAACGGGAGCGCGCCGTTTGTGGGGCGGTTCCAATCCGAGATGCTGACGCTGGGGGCATTCATCGGTGAGAATGCCAAAGGCACTTGGTCACTACGGGTTAGATCGGATTTCCATCCCGGCACGCTCGAATGCTGGTGCTTGGAAATCACGCCCTTGCTGGCTGCTTGTGTGCTGGAACCTGCGACGGCCACCAATCAAGTGGGCACCAGCCATACGGTCACCGCGACGGTGCTGGACACAGGCAATCCGGTGGGCGCTGGCGTGACAGTGAACTTCGAGGTCACCGATGGGCCCAATGCTGGCACGATGGGCACAGTGATCACTGATGCCAATGGTCAGGCCAGTTTCACTTACACGAGCGACGGCACACCGGGCGTGGATACCATCGAGGCTGGCGGAGCGATCGATGGGGAGCCGTTCAGTTGTACAACCGAGACGCTCTGGATGGCCGACATCTGCAGCACGGATGCGCCTCAGGTTCTCCCCAGTGGAGAGACAGTCACGTCCACATTCACGATCAGCGAAGATTTGATCATTAACGATCTCAACGTCAGGTTGTTTCTTACACATCCTTTTGACTTCTTTCTGATGGTCTCGCTGACCTCGCCCGGTGGGACCACTGTGGAGTTATTTTCTGGGGTGGGAAGCACTGGAGACAACTTTGGTAGCACCTGTTTTCCCTTAGCCGATTGCGTCATTGACGATCAAGCCCTGACCAATATCGCCGATGGGAGCGCTCCGTTTGTAGGACGTTTTCAATCAGAAGGGCTCGTTTTGGGAACGTTCAATGGCGAGAACGCAAGGGGCACCTGGACGCTGACGGTGACAAACGATTTTCTGACCGGCATGTTGGAGTGCTGGTGCTTAGAAATCACGCCGCTCCCAGAGGTAGCGTGCATGCTCTCACCGGTGGTAGCGACCAATCCCGTCGGCGGCCAACATACGGTCATAGCAACGGTCACATTAGATAATGAACCGGTAGCTGGAGCCACCGTCAGCTTCAGCATCACTGGCGGACCCAATGCTGGCCTAACAGAAATGGCCACGACCGATCTGAGCGGCCAGGCTTCGTTCACCTATACGAGCAATGGCACGCCGGGCACCGACACGATCCAGGCCAGTGGGAGCGTCAGTGGCGTTCCCTTCTCCTGCACGGCCGAGAAGACGTGGATTGATGTGAGTTGTACGCTGGCGCCCGCAACGGCCACCAATCCGGCGGGGACCGATCACACGGTGACGGCGACGGTGACGCAAAATGGCGCGCCAGCTTCGGGTGTGGTGGTCAATTTCCAGGTGAGTGGGGCGAACACGGCCTCGGGCAGTGCCACAGCGGATGCCAGCGGCCAGGCCACGTTCACCTACACCGGCAATAATACGGGCACCGACACGATCCAGGCCAGTGGGAGCGTCAGTGGCGTTCCCTTCTCCTGCACGGCCGAGAAGACGTGGATTGATGTGAGTTGTACGCTGGCGCCCGCAACGGCCACCAATCCGGCGGGGACCGATCACACGGTGACGGCGACGGTGACGCTCAACGCTGCTCCGGCCTCGGGGGCGGCGGTCAGTTTCCAGGTGACGGCGGGTCCGAATGCTGGGGCGATGGGTAGTGGGACGACGGATGCCGGTGGGCAGGCCAGTTTCACCTACACCGGTAGTGGAGGTGCGGGCACGGACACGATCACGGCCAGCGGCACCATCAGTGGCGTGGCGTTTTCCTGCACAGCCGAGAAGACCTGGCTACCGCCTGAGTGCACGTTGGCGCCCGCAACGGCCACCAATCCGGCGGGGACCGATCACACGGTGACGGCCACCGTCACGGCCGATGGCACGCCACTGGCCGGGGTGGCGGTCAACTTTGAGGTCGTCTCAGGTCCGAATGCCGGGACGATGGGCAGTGGGACGACCGATGCGAGCGGCCAGGCTTCGTTCACTTACACGAGCAGTGGCACGCCGGGCACCGATACGATCCAGGCCGGCGGCAGTGTCGGCGGGGTCGCGTTCTCCTGCACGGCGACCAAGCAGTGGGTGACCAATCGGCCGCCGGTGGCGCAGTGTCAGGATGTGACCGTGTCGGCTGACGGCAGGTGTCAGGGGGTGGTGAGTGCTGGTGATGTGGATAATGGGTCGTTCGATCCCGATGGTGATCCGATCACGTTGAGTTTAGATCCGCCGGGGCCGTATTCGTTGGGGGCGACGGCGGTGACGTTGACGGTGACCGATGACCAGGGGGCGACGGACAGTTGCACGGCGGTGGTGACGGTAGTGGACACCGCGCCGCCTCAGATCAGTTGTCCGGCGGATGTGACGCTGGTGGCCGATGCCGGTTGTCAGGCGGTGTTCAACACCTTGGCGACGGCCACGGACGATTGCGATCCCAGTCCGGTGATCAGCAGTGATCCGCCGTTGCCGGCGGTGTTGGCCGGGCCGGTGGGAGCGGGAGCGGTCACCCACACGATCACGTTCACGGCGACGGATGCCTCGGGCAACAGTTCCAGTTGCACGGTGACGGTGACGGTGGTCAACAATGGGCCGGTGGCCGATGCCGGTGTGGATCAGGAGGTGGATGAGGGGGCGATGGTGACGCTGGATGGCAGTGGGAGCCATGATCCCGATGCGGGGCAGCCGCTCACCTTCCAGT
>Ga0256841_1000441_pt1 | contig 43099 bp, 31 predicted proteins | sample 356308metaG_FD_185971 | JGI IMG/M metagenome (GOLD analysis project Ga0256841, IMG submission 185971) | Hydrothermal vent microbial communities from Mid Atlantic Ridge, Atlantic Ocean - 356-308 | ecosystem: Environmental > Aquatic > Marine > Hydrothermal vents | place: Atlantic Ocean: Mid...
TTTTTTACTATATTCAAATTAATTTTTTTTAAGGCTAATTTTGTTTCAAACTGAAATAATACATTTTATACAATCTTTTGCAAATCCTTTAATTACCGCCATAATGATTTTTATCACCGGTTTGGGATACGAAGAATTTCTTGCTTTTTTCTTAATAACTTTTTTGTTTGGAATAAATTTTAAAAAAGGATTTTATTTGGTACATATTGTTTTAATTACCGGCATAATAACGGAATTTTTTAAACAATTAATTGCTTATCCAAGACCATACGCTGTCGATTCGGGAATAAAACTACTCGGTAAAAACATACCAAACAATTCCCGGTTTTTACAAAAAGGAGCTAAAGGATTTTTCCAATTATTGCCTGAGGAAGTTGTGCAATATTATAGATCTGTAAAAAATCCTTCGTTCGGAATTCCATCGGGTCATACCAGTACAGCTGTAACATTATGGACCTCAATCATATTGTTATATAAAAATAAATACGTACGGATCCTTTCGGCGTTCTTAATTCTGTTAATTCCGTTATCCCGCATGTATCTTGGTTTGCATTTTTTAGCAGGTGTTTTGGGTGGCTATGTTTTAGGTGCTGTAATTTTAATTGTTATATACAGAGTATCATTCAAATACGATTTCTTTTACTCTGCATATCCAAAAAATACGGCAGCTCTTATTTATCTTCTCGGTTTTCCTATTCTGCTGCAGATTCTGATTCCCGGGAGTTATACGCAACTGCAAGGCGGCTTATTAGGTTTTAACGCGGCATTCGTATTGTTAAAAGCTTCGGGTTTGCCCGTAATCAGAAATTCCTTAATCAAAAGAATTGCGAATGTTATTTTAGCTTTGGTTACATTTTCAATTTGTTCATTATTAGTATCATTAATATTCTCCGCATTCGGCAATAATCATTTTAATATTTTGATATTTCTAAAGTTTGCGTTAATTACGTTTGCAGGATTATACTTAACTTCCATTATCTCAATAAAAACAGGACTTATGCAACGTAACAATTAAATTATTTGCTATTTGTAAATTAATTATTTACTTTTTAGCACACTCAATAACAAAAAGAAAGGGAAATATGAAACCGGTAAAAAATATTTCATTTACAATCTTAATTTTACTTATTCTTTCACAAACGGCGCTTTTCTCTCAAAACGAAAACCAACAAAAGATGAGTCCCGAACAAAAAGCATGGATGGAATACATGATGCCTGGTCCAATGCAGAAAATTCTTGAGAAGAATGTTGGGAAATGGAAAACCGTAAGCAAATTCTGGCAGTCTCCCGAAGCCGAAGCAATGGTTTCTGAAGGGATAGCCGAGAGCGAAATGATTTTAGGCGGAAGATATCTAAAATCAACTTATCACGGCACGGCAATGGGAATGCCGATGGAAGGACAATCTTTAGATGCATTTGACAAAGCATTGGGAAAATTTCAGAGTATTTGGATAGATAATATGGGAACCGGAATTTCAACTTCGGAAGGAACCTACGATAAAGCCTCGAACACAATAACATATAAAGGAAGCATGGTGGATCCTGTTTCGAAAAAGAAAGTTACTTATAAAGCGGTTGTAAAATTTTTAGATGACAATACTCATGTTTTTGATATGTACATGACGCATGCCGGGAAAGAATTTAAAAGCATGGAAATTAACTACACGCGAATACCGGATAAAAAATAACAATAATCATTTGTGTGTCTTTTGATCTTAAAAGACACACTTTTTATTTACTTAATCAACTTTTGCAATTTCTCTATTTCATCTCTTAAATAAGCTGCTTTTTCAAATTCCAAATCTTTTGCGGCGGCAAGCATTTCTTCGGTCATTTGGTCAATTAAATCTTTCTTCTGATCTTTGGTCATATATTTAATTACCGGTTCAGCCACCTTTGTAAATGAAGTTTCGGAACCGTATTCTTTTTTCCTAACATCTGCAATTGACGTAGAAGATAAAATTTCATCTTTAGATTTATAAATTGTTTTGGGTGTTATTTTATGCTTTTTATTATACTCAAGCTGTAATTTTCTACGGCGGTTAGTTTCGTCAATTGTTTTTTTCATAGAATTCGTAATTTTATCGGCATACATAATTACTTTTCCCTCAACATTTCGCGCCGTTCTTCCTGCAGTCTGCATTAACGAGCGTTCGCTTCTAAGAAATCCTTCTTTATCGGCGTCAATTATTGCAACGAGTGAAACTTCGGGTAAATCCAAACCTTCGCGGAGTAAATTCACTCCTACCAACACATCAAAATCACCTATTCTCAAATCTCTGATTATTTCCACACGCTCGAGTGCATCAATATCGCTGTGTATATATCTCACTTTTATATTAAGTTTATCCAGATAATCAGTCAAATCTTCAGCCATTTTCTTTGTTAACGTGGTTACCAAAGTCCGCTCGTTTTTTGCTACACGTTCTCTAATTTCACCAATTAAATCATCAATTTGACCTTTAATAGGACGCACTTCAATTTCAGGATCCAACAATCCAGTAGGACGAATTACTTGTTCCACCACAGCGCCGCCGGTTTTTTCAAGTTCGTACGGACCCGGAGTAGCACTTACAAAAATAACCTGATTAACCAAATTCTCGAACTCGTCGAACTTTAACGGGCGGTTATCCAATGCAGAAGGTAATCTGAATCCATACTCGACTAAAGTTTCTTTACGCGCCCTGTCGCCGTTATACATTCCTTTTATTTGTGGCACGGTTACATGGGATTCGTCAATTATAAGAAGAAAATCTTTTGGAAAATAATCGAACAAACATGCAGGTCGCGAACCCGGAGGTCTGCCGTCCATGTGTCTGGAATAATTTTCCACACCCGAACAGTAACCTATTTCTTTCATCATTTCGATATCGTATTTTGTTCTTTGTTCCAAGCGTTGAGCTTCCAAATACTTTTCTTCCGACCAGAAATACTTTAGTCTTTCTTTTAATTCTTCCTCAATCGTTTTAATTGCCCTGTTTACTTGGTCTTTAGTTGTTACAAAATATTTTGCCGGATAAATCGGCACGCTTTCCACTTCCTTTATAAAATTACCGCTCATCGAATCAATCAATGAAATTTTTTCAATTTCGTCATCCCAGAATTCTATTCTAACGGCTTCTTCGTATTGATAAGCGGGAATTATTTCAACTACGTCGCCGCGGGCTCTAAAAGTCCCCCTCGTAAATTCGAAATCATTTCTTACATAATAAATATCCACCAATTGACGTAATAAATTTTTCTTTTCTATTTGTTGGCCTTTTTTAATGAAAAGAATTTGTCTTGCATATTGATCGGGAGCTCCGATTCCGTATATGCAACTTACGCTCGCAACAATTATTACATCCCGTCTGCCTTCAATCAATGATGTTGTTGCTTTTAATCTTAAACGGTCAATTTCTTCGTTTACCGAAAAATCTTTTTCAATGTATAAATCACTTTTAACCACATAAGCTTCGGGCTGGTAGTAATCATAGTAACTGATAAAAAACTCAACGGCATTATTCGGGAAAAACGATTTAAACTCCGAATAAAGCTGTGCGGCAAGCGTTTTATTCGGAGAGATAATTAATGTGGGTTTATTGACCTTAGCAATTACATTCGATATTGTATATGTTTTACCGCTTCCGGTAACCCCCAACAATACTTGATGTTTTTCCCCGGCAAGAATTCCTTTTGTTAATTCTTCAATTGCTTCCGGCTGGTCGCCCGACGGTTTATAATTAGATATTAATTCGAATTTTTCCATTCGATTTTTCAATTTTGTGTAAATAATAAATATATAAATATTACTTTTCTGCTAAAAGGAAAATCAAATTATTTTTTTTGTTCCACAAGATTAAATTCAATTAATATATTTTCTTGCTATTTCTTTTTTATTAATCTAATTTTTTAACAAGAAATTAAAAATTAAAAGGAAACAAATGTACAGGGAAATAAGAAAATGGTACAGTCCTAATCTGAATAAAGATATGGAAATAGCGGTTTACGGTCATTACGGATTTGCATTGTTGATGTTTCCAACAGCCGGAGCCGATTTTTTAGAATACGAAAGATTTCAAATGATAGATTCGATTCAACCTTTTATTGATTCCGGTAAATGTAAAGTTTTTTCGATCAACAGTATAAATAACGAGAGCTGGTTGAACAAACAAATGTATCCGCCGCATAAATCTTTGCGTCACGGGCAATATAACCAATACGTTGTTGGTGAAGTTGCACCGTTTATTTTTGATCATTGTAAAGGAAATGTTCCAATAATCACAACCGGAGCTTCACTTGGAGCTTATCATGCGGCAAATACATTTTTCAGAAGACCCGATATTTTCCGCGGAACTATTGCAATGAGCGGAGTGTATGATTTAAAAGAATATTCCGGCGGATATTATGATCAACATGTATATTTTAATTCACCGGTGGAATATTTACCGAACGCCACTGATGAAACTTATCTTAATCAAATGAGAAATAACTTGGGTATTGTTATAGCTTCGGGACAAGGCGAATATGAAGACCCAAACGCATCTGTGAGATTGTCTAATATTCTAAACTCTAAAGGAATTCGTCATTGGCTAGACCTTTGGGGTTACGATGTAAAACATGATTGGCCGACTTGGCGCGATATGCTGCCTTATTTTTTAAGCAAAATAAATATTTAAATATATTAACTTTAAATTTACTTAACAAACAAAAACAATAAGATGGGAATAAGAGAAAACGAAGAGAAGATTATTAAAGATTTTCAAAATCTTCAAACTTGGGAAGATAAATACAAATACATTATCGATTTGGGAAAAGAGTTAAATGAATTTCCTGAAGAATACAGAACCGATAAATACAAAATTAAAGGTTGCCAATCCCAAGTTTGGCTGCATGCTGATTTTAAAGACGGTAAAATTTATTTCCAAGCCGATAGCGATGCAATGATTGTTAAAGGATTGGCTTCAATGCTTTTAAAAGTTTATTCCGGACATTGTCCGTCTGAAATTTTATCATCGCCACCCGAATTTTTGAAAGAAATCGGCATTTCGCAACATCTTTCTCCAACCAGAAATAATGGATTAAGTTCTATGCTGAAACAAATTCAAATGTACGCTCTTGCGTTTAAAACGCTTGAAAACAAAAAGTCTAAATAACATTATATCCATGATGAAGAATTTTCTTACTCTTGCCGGTTTGACATTTCTAATAATTCTCAATTCATGTTCCACAACGGAAAAATCAGCAAAAAGGCAAAAAAATAATTTGTATCAAAACACTACTCTTAGTAAGATTATTAAAGTTAAACCGGAACATAGAACTTTTATTACGCCGGAAGGAGAATTAAAAGCCTTGTTTGTTTTTGTCCAATTCGATAACGATTCTACATTTAAAAGTAAATATTGGAAATACGATACATTAAATTTACCGGATTGGACAAAAAATATAGTTAATCGAAATTCCGGAAATTATTTTCCATACAAAAACCTTTCACAATATTATTTTGAAATGTCACGCGGGAAATTTATTATAACCGGGGATGTTTATCCTAAATTGGTCAGACCGAAATATGACGAAAGTCATTACAAAAACATCTCGGAAGTTAATTACGAAATACTAAAACGGCTGGACGATAAAATAGATTTTTCCAAATATGATAATTGGACAAAAAAAAGAGACAATACTTTCATTAAAAAACCGGACGGAAAAGTTGATATGATTTATCTTATTTACAGAAATTTTTCAAATAGACTTTTCTTTAATAACGGTTGGACCGGCATTGCTCATTTATATTTAACCAAAGATATAAAAACTAATGACAATGTTACAATAAAAACCGGCAGACTTGATAAAGGTTCGGGAATCGTAATCCGCGGTGGTAAAAACGGATTTTATTGGTTAAAATATGTTGCCGCACACGAATTAGGACATTTTTTATTCGGCGCGGGTCATATTGAAAACGTAACTGACCTTGCGCTTATGACGGGCGGTCCTGTTTGGAATGCAAGCCGCGGAATGCACTCATGGGAAAGAAATTACTTAGGATGGATTAACTACCGCAATGCGGTTCTGAATAAAGACAGTTCATATATACTTTCCGATTATATAACAACCGGTGACGCATTAAGACTGAAATTAAACGAGAAAGAATGGTTTGTTTTGGAAAACCACCGGCATCTCAGTGTGCATGATAAGTCCGGCGATAAAGGAATTTATATTTATCATATCACACATGCAAGTTCTTACTCTCCTAAAATTACCGTTGAATGTGCCGATGGGAATTGGGATTTTAAAATTGATAAACAAAAACATAAATTGATTAAACTAAAACCCAACCTTTACGGACAAAACGAAATGAATTTTAGAAAGATGGTGAACGGTAAAAATTATGCGTGTTTTAAACCGCTTTATAAAAGTAATGCTGCATGGGGTGATAAAAACGATGCATTCGATTTAACTTACAATAATGTTTTCTCGCCCGTCAGTAATCCTTCATCAAAAAATAAAAGTAAAATAAATTTCACGATAGAAGTTGTTTCGAAGAAAGGTAAAAACTATAAGGTTAAATTTTATTTTAAAAATCCCTACGAAGGAAAACCTTCGAAACCATATATTCTAAAGACAAAAATTAATAAAAGGAATTTCCCTACTATTATATGGAAAAAAAGTAAAGAACCGGATTTAAAACTTTATAAAATTTACATTTCTACAAAGCCCAAAAATAAAAGTATGAAATTCCAACTGTTAGAAACAGTTCCGGTTAAAAAACAAATTAATAATTTAATTAAATGGACGGATACTAAACATAGAATAAATGGCTTAAGCAGTTATTATATTTATACAATTTCTGCTGTTGACAAAGATAACCATGAATCGGTTTTAGCGGAACCGGTGAAAGTATACAGATAAAATTTTATAATTCTACTATTTACACAGAAAAATATTGTAAAAATTAATTATAATTCGGTTCTACATTTTGGAAATATAATATGCCCCGGTAGCTCAGCAGGATAGAGCAACAGTTTCCTAAACTGTGGGTCGGAGGTTCGAATCCTCTCCGGGGTACATTACAAATTGAGTTTTCATCCAGAAACTTTTATATTCCAATCTGATTTACATTCCATATTCATCCCAAACAGAAGAATTATCATGAATACATACGTGCTTGACAAAGTCCCGGAGCTATTAAAGTGAAAGCTTTTTAAAGAGAAGGAAATTAATACACAATTAACTTTATCTTATAATTCTTTTCAAGTTTAACAATAGTCTTATTGTAAAAAAAACAATAAAACCGAAGGTAGAAATATAAAGATCGGATAATCCGACATTCAAAATGTAGAGGGGACTGAAGATTGAAATGAATATTTTCGTTAAAATTAAACCCGTGAACAAAAATGCAAATCCTATTAAACCGCTCCACAAAGGTCTAAGGAAAAATAGGTCAAAGTAATATTTTAGTTCTTTGGAATACTGTTTGGTATTGGTTATCTCATTCATCACATTTTTTTTATTGTTAGGTCCTGTAATTTTAACATCTATAATTATGCCACTTTTAAAATGTATATTTTAGGTTAAATTGGTAAGAAATTAAAAAATGATTTGCCTGAAAATAATTAAATTATGCCTGAGAAAATAATTTCAGGCATAATTTTATAAATGGATTTTTATGAAAAATATACGAATGAAAATACTAATAATAAAAAGTAAAGGGCTGTTAAACCAACTTTCACTAATATATTTCTTTTTATGGAACGTTGGAATAACTCTTCATCTTCAATTGCATTTTTCTTTATGAAATCCCCTTGAGCCGGGTCCCAATCATTTATCTTTATCTCATTTAGTTGTTGCATTTATTTCCTTTATTGTTTTTCGAAAAATTCAATTATTTAATTCTTACTATCGAAATATTCCAATTTTTGTTTAGTTCTTTATAATCGATTTAGTTTTTTATTTATAGTCAAATAAAATGCCATTGTGATTTGCATCAAATTCTATTAAAAAAGAAGTTAATTTATTCATATGCTTTCAGAAATGTATCAAATTGCGGATTTCATGTCCCATTAAGATGCAAAATCTACAATAAACTTCCGGCTAATATTACCGTGTTACACGAATTACAAGCAGAGTCAGATTAACAACCGCCACAAAAATCCTTAACGAAATGTTAAACCAGTCCTTGAAATAAAGTTTAGGCGAACCGGGAACAATTAATATATCTTTAGCAATTAATTTTGGAACCGTTCTGTTTTTGATCTCAATTTTATCTTCCCAAAGCAGGTCTTCAAAATTGAATTTAAACATTTGTTGAGTAGAATCTGGCAGAACGCGGTAGAGCCTAAGGTCGTCCAAATGTGAATTACCGGTAGGACCGCCGGCATAAGAGAGCAAATCAATAAGATTTGTATAAATTGGGACTAAATATCTACCGGGATATTTAATAAAACCCCACACGGAAACCTTCATATTTACTGCTTCGGGATCTGAATAATCGTAAAACCCTCCTTGACGTTGATAAAGGCTTTTATATGCTGCGCCTAATTCAACATCTTTAATTTGGGCAAAACCGGAGTTATAACTGATAAAAGACAGCACAAGTATGAAAATAATTTTTTTAAGCATGGGGTTCCTCTTAAAATAAACTTTTATAGGTAAAATTATTCAAATTAATTGAAAATTGGAAATATTTAATAGTAGAAATAAAATTAAATCTTTTTATTCACCACCTTTAGAAAATAACATTACAGGAATAGTTTTAAATAAAACTTGTAAATCCAGCCATGGGGACATGTTGTTAATATAATATAAATCCAATACAACCGAATCTATAAACGAAACTTTACTTCTACCCCAAACTTGCCAAACCCCGGTACAACCCGGCAGTACATTAACCCTTCTCTTTTGCCAGCTATCATAATTTTCATATTCATAAGGCAACGAAGGGCGCGGACCAACCAAACTCATATCTCCTTTAATTACATTGAACAGTTGGGGCAGTTCATCTAATGATGTTTTCCTTAGTATTTTGCCTATCCATGTAACTCTACTTTGATTAATTATTTTTGTTCCTTTTTCATGCGGTTTGCTGTTTTTCATAAAATCTATCATCTTTTGCTTTCTTTCTTCATCATCTTCATTTTCAACTCTCATGGATCTGAATTTATAAAACTCAAATTTATATCCGTTTTTTCCCACTCTAATTTGTTTGTAAAATATTGGTCCCGGTGACGAAAGCTTAATTAATATTGCAATTATGAGCATTATGGGAGAAAGCACTAGTAAGACAACAATAGATATAAGTGTATCGAAAAATCTTTTAACTGCAAGCATAAAATTATTGTTATAATGAGGCGAAACACCTAAAACAGGAATGCCGGCGTATTTTTCAGTAGAGGTATTTACTTTTTGCGTCACAACATCAAACAATTCCGAGCTTAATTTTACACTTATATTCAGTTTATTGCATTCGTCTAAAATTTCAAGAAGTCTGTCGTAATTAATATTATCAACAGCAATTAATACTTCGTTTACTTTATATTCCGTTTTAATCCGGGGAAGGTCTTCAATTCGCCCAATAATTTTCATTCCGTGAATAATTTCATTTTTTTTCGCTTCCCTGTCAACCACAAATCCTTGAATATTTAAACCTTCGGGATTTTCAAACAATAATTTTGTAGCTAATAATTTTCCTGCGTTTCCATCTCCAACTATTACTATGTTATTCTTAAACGAACGATTTAATCTTAATAAGATTGATCTGAATAATCCGACTCTGAAAATAAATAGTAAAGGAATTGCAATAAGACAAAATATGAAAATAATTAATCTTGAATCGAGAACCTCGGAAGATTTTACAAGATGTGAAATTACTACAATATTTAATGTACCGTAATAAAGAGATTTAATAATTGCCGTTAGGTGTGCAGAACGGTTAAGGATTATATTGATTTTGTATAATCCGTTTATTTGAAAAATAATAATAAAAAATAACGTTGCAATTAAGAAAAGAAATAAAATAGGTAACGCAGCATCTACAAATTGGGAAAGGTTTAATGATTTATCGTATCTTACAAAATAGGCAGCCAGCAAAAACGCAAACGACAAAATACCAATATCGGCAAGCGTAAAATAATATTTGTACTTAGGAATTTTATTCATATCCAAATTATATTAATTTCAATTATAATTTACCACAAAAAAATGTTTAATCTAATTTATTTCTTTACAAAGATTATACCTTCCGGTCAAATTCTAATTTCAATACGTTTAATAAAATTATTTTGATTCATATTAAAATATTTAAGATAAATCAAACTAGTATTTTCCTTTAATTTAATAAATGTGCATTAAAAAAGCCGACAAAAATTTCTTTAGTCGGCTTATTAATAATTAACCAAGCTTATACTTTTGACCATTCTTTTTGTTTGGTTTCTTCCGCCCTATGATAATATTTTGTATGGTTGTATTTATTATATGATCTATAACCGGTTGTATTGTAGTCAAAATTATTCAGCACAACACCTACAAACGATTTTTGACCGTTTTTAGTCATTAAGTCAACTGATTCAATCAACCAGTCAACCTGCGTGGTTGTAGCGAAAACTACTAAAATTGAAATATCAACAAGATGCGAAAGAATTTCGGCATCCGTAATAGTCATGACAGGCGGCGAATCTAAAATTACGACATCATATTCTTGTTTTAATTTTTGTAAAAAGTCTTTCATTTGTGCTGATGATAAAATTTCGGACGGATTAGTAGGTATTGTTCCCGCTGCAATATAATATAAATTTTCGATCGGGGTTTTCCTTATTACCTCTGAGAACGACGCTTGTTTGAAAAGATAATTAGTAAATCCGGGGGAATTAATTCCATTAAACACAGCATGAATTCTGGGGATTCTTAAATCACAATCTAATATTAAAGTTTTTTTACCGGACTGAGCAAAACTTGCTGCCAAATTTGCCGCAACTGTCGTTTTCCCCTCTTGTGGTGCCGAAGAAGTAACAAGAATTGTCTTTGCTCCGTCTGTAAGTTTAGAAAATTGAATTCTTGTTCTTAATGATCTATAAGCTTCACCGGCAGCAACTTCATTAAATCCTTGCACAAATATTTCATTTTTTATTTCATCCCGTTTGTAATTTTTCTTAAACTTTGGGATCCAAGCTATTACATTTAGGCCAAGATTTTCAATATCGTCTGGAGTTTTAACTGACTTATCGAAATAATCCTTAAAAAAGACGAATCCAAATGCAACCCCAAATCCTAAAATTAAACCGAGTATGGAAATCAATAAACGGTTAGGTTTTGCAGGGCTGTAAGCAGGCTCTGCCGGACTCATTACAAGAACATTTCCCGGGGTTGATTGTTCATTGATCAAAGCTTCTTGATATTTATTTTCCAAAACCAAATAAAGTTTTTCCAAAGCTTTTCTTTTTCTTTCCAATCTTGCTAAATCCAACGCTTTTTTAGGCAATGCATTAAACTTCTGATCATATGATTTTAATACTTCATTTAATTGATTATAGGAAGATAACAAGGTTTGATATTTAACTTGCTTTTCTAAAATTTTCTCTCCCAATTTTTTAATTTCTGTAGGGCTGGCTGCTAAAGCCTTTGACTGATATTCCGCGATAGCTTGATTAAGTTTTTGTTTTAATCTGTTAATTTTTTGGTTATATTGCTGAATAAGCGCATTACTACCCGAACCTGAAGCCATAACTCTATTTTTTTGGATTTCTATATTTGTGATTTCTTCTTGTATCGCTTTAATGGTTGGTTCCGAAGCTTGTCCTTCCAAATATGGAGTTAACGTAGGATCCTTTTTAGCCATTTCACTTTTATACTGATTTAGAGCTGTTTTTGCAGCGGATAATTCAATTTTAACCCTTTCTTTTTCAGATTCGAAATTGGCATAAGTATTAACCAATTCTGTAGCCTGTTGATCCAAGACTGCTCCGCCCGTCTGTAATTGATAGGCTTTTACATTATCTTCAGCTAATATTAATTCGTTTTGAATTTCATCTTTTTGTTCCGCTAGAAAATCTTTTACTTTCGTTATTTGTTTTCTGCTGTCTTGTAAATTAAATTTTCTATAAACATCCGCATAAACATTTGCAACTAAAGCAGCTTCTCTTGGAGAAGAAGATTCTACTTTAATTTCCACAAAATCTAAACCGTCTTTTTGCTTTATTTCAACTTTGTCTAACAAAGTACTGGCTAATGATTTATAGGATTTTAGCGTGGGTTGCTGTTTACTGAATAAAGAAGAATGCTGTCTTAATATAACATTAAAATCGTCAGTTTTTTGTAGATTTTTAAATGAATCAATTAATACTTGTGCAACCATTTCGCGAATAGTTTTATTCTTCATTATTTCAATTTGATTCGCAATAAATCTATCGGTACTGGCATTTCCAAATGTAGCGGGAAATGGAGAGTCTAAAATGTTCTGTCCTTCACTCTTTTTTATTCTTAATACAGTTTCACTTTTATATACGTCTTTAGCAGTCATGGCATAAATTAAAGTTACGCCAAATATTACTAAACTAATAATGAGAACAATAGTTAAATTAGAACGAATCAGATTCCAGTAATTTAATGTGGTCTTTACTTCAGTTCTTTTTTTCGAATTTGAAAATCTATTATTCACTTTTACTCCTAAAATTATTTGCTTTACCAATAAATTTTATTAGTGCGCTTTAACACCAATAGTAAAATATTATAAAATAAAAATCAATCTCTACAAAGAAAATATAGTATTATAATATCGAAGATTTTATTAAAATATTTAATGTTTTTAATTTATGATATTTTTTTTAAAAAGTCATCCGTAATTGTTTTTTGTTTTTCCTAACAAGCAAAATTTATGCCCATTAAATCATTGTTTCATTTTAATAATTTAATGGAAAAATAGCCTTAAATTTTGATATTGATCATACAACCAATACTTAAATTGAGTTTCATTCCACTTTACTTTAAAAAAATTATCATAATAACTCCCTTTGTGTCTCTTATTGAGAAATAGTTGCATTAAAAAAGCCGCCCGAATTTTAAATTTGGACGGCTTTTATACTGGGAGTCAATCAAGAAAAATATCTATTTTCTTGAAACTATTTTAGTAAGATCATCTTCTTACTATCAACAAATTTCTTTCCATTATTGCCTACGGCATTTATGGTATAAATGTAAATTCCACTCGTCAATTGAGAAGCATCAAAATTTACCGTATGCCAACCGGCGCCAAAATTATTTCTTGCTAACTCAATCAATCTTTGACCCAGTAAGTTATAAACCGTAATTGTTACATCCGCTTTTTCAGGTAATCCGAATCTAATTGTGGTAGAAGGATTAAACGGATTCGGATAGTTTTGCTTAAGACTGAATTCAGTGGGTAACGATTCTCCCTCATTTTCAACCCCAACCAAAACATCTATCAAAAATTCGTTACTGTATTGTGAAACGGTATCTTTATTAAATGCATATACACGATACAAATACGAAGTAGAATCTGATACATTTACATCCATATAACTTGTTGAATCTTGAGCAACTGTGTCAACAACTTCAAAGGTGGAACCGACTGCCGTGCTTCTTTTTTCAATTACAAATCCGTCTTCATTATCGGAATTATCTACCCAAGTTAATACGGGAACTCCGAATTGAGGATGTAATGAACCAGCCAAATCGGTTGGTGCATTAATTGGTACAATTACTGTCGTAACATTTAATGTGTCACTATAATAGGAATAATTAATGGAATTAAAAGCTTTTACTCTGTAATAATAAGCAGTATTACTAAGTACGGTAGAATCTACGAAATTTGTAGTATTAGCTGTCAACGTATCCAGCACAACGAAATTCGAAGGATCATTTGTAGAACGTTCTACAACGAACCCATCTTCATTGGTTGAATTATCTGTCCAACTAAAAGCAACCACACCTGGATTATTTGATACTAAGGTTAGGTTACTGGGTGAATTAACAACTCCAAATGGACCTAATTCATAGTTATGTGTTATTTCCTGTTGACTTAAAGAACGCGGGAAAATAGCGATATAATTTAATAATCCTAACCAAGGTCTAGAATCAATTAGCTCATTACCTAATGAAAGCCTGTATGTATTATTCCAATTAGAAAAGTCACCGTTAGCAGCCATCGATGCTACGACTTGTCCGTTTATATAAAGTTTTCCGCCGTTTGTGTTATCGTATGTATAAACTACATATTGGAATCCTTGACTAACCATTCCGGCCGGGCTTGATAATGCAGGGACACCGTTATCATCCGTACCCGAAGTTCTGGTCCTGAACTCATAACTACTTCCATTTTGGAGTAGAGAGAAGTTTCTGTAAAGTCCGTCTTGAGAAACGGTTAGAATACGTGCCGGACCGCTTTGTGAAGTATCAGCCGGGGCTATCCAGGCTTCCACTGTCAAAGCATTACTTGCCGTACATTCATTATAAATTTTGGTAGCTGCCGTTCCGGATAAAATTGTTGGTTCCGAAACAATCTTTAAACCGTTTAAGTTCCAAGATACAGCCGACGGGGAATTGATTGTTAAATCCAACGGAGTACCAAAACCGGAAACATCAGAGACAGATTCTCCACTTCCCTCGTTAAATTTATAAAGCGCTACCACGCCATCGGTTACTCGGCTATCAGGTAATAAAACATTTAATTGAGCAGGATTGCTCGCAGTACTACCATCTGAATTTGATATTATACATCTATAGGAACCGGAATCACTTTGTTGAATATCAAATATGGTATAGGTCTTTGATGTTGCTCCTGTAATATCTGTACCATTTTTCTGCCATTGGTAGCTCATCGGATTTGTACCAACAGCCTCAACTGAGAATGAGACCGTATCACCGGCAAATGCATATTGATCACTCGGTTGGTTAATAATATAAGGCGTAGTTTCATGATTGACACCTAAAGAATAATTTTGGTTCACTTCCACATCGGTTAAGTGTCTATTATAAATTGAAAGCAAATAATATTCCCCTAACCAAGGTAAACTGGCATCTTTTTCATTTGCAAGAAGTAACTTGAACGTATCATCCCAATTGGAAAAATCTCCCGATGAAGTTCCTGAACTATCTACTACTCCGTTTATGTAACATTTCCAATTTCCATTGGCATCTCTGGTAAAAACAATATGTGTAAGCTGGGTGTTTACAGCTCCCACACTTGAAAAGCCCACAGAAGGTAAACCGTTATTATCTGTTGCCGTGGTTCTGGCTCTGAATTCATATGTAGTTCCGAAGACCGGACCCATTGCAAAGTTTCTGGCTGACAGTCCGCTGGAGTTAGTTACAATATTACGCATTCCGGAAACATTGTTTTCATCAGGTCTTACCCAAGCTTCAATTGTTATTTCATTACTTGATTTACAAGCCGAGATTATTTTAGTTGCTGGATCAAGTGATCTAATAATACTACTACCATTTATCTTTAATCCATAAGGTGTCCAGCTTACCGCATCAGGAGTTGATATTCTTAATTTTAAAGGTGTTCCAACTCCGGAATGATCATTTATGTTAATTCCGCTTCCTTCATTAAAATCATAAAGGACCTGAATACTATTTTGAATTCTTACTCCGCTTTCACTCACATACAGTTTAACCGTATTAGTTTCAACCGAACCCTGTGAATTTGATACAACGCAAGAATATGTTGAATTGTTATCTCCAATAACGGTCGGAGGGACAGTATAAGACGGTGTATCGGATAATGCTATATTTACACCATCTTTTTTCCATTGATAATGTAATGTATCGGCACCGGTAGCTACAACCGTAAATGTAGCGGTCTGACCGACAATAGTTCCTTGATCAACCGGTTGTTGAACAATAGAAGGCGCTTGTCCGAATACAAGCATGTTGAAGCTGCTGAAAATTACGAATAATGCAGCTACCCAAAATGTTTTTCCTATTTTCATAAAAGAACTCCTGTATTTTTTTATATGATGTTTAGTTAATTATTAAGTTTATAAATTATTTAGTTCTTGCGAAGGTTCTTTAATTATTTTTTCACCAATTTTGTCAACATTGGTTTTGGGAGAAATAACATCTTCAATTATATAATCTTTTATATCTTTGGCATGGGTAAAAATTATTAATTCCCCTATCAATCCTATAGAAAAGGCTAAAACGCCAAAAACTATGAGCAATATACTGACCAATAAAATTGGTCTATCGGCAAGAGGCACACCTAAAAAGGCTCTTTGAATAAAGAGGTAAATTCCTAGTATTAAGCCCAACAGGAAAATAATTAAACCCGAACTTCCGAAAAACCTTATCGGTTTCTTAGTAAATTTCACTAAAAAGAACATTGAAATTAATTCGAGGAATCGTTGCACATAATTTTGCAAAGGATAAAAAGATTGCCTTATATCCTTTTTATGCTGTGTAACCTTAACTTCTTTTACCTTAAAACCGTAACGCCAAGCCCAAAGCGGTAAAAACCTGTCTTGGTCACCATACATGTAAATAGTTTCCAATACTTCACGCTTAAACGCCCTTACATTACATTTTAAATCATGAAATTTAATTCCGAGAAACAATTTAATTACAGAATTGAACATTTTGGATTGAAGACTATTTAAAGCACTGTCGAGCCTCGGGAATCTCCACCCGACTGCCATATCGTTTGTTTTTAGTGTATCAACCAATTTTTTATAATCTTTTGCCTCAACTTGGTAATATGAAGGAAGAGTTAAAATGTATTTTCCGTTAGAATTGTTAAAGCCAATTTCCAAAGCTGTTGCGTCTCCAAACCACCTTCCTAATTTTATAATTTTAACTTTTTCGCCGTTTTTGTTCAGTTCCAGTAATTGATCATAAATTTCCGGAAGCGCTCCATCTATCACATAAACAACCTCATAGTCTAATCCTGTGTTTTCCAGTCCCTTTTTGTATTCATAAAACAAGGATTTTGGATCATCGTAATAATATTTTTCATAGTAAACAACAATTGCAGATATAATATCAGATTGCATAAAATTACGTTCCCAGTATATGTTAAAACTTATATTTGAAATTGTACATATTTTCTATTTTGATATTCCCGCTTCTATAAATCAGATGACTGATAATACCAAAAAACAATAGTGTAAGACTTAAAACTCCAAAAAGAATACTGATTCCCAAAGTGACAACCACAGTTTCTTGATGAAATACAGTAATCTGAACTATGGAAATTAAAAAAGCCAAAACACACAAAAGTCCGCTTATAAACGAAGCAGCTCCGAAACTGAAAAGAGGTTTTGAAAAAGATGAGAATACAGTTTTAAGAGCAAATAAATCCAAAATAACTTTATAAATACGGGATAATCCGTACTTGGAAGAACCGTATTTCCGTGGATGGTGTTTGACTTTTATTTGTGTAAACTTTGCGCCGGCTAAAGCTGTAATAACCGGCAAAAGTCTGTGCATCTCAGAATACATCGGAAAATTATTTATAATTTCCGCTTTATAAGCACGAATGGCACAACCGTTATCTTTTACAGGAACTCCAGTAACGGTTCTAACTAACCAATTGGCTATTTTTGACGGTAATTTTCTGGATAATGCATTATCTTGACGATTATAACGCCAACCCAAAACAATATCATTACCCTCTTTAAGTTTTTCGATCATGTTTCCAATATCTTCAGGGTCATTTTGTAAATCGCCATCCATTGTTACTATATATCTTCCACTTGCATGTTGGAAACCAGCATGAAGCCCTGTTGTTTGCCCGTAGTTTCTTTTAAGTTTCACAACTTTTACGTTTGTACTATTCTGAGTCAATTGTATTGCTTTTTCTAACGTTCTGTCCGTACTTCCGTCATCAACAATTATCAATTCATAAGTATAATCAAGCTTACCCATTGCTTTTGAGACAGCTTCGTATAAGGGAATAATTGATTCTTCCTCGTTATAAAAAGGTATTACAATGGATATATCCATATACATATTTTTGTTTTATAATTTTTAAAGAATAATCATAAATCGTGCCGTACTAAAATGCGTACTATGAATTATGTTATTATCGGATATAAATAAGAATTATTTAATATTATTGATTTTCTTTTCAATAAAAACAATTTTAATTAATGCAAGTAACAAAAAAAAATTATAAAGAGCAACTAAATATTTTATTTTTAAGAAGATAGAACATTTTACTTAAAGTAAATTCTTTGCACGGTTTTTATAGAGTTCGCCCTCAAAAACCCGTCTTTGAATTCACAGGAAGTTGGAAAAAATGCTTAATAGCTTAAGATTTTACTGATTTGCTTAAAAAGTTGGAAATACTTTTAAGATAAGAAGGAATATTTAGAATAGATTTAAGGTAAGCCAATGTGGATATAAAAATTTTCTTAAAATAATATGTAAGAAAAAAAATGTAAAAAAATTTTACAGAACAATATCCTTTTTACATAAAACTTTGCTTTTTTATTTACCGGATAAAGTAAACCGGCCTATTATAAAAGTCTTAGTTAAAATTACATCATAAGTTATTTTACTAAGATTAACTTTTTTACTTTACTGAACCGAAGTTTATTATCATTCGAAAAAGCTTTAAATGAATAAAAATAAATTCCGGAAACCAGATTCCCGGCATTAAAAGTTATGGAATATTTTCCTGGTTGCTCTATTGTATTAACTAAATCACGAATTTTTTGTCCTAATGAATTATAAATAGTTAATTTTACATTACTTTCAACCGGAAGAGAATATGATATAGTTGTAGTTGGGTTAAACGGATTAGGATAATTTTGCGAAAGTGCAAATTGAGTCGGTAACTCTTCACCTTTTGTATCTTCAACAGGAACTAAAAATAGTGTTACCGTGTCACTGGGTTCAGATTTTACATAATCCGTATAAGAAAAAACACGGTACTGATATTGTAAAAAGTTTTTTTGCGTTGAATCGGTATAAGATGTAACATTAGATGCAACCGTATCAATAACCTTGAAAACCGAATCATTATTTGCCGGACGCCCTTCTATAATAAAACCGTTTTCCACATTTGAATTATCGTCCCAAAATATATTAACTACGCTCGAATCTATTACTAATTTTGCAGTTACATTACTGGGTTTTGAAATTTTGGTCACGCCGTCCAATCCAAAAGAATAATTATGAACAACTTCCGAATTATTTAAAGCCCTGTTATATACAGCGGTATAAAACAATGTGCCTTCCCACGGTCTTGCATCCGTAAATTCATTACCCAGACCGAATGAATATGAACTATTCCAATTGGAAAAATCGCCGCTTACATTAAGACTACTAACCTCCACACCATCAATAAAATATTTTGATTCACCGTTTTTATTATGTGTATAAACGACTTGAGTAAGTTTCAAGGATGAAAAAGCAGTGCTATTTAATGCCGGTTTGCCATCCAAATTAGTACTTGTAGTTCTCAAACGTGTTTGGAAACTACTGCTGTCTTGGCTCATAGTAAAATTTCTTTCATCTTTATTTTTAGAATAGGTAACAATTCTTGCCGGACCGTATTGAACTTGCAAGCTTGGTAACAGCCAAGTTTCGATTGTTATTTCATTCGATTGAGTACAAGAATCGTAAATTTTTGCAGGAGGGGATCCGGAGGATATTAAAGCACCCGATTTAATTTTCAAGCCCAGCGGCACCCAATCAATTTTACTTGTATCGTTAATTTGTAAATTTAAGGGCGACCCGACACCGGATATATCATCTACAAACTGTCCGGCGCCTTCGTGAAAATTATATGCCACTTGAATTCCAGCCAAAACCTTTTTGTTTTGAGGAGTTACATAAAGCGTTACCTCATCAGTAAAAACTGAAGCGGCTTTATTATAAACTTCGCATACATATTTTGAACCGCTATCGGATAATGAAACAGAAGAAAGCGAATATGTAGAAGCATTGGCACCACTTATAATAGCACCGTTTTTATACCATTGGTAATGCATACCGGTTGTATCCGTAACTGAAACCGAGAAACTCGCGCTCTCACCTTCAAACACACCTTGCGAAAGCGGTTGTTGCGAAATTACAGGAGGGCTTCCTAAAATCAACTTTATGGTATTAAACCAAACATTTGCCATCTTCAAGTAACCCTTTTCGTTAGGGTGCAATTCCGAAGACATATCGCCGGCAATACCATCGCCAATAGTACCGATGGAATCTATGGTATAATCAAAACCGGGAATACTTTCCATATTCACAATTCTTATATCATCAGGGTAATGAGGATTAGCAGGATTTATAACTCTATCTAATGCCATATTTTCAACACTATCATTAAATACCGTCACATAACTTTGATTCGGAGACCTATTAATAATTCTAGCAAGAACAACAGTAATATGTCTTCCTGTAGAATCCTCATATCTATCTATTTCATTTAATATATCCTCAACATCCCACGGACTTGTACCTCCAGTTTCGTTGTTGCCGTTTGTTCCTATATGTAAAAGAATGATATCAGCTGGATAAGTTTCCAAATAAGGACCAGGAGTTACAGTATCATTTACCGAAGGTGGAATTTGCTTAATACCGGTCTTAAGTAAATATGCTAATTGATGATCTTTAATTCCGGGAAAACCTGCATTTCTATCAAAATTCGATGGTAGAAAATTCCACCCTGAATGCTCGCTACCGGTAAATTCAAATTGATATCCTGCTGTTATCAATGAATCGTATAAAAAATAGCGATATCCTTTTCTGTCTCCGTCCGTAAGGTTACCATTTGTAATACCGAATGTGATAGAGTTTCCCAAAGGCATTATAATAGCCGGTTTAAAAGTTCCGGTTATTTGAGTGCTATTAGATTTATTCAAACTACTGTTGTAAATTACATTAAAAAACGAATCACTTACATCAAAATATTTTCCCGTTTTATCCTCAACTTTTATAATAATGTTTTTGTTTATGAGATTCGGAATTCTCCAACTTATCGTACCCAAATCAGCCGGAACATTTTTATATATTAAATTCCAACTTTTACCATTATCTATTGAATAGCTTAAATTTACCCTATTAATATTTTTCGCTTTCCAGGATATTCCGTAATACAACCCGGCTTTAAATTTTTCACCGCCATTCGGTGAAACTAAACGTAAAGATGTTTGTGCGAACGAATAATTATTTAATAAAAATAAAGCACATAAAATTAAGCTGCCAAGTTTGATAAAAGAGTGTTTTTTCATTATCCACCTCGAAAGACTGAAAAATCAAAATTTTCTGTACAATAGAATTTAAAAATTATGAACAAAAAGTTACTAAGTAACAAATCGAGAATTATGACTAAATATTAGCTCTATAAAAATGCCCAAATGTTGATAAAAATTATCTTAACATTTCTAAAAAAAATTACTTTAAATTTAGAACTGTTTATAAATGCTTGAATAATGTGAAGGTAGTTTTAAAGTCCCGTCGCCAAGCAAAACCGCCTTATAAATACTTTTCCCGGCTTTTATCCTTTCTTCAACATTAGGATGATAGAAGATAGAGATTTTATCGTCTGAAATTTTTGTTAAATAAGACAAGGCTTTTTTCCAAGACATACCGATAGAATTACCCCGTGCTATATAATCGTATAATTGCTTAGAACCAACAGAACCGCTATGTTGTGTTCCGGCAATAGCCACTAATCCGTAACCGCTAAAAAGGTAAGTTCCGCCTAAATAGTTTGGGAAATCATGCCGTCCAACCTCAGAAGTTAGCAAATGGTAAAAAAGCACTTTAGGTTGAATCGAAATAATGTCTTTCCAACTTACATCATTGGAAGTATTAATTTTATCCGAATACTCGGCAATTAATTTTCTGCCTTCGCGTGTATTCCATAGTTTAGTGTCTATTTCGTTATTAAAATGACTAAAATGATGAATTCGAGGCCCTGAAAAAACATTAATTACTCCCCATTCATAACCATCTTTCGAATTAAGAAATCGTCTAAGAGAATTTCCTAAAGTATCGGTGAATTCTTGCCGGTCAATATTCTTATACAATTTTTCCGGGAAAGCTCCCCAATCTGATTTTTTTAATTTAACACCAGCGGAAACCACAAAGGCTTTATGAGCAGGTAAATCCATTTTACCCGTACGGTAATTATGGTTTTTCCGAAAATATTTTCTTAACAGAACTATCTCATTTCCCAAATCAGTTAACATATCCGCCCTGATGCGGCTAACCCAAATTTCAGGAGTTCTATTATCATTGTAATTAAATTCTCTTCTAATACTGTTCAAGAAATCATAATTAGTGTCTTTATGTTGATCATTTACCCCATCTTGGTTACTATCAGTCCAAATACCGTCAAGATCCATATAATAAAAGTCCGAAAGATAATCATGCCAATACGGATCCCCTTTGTCTTTAGTAGTATTAAAAAGCGGTGCCGAAATTTTTCCTATAAACACCGAACCTATTAATTTATAATCTTTTTGATAATTTTTTTTCAATATCCGTCTAATTACCGAACACGAAGTTGTATCTGTAACATTACTGTTAATTTCAACCGAATATCCTTCATTTTGCAAATCTTTTCTATATGTTTTAATACTTGCTTCTAACGGTTTGGTTAAACGGTTTTCTACCAGAATTAAAATCCTCTTTTTACCGTTTTCCATAGCGTTTTCTGAGAAGTAACCCAGAAAACTTAGTACAAAAATTAAAACTACCAATATGAACCGAAATTTATTCACTACTTTTTACTTGCATTGTTTTTTGAAAATAAGTTTGCAAATATAGGGAAATTCGCCAAATATTTCTTTAAAATATTTTTTCGCCGGAAAGTCTACGTTGCATTTTGTATTTATAAATAGAAAGCAAACTGCGCCTGCCATTACCCGGAAGCCTAAAAATAAAATCGTTTTTTATCCTGGTAATAAAATAAGGATCATCTCCAATCTTATTAATCTTTTTATTATCCAAAACTCCCCAAAAACAACTTTTAATATCTAATTCCTTACATACTTTTATGGTTGCATCACTGCCTTTAGTCCACGGAAGGCACAAATGATTACCTGCTTTATTATCCAAATGTTCTTGAATTTCTTTACGGGAAAGTTTTAAATCCGTGTAAACATCATTAATTGAATTTTCGAAGCGTCTAAAAAACGAATCATTAGCCGATTCTTTTTTAATAAAATCAATTATTCTCTGCTTCCAATCAATTTTTTGCTTTGTCGATTGGTTAAATATTTCTTTGCAGGCAGATATAAAGTTACCGGTCACTTCAAGTTTCGGACCACCCAGCATCAAAGGTGCAGACTCAAATACCGGTAACCCGATAAAGTCGGATAACACAGGTTGTTTTTGAATATTCTCAATTTTGTAATATGGTGATCCTATAAAATTATATTTTAAAAAAGGCGTACCGGGTTCAATAAAATCGACTACGCTTGTATTGATAAAAACCTCTTTATGAAATAAAGTATGAGATTCTATATTTACAAAACCGGAAAAATACATTTCTTTAATCTCATTCCACGAACATAATAAATTATCATTGGGATCAATTTTATTAATATCTTCCAAACTGCAATTGCCATTCCAATAATTATTTAAGTTAATCCTACATTTATCAGTTGTTTCGGTAACCCCGGGAATAACAAAAACAGTAGCATGCATTTGATATTTAGCTAAAAGCGGATAGGCATATCTCCACACACTCGACCGCGCGTCGTCAATTGTTAATAAAACTAACTTTTTATCATCAGAAGGTTTATTCTTAACTATTAAATCGTAAAAGTCATAAATAGTTAGAGTTTTATAATTATTTTTTTTCAAATATTTTAAGTGAGATTCGAATAAAGCAGGATCAATTGTATGGTAAACAAAAACGGGGATTCCATTTAAAATTTGAAAATTATTTCTGGCAAAAATAAACCGGGGATAACCAAAAAAAATTGCTTTTAACTCTGTTGAGTATTGACTGATTAATGTATGTTTCATATAATAATAAATTTAAGGCAATATTTTTTTAATTATTGCCCAGTAAACATTTAGAACGGATATGAAAGCATTAATACCATATTTGATTATTTTATGCTTTTCTATTAATACTGGAGCAATATAAATATTACCGGAAAATAACACGTCTTTATCAGAAACAACTTTTATACTTTGAACAAATTTTCTTTTTTTCAGAATAAAAGGAAATCTCTTTATAACAAGCAAATTCCCTTTAACATATTGCGGGAAAATTCCTTTCATTATCACAAAAATAAACTGTAACAATTCATAAGCCATAAATGCTGGAATAAGCAGTAAAATAAGAGATACTGAATAGTGCGTCAAAATAAAAACCCATCTGTTATAAGTTTGTCCAATCACTCTGAATTTTCGATTTGTTACAACTAATTTTTCTTCATGCAGTGCAAAAGCAGAAGGAATATATAAACATTTGTAACCGGCTCTTAAAAGTCTTTGATAAAATTCTCCATCACTACCCCATCCTTGTAATAAATTTAGATCGAAGCCACCAACAATATCTATAATTGAACGCCGGAGCAAACAAATTCCACTTCCGGAGTTCAAGCTAACTTCGGTGTCATTTTTATAAATTTTATCTCTCTGATCTGAGATAGCAGCACCTATAAAATGTACTTTTGTTCCGGCAATATATACTTTATCCGGCTGATCCCAATACATCATTCTTGGAGTACAAGTAGCAATATTATCATCAGATTTCATATACTCAAGAAGATTACTTAAACAGTTCTCATCATATTTTAAGTCATTATCAGTAATAAAAACAAATTCACTTTTTGCCATTTCAAGAGCTTTGTTTCTTAATACATTAGCTCTTTTTGAATTGTACGGTAATATGTATATTGGAATTTCAGGGTAACGTTGTTTGATTAAATCCAGGGAATCGTCTGATGAATGATCATCCAAAACAGTTATTTTAACTTTAACGTTCTTAGAATTATACAAGGATTCTATAGTTGATAGAACTGTATTTTTCCCGTTGTAATTAATAATGAAAACTTCAATAGTATTTTCATCTATCATTTTGTTATTTCTCTACTTATTAATCTTATTTTCTAAAACAGGTGATTTTTCCACTTTGTGTTCAATTTTGTTATGCGAAGAATTATAAAATAAAAAGATTAATCCGCCTAAAGCAGATATTAGAGTATTTATAAAAGAACTTGTAAAAGACACCACTACAGAGTCATTCATCGCTATGCCAACCAATGCAAAAAAAGCAATAAATGTACCTTCTCTAACTCCTAAACCACCAATCGAAATCGGAATCATTATTATTAACATTATAATTGGTATAAAGAGGAGAAAATAAAAAATAGGGATATGGATATTAAAGGATAGTGCTATAAAATAGTAAGTAAGAACTCTTGTTATTTGAACAGCTACACTGATAATAAACGATAAAATTAAAGTCTTAGGATATTTTTTATATTCCAGAATTGATAAATGCAAATTGGTAATTACTTCAGATATTTTTTTTAGTTTAAGTTTGTTGATTAATTTATTTATTAAGTAAACTGTTTTTTCTTTTTGAAAGAAGTAGAAAATAATTACTATTGCTACAAAAGTAAATAAAACGTAAAATTTAATATTTATTTTGGAAACCAGATCCCCTGCTAAAAATACAGCAATTACCCCAAGGAGCATAAGAGAAAATATTCCTAAGATACGATCAACAAAAACCGAAGAGATACTTACGGATTTCTCCGAATTACTTTTAACTAAATAGTAACCTCTTACTACATCGGTACCAAGACTTGACGGTAGAAACAAGCCCCAAAATGCCCCAATAAAGTTTATAAAAAAAAGATTAATAAAAGATACTTTTATGCCTCTAGCCCAAATTAGGAGATTCCATTTGAGTGTTAATTCAGCACGCTCTACAATATTTAATACCATTGCTAAGCATAACAAAAGGTAATTAGCTGATTTCAAAATTTTTGCAACTCCGTTCCAATCCACATTAGCAATTATGAGAGTGAGAACTATTATACTAACACCGGCTTTCAGAACAAAGATTAATCTTTTCTTGGGAACTGTCATAAATTTAGCTCATGAAAATTAAAATTTTATTTTTATAAAGTTTATTTGTTATCAATTTATTTTTATATTTAGAATTTTCTCGGCATTTTTATAATATATTTTTTGCAATACCGAATCAGGCAAATTAATACCATAAATTCTCCAGCTACCTTGATTTATTGCACCTTGCATCGGATATTTTATATACTCATTATCCGTTTCTAAAAATTCAAAATATGCTTGGTAAAACTTCTCTACCGTCCAACCCTTAACTCCAAATAAAGACCCGCCATCCGTACCGAACAGAATTCTATCTTGGTATTTTATAAAAAATTTCCGTGCGGTGTAAGGTTGTCTTCCTAATTCAGATAAAACTGTACTAATTTCTACATAATAATTAGGAAATGTATCTAAAAGATATGCCACGTAGGTCAAATCATCAGCATTCATTCCCATATGGCAGCCGATGAAAATTGTGTTGGGATGTTTTCTGAAAACATTTTCCCGGTCTTTAATTAAAGTATCTCGCGGCGGAATTATGCCCGGAGCATAATGACTAAATATTGGATATTTACTAAGCATAATATATCTTTCATTATGTCTATCGATAGGTTGGAAATTTGCAGGGACATCAATCATATGCCATAAAATTGGAATACCAAGCTCTCCTGCTTTAGACCATAACGGGTCTATGCGCGGATCATCAACGGGAATAACTTTACCGGTTTCATCTCTGGTTCTCAGACCAAGATATTTCCATATTTCTCCATCACCTTTAGCCCCTTTTTTTACTGCATCTTCAAGCATTTTTGGTAAATTAGCAAGTTCTTGATTAGTCATTATATTAGGAGGAAACCCAGTCGGGAAAAAGATAATAAACCGATCGGGATATAGCTTAACATATTTTTCCGCATTATCCCTGAATCCATCCGTATTAACAATTATTTTCACACCAACAGAATCCATAGATTTAACTAAACGGTCAGGTTCCAAAAATTTATAGTCCCTTCCTGTTTTAAAGGCAGATGCTAAATGAAAATTAATATCTATAACAGGATATTTTGCTTTAGTAATTACTTTTCTTTTAACTTTTAAAGTAGATATTGGATCAAAATCCGATAATAAAATATCTTGACCCAATATCAATTCCAACAGCTTGCCATATTTTCCCGGTTTAAAAATAATGTTCCTGGGATATTTAATATTAATATAAGTTACTTTGATAAGGAACGCGAACAAAAGAATACCAAACAGTGAAATACTAATACACAAAGATTTTTTTGCCTTTGAAGAACGTTTAACTAAAACCAATAGAGGAACAATTAAAAATAAACAACCAAAAATCAGTGTAATTATTTGATAAAAAAGCAACCTTGCTTTACCATCTTTGCTTAAAAATTTTATTGTAGAAAAATTTTCTATCGAATAATGGGGTGAAAAAAACATTCCGGTAATAATAAGTATTATTCCTATTACCGATAAACCTATTAAATAATGATTTAGCCTTTTTTCTTCCGGAAGTCTACTGAATATGAGCCCTAAAATTACAATTGTTGAACCGAGGATAATTAAATAATGCTTAATCAATTCGATTTTTACCATTCTCCATTCGGATTTTGCGGTAACGTGGACAAGTTCGCCCGGACTAATAAATAATCCGGCAACTAAGATTAATCCCCCTAAAATTACTAATAGAATTAATGGTTTTTTGAACATTTACTGATAACTCCTATGAAAAATTTCAGATTTTTAATGTAGACGGGTCTTTAAAATTTTAGCAGGAACACCGCCTGCAATGGAATATTGCGGAACTTCGCCTGAGACAACAGCTCCGGCAGCTATAACGGAACCCTTTCTTACCTTACTGCCGTCTAACAAAACAACGTGTGCAGCTATCCAAACGTCCTCTTCCGTTAACACTCCTCCTTTTCCTTCAAAGTCCGGTTGTTGATTTATCGGAATATCTGTCCGTTCTAACTTATAATTTCCACCTCCTACAATGTATGAATAAGCGGCAATTAAATTATCTTTACCAATTATCACATTGTTAGATGAAAAAATTTCGCAATTGAAACCCACGTTTGCTCTTTCTTTTAATGTAATATTACCCCCTTTACAACTTAATATTGAATTGCGGCCTATAAAAACTTCGTCGTCTAATACTATTCCTTCATTGTCAGAACCTTTAGCATCGAGCAATACATTATCGTCAATAATAACATTATTACCAAGTTTAATTTTTTGGGGATGTCTTAAAACTATATTTGCGCCAAACACCGCGCCTTTTCCAACTTTACCCAATAACATAGGATAGAATTTACCTCTTAGAAAAACACCCAAAGCACCGGGTATCCGGGAGAAAAATAAAACTATTAATTCATATTTGATTAAATAAGATAATTTTGTGCTGCCTATAACTAAATCCATATACCTTTGAAGTTTTGATTTTTTCTGTCCGGAAATAGAATTTTGAATTTTAAAATCTTTGTTACTCATTTTTATTCACCGTTTACAATAAATTGTTTTTTTTATACCATTCGGCAGTTCTTTTTAATCCTTCATCCAAACTGACTTTAGGCTTATATCCCAAAATTTTCTTTGCCTTACTTATATCGAAAGCTCTGTCCTTAATAAAAAAATCAATTCTTCTTCTATAAATTGGAGGGGTGATTTTTAAAGGTTTACAAATAAACTCGCAAAGGGCTCCTGCAAACCAAACCGGCCAAACAGGTATTGATTTTGTTGGAACAGGTTTGTTTAATACTTTTGCAATTTTTTCTACTAATTCTTTTAATGTAAGATAACCTTCGCCACCAATTGTAAATACTTCGTTATTAGCTTCATCTTTTTCGCCAGCCAAAGCTATTCCTTCTGCCAAATCCTCTACATATGTTAAATGATATAAAACGTTTCCATCTCCTATCATTCTGAACTTACCGTTGTATATGTATTTAAATAGTTTTAAAAATCTAGTATCACCGGGACCATATATTCCAACAGGTCTAACGACCGTACCGTGTAAATCATTATTTTTAAAAAATTCCAATGCCAGTTGTTCCCCCTCAACCTTAGATTTCTGATAATAATCACCTGGATTATAAGGGTCTTCTTCCTTTGCCGGCGGATTTTTAATATACCCTTGGACGCCAACCGTACTACAATGCACAAATTTTTTTACTCCCGCATTTTTAGCGGCAACTAATAATTTTTTTGTTCCCTCCACATTTACATCCCAAAAATAACTTTGAGGCACATTTTCAATGCGGAAAGCCGCACCTACATGAAACACAATATCTATTCCCTCCATAAAACCGATATCAATTTCATCTTTAGCCAAGTCAGCGTAAACAAGTTCAATATTTAGTCCCATTAAATTTTTAAGATCACTGGTTTTTCTGACCAACGCTCTAACTTCATAACCTCTATTCAATAAATTTTTCACTAAATAACTACCGGTAAAGCCGCTTGCGCCAGTAACAAATGCTTTCATTAAACTTTTCCTTCTTTATTAATCAATTTTTGATATCCTCTTTTTTTGTAATAATCTTTAAGTTTTTCGATTTCAGCGAGTTCTTCTTCACTATTCCACTCAAACAGTTTACAAATTTCCCTTGCAACATTCAGTGCATTACCGGGGTTGTCTCCAATAGTCGTTCTTCTTAAAAGTAAGTCACTTAGATGAACCACATATTCATTTTCAATTTTATACTTTAGTACATCCTGCCAATTTCTTTTATCCTTTTCAGGATTCCAATCAAAATCGAATCTTCCATATTCCAAATCGGAAGATACAGGGAAGGTTAATTTTTTAACGCTGTTAATTATATTTTTATCGAAAATGGCGCTTAATACCTTTTCCGCAACCAATCTGGAAGTGGTTAATTTAACGCCTGATAAACTATACAGACCATCAGGTCCGCCATATTTTTTATGATTAATTATTACTTCCCTTACAGCCAACTCATCATCGCCTTCATACTTTGCAGGAAGCAATCCCGAATAAATTTGAAGAATTTCGGAACGTTTTAAATTTAAATTTGGTAAAGAAAGATTTAAATCGTCAATAAAATCCGATAAACTTTTTTCCGTCGGCATGGGGAATTCGCTTAATTTATTCCATGGTTCGTGAATTGTACCGGCTAAAAATTTACCTTTCCAGGGTCTTATAAAATAAGTCCTTGCATCTTTTTTAGGCGGAGTAACAGCCAGCGCGTAACTGGATAATTGTTTTCTATCGAATAGAACATTTGTTGCAATTGAGTATTTGAACAAATTTTTGAAATCTTTATGAAAATATTGTGCCAGCGTACGGCTCCAGGGACCCGTTGCATTAATAACTATATTAGATTTGAATTTGTATTCATTTCCCGATTCCGAATCCAAGGCAACCACACCAGAAATTTTATCCCCGTTTTTCAGTATGTCTTTAACTTCCATATAGTTAATTGGAGTGCAGCCATTATTTGCAGAGGTTTTAAGAATTTCCATAAGTACTATTTGCGAATCGGGTATTGAACCGTCATACCATAACGCCCCTCCCGCTAATCCGTTCAAATAAATGTCGGGGAATAATTTTCTTACTTCATTAGCCGGAACAACTTTGCCGGAGTTTATACGGTTTTCATTGTTAACATTTTTGTTTCTTGAAAAAGATAGAGTATCGTTCAGTTTTAATGCAATTTTTAGTATCGAAGTTCTTTTTACTCCTTTGTTATAAAGCGGCATAATACAAGCAATGGGCTCGGTAAGTTTTGGGAAGTTTTTAAGGAACCATTTCCTTTCGGCTACCGATTCTTTGAATCTATGCAAATCAAGCGATTGTAAATATCGCAACCCACCGTGTATTATTCTTAAACTGTTAAAACTTGTAGCCGAACCAAAATCATTTTTTTCTAACAATAAAGTTTTTATTCCCCTTCGCGCAGCTTCGTACGCAAGCATTACTCCATAATACCCGCCGCCAATAATAATAGCATCGTACTCTTTTTTTAATGCACTTTCGATACTTTTACGAATTTTAGTCATTTTTCTTTTGTAAAATTTTTCCGGTTAAATAAAATCTTATAACCACCGTCTTTTCCAATCGTGAAAAACAATTAACGACCACAATATGTGGCTATGATTTTTTTCCCCTGCCAGATGTTCGCTTTTCAATTTTGCGATTATTTCAGGGTCAAAAATGCCGTCGGATTTAATAGTGTTTTCATTTAATAAATCTTCCATTAAAGGTCTAAATTCATTATTAAGCCAATTTTTTATAGGTATTGAAAATCCTTCTTTGGGACGGTAGATACTTTCTTTAGGAACGCGTTTAGCGGCAACTTTTTTAAGTATTATTTTTGTTTCATTAGCATTGGTTTTAAATTTAGAAGGGATCTTAAAAGCCAATTCGACTAAATCTTTATCTAAAAACGGAACTCTTGCTTCAAGCGAAACGGCCATAGACATTCTATCTACTTTTGTTAATATGTTATCTACCAAATAACTTTTCACATCCACGTATAAACTTTTGTTAAGCTCTTCACGTTTACCTGCTCTGTTAAATAAATTAAAAATGTGTGATTCGGCAGGGTGACTTATTTGTTGTAAAGTTTCATTAGAAAACAAACTTTGTCTTATTGAATTATTAAGGAATATTCTCCAGCGCGCATGCGACAATCCCTTATCATGTTCCAAACCTTCAATAAATCGCTTTGATTTATTAATTAAACCCTTCTTTTTTGCCGTAGGTTTCAAAGAATTGATTAAAGGTTCAACAAACCCTTTACGTAAAAACGCAGGAATTCTGCCAAACTGTTTTGCTTTTTCATCGGCAAGATATGTTTCGTAACCTCCGAACAATTCATCGCCCCCATCGCCGCTTAAACTAACGGTAACATATTTCCTGGCAAGTCTTGAAACTAAAAATGTAGGAAAAATTGAAAAATCACCAATAGGATCATCCATATATTGCATTAGTTGGTTAAACAGATTAAGCACATCCGGTTTAATTATTTCGTCCTTATGGTCAACTTTAAGATAATTAGCAACTTTTCTTGCCCAATCTAATTCATTGTAAGTAGGATCGTCGAAACCTATACTGAATGTTTGGGCATTTCCCATTGCGGAAACGATTAAGGAGGAATCAACTCCGCCCGACAAAAATGCACCTAACGGTACATCACTTATCATTTGCATGCGTGTTGATTTTTGAATTTGATACTCAATTTTTTCAATCCAATCCGATTCGGATAAATCAAACTGATTTTCTTCGTAAACGGGAATGTCCCAATATTCTTTGGGCTGGTTGACAGGATTAGCTAAATCAACCTTTAAATAATGAGCAGGTTCTAATTTGCTAACTGAATTAAATAAAGTTGCTCTTCCGGGAATATACTCCCATGAAAGGAATTCATTAAGAGCATTGAAATTAATTTCCTTAGGCACTAGTTTACTTTCCAGAATAGCTTTAATTTCGGACCCGAAAATTATTTTGTCATTTAAAAAAGAATAATATAAAGGTTTTATTCCTATATGATCCCTTACCAAATAAAATTTATTTTTTTTAATATCGTGCAGAGCTATTGCAAACATTCCATTCAGATGTTTAGGGAACTCATCGCCATATTCTTCGTAAGCATGTACAATAACTTCGGTATCCGTATGCGTACGGAATACATGCCCTTTTTTCATTAGTTCTTCTTTGAGTTCCGGGAAGTTATAAATTTCCCCATTAAATACAGTCCACACCGATTTATCTTCATTATAAATCGGTTGACTTCCACCTTTAAGATCGATAATCGATAATCTTCTCATTCCTAAAGCTGCGCCGGCATGAATGTTCATACCCGCTTCATTAGGTCCGCGATGATATAATGTATTAACCATCGCACTTAACATATCCCTTGAAATTGGGGGAGAGTTATGAAATGTAACTACTCCGGCTATTCCGCACATATTATAACGAATCCAATAATTTTTTCAATTTATTTTTATAAACCGATCTGGAGTATTCATTTTTATAAAGTTCCAATGCATTATTAACTTTAACCTTAGCCAAATCTTCATTTTGAATTGCGGCTAAAATTCCTTTTGCCATATCTTCGGGATTAGGATTAACAAGAAAGGCTACATCATCGGTTAAAACTTGAGTATGCGAATAAATATTTGTCGCAACCAAAGGTTTGCCAGAAGCAAGCTGTTCGTAAATTTTAAGGGGTGTATTCGTTCCGTCGCTCCTTGGAGAGACCAAAATATCGGCTTTGTTTGTAAATTCTTTAGCCAGTTTCTGCGCTACTCTACCGGTAAATTTTATATTCGAATCCACGTTATATTTTTGGGCTAATTGCGAAAAACTTTCGACTTGTTCTTGAGTACCTCCGGCAATAAGAAGTTTAACATTTTTAGTTTGCCTAACGACTTTTTGCATTGCTTTAACAAGAATATCTATTCCTTGATACTTTTCTAATGTTCCGGCATAAACTATTAATTTTTGACCATTTTCAACGAAACCGTTCAAACCGTCAAAGTTATCTTTTCCGGGGTTTGAAGCCGCAATTTTATTCTTCAATCTTACATCTTCAAAAATCGAGTTTTCAATTAAGAAATGCTTGTCTTTATCTTTGATAATACCGTTTACATAATCCCTCAAATCCGGACAAATAGTAATAACCGCATCAGCATTTTCCAAACATTTATCTTCCAAATATTTAAATATGTTTATAATAATTTTAGAAGTAGTAAACTTAAAATTAGTAAGCTGTTGCGGAAGACTGGAATGCATATCATAAATTAATTTAAATTTAAATACCGGTTTAAGAAAAAATGCAAAAAATATAGCCTCTTCATGAGCATGAACAAAATCGTATTTATTTTTTATTAACAATGAAATCATTTTTGCTATAATAAACAGATCTAAAAACAATTTTAAGAAAGAAGGACCTAATTTAACATTTCCTAAAGCTTTAAACCTTGGAATGCGGATAATATTTACATTATCTATATCAACATCCTGACCTTCTCCGTAAGTTAGCAAATCCATTTTAACACCAAGCTCGGAGCTGATAAGAGTTCTGTAATAAACACTAAAGGGAGTTCCTCTGGGCGAAAAAAACGGTTGCGGCGCTATAACTAATGCTTTCATTTGAGTTTTAATTATCCTTCTTTTTTCTTTTATAAATTTGCATAAAAATTTGATTTTTTAAGAACATTAACGGTGATTCCAACGAAATAAAAGTTTTGGGCTGTTTATTCAAAATTTTTACTTTACTCAAAAAATCGTCAAAAGGTTTTATTAAATTTAACTTTCCATCTAATATAAATCCTGATTTACCAGCATTTTTCATGCCGCTTTTTACAGGCAAAGGATCACTGCCGGGCAAATTAAAAATTTGTTTGCTTCTACCCAATTCAATAAGTCCGGGTTCCGACCAAAAGACCGGTCGATTACCGTTATCCCCTAAAAACACATCTCCGTTATGAGCGGACAAAATAATTTTTTCTATAATTTTTCCTCTTACGCCGGTCCATTTTCCTGCTCCCCAAGGCAAGACGGGAATTTTATTAAGATCGTTTACTTTTTCAATAACTTCGTTTACCGGTAAACCGTCATTTATTTTCTCTTCTAATCCAATGGCAAGAACTTCCAATTTTTCGGATGTAACAATTTGTCTTCCTGCAAAAACTATAATAGTATCGTTATCGTCTGAATTGATTTTAATGCTATTTGAATTTTCTGTTAATGAAAATTTCCAATTCTTAATTTTTGTATTACTGACCGCATAATTTTTCAGTTTATTAAAATAATCAACACCTTCCGATTCCGTAAAACAAATAACTTTAGCTATTTCTTTAGCGTAACCTAAATCTTGCGCTTTACGTAAAAAATTATTTCTGGTATATTCTAAAAACAAGCCTAAATCAAAGCAGTCGTGAAAATGTACGTGACCATCAACTAAAATTAATTCATTCATTCTTAAGTTTAATTTTTTAGATTAAAAGGAAATTAAAATTGTCCGTCCTGTTTGAAAACATTTAATATACAATTAATAAAAAGACAGCTAACCAAGAAATTATTATTAATTGGAGGAGTTTATCTTTTAGAAATATTTTAATTGGATCAGCGCTGTTATTTTCAACAAAAATAATCTGCATATACCGTAATATTCCTAAGAGTACAAATAGAACTGTGAAATATAATTTATCCGTATTAAATCTTTTTATAACATCGTCTGAAATAGTGTAAAGGATATAACAAACAATTACAACGGCTGACATAATAATCATACCGCTATTTACAAATACTAAATTATAACCATCAATATTTTTACGAATTTTGTTACCCTCGCCAGCTAAAATTATGTTATCACGTCGCTTAGAAAGGGCTAAAAAAAGTGAGAGTAAAAAAGTAATAAGTACAATCCACATTGTTACCGGAACATTTATGCTTTCGGCTCCTGCAAAAACTCTTAATACAAAACCTGAAGAAACAATAAATACATCCGCTATCGCTATATGCTTTAATCCAAAATTATAAAAGATATTTAATACATAATAAATCAACATTATAAATAACAGCTTTATTGTAACTAAATATGCAAGCGTAAATCCGATGCATGCCAAAGCAATCAAAACTTTTATGGCTGAAGATATTGATATCTCTCCATTTACAATTGGTCTTTTACTCTTTTCGGGATGTTCTTTGTCTTCATCAATATCCTTTATATCATTTAGTATATAAACGGAGCTTGCAATTAACGAAAAAACAATAAATGCAAAAATAGATCTTTCAAGTAATTTGAATTCGGCAAACTTCAGCGAAAAAAATAACGGAGATAAAACAAAAAAATTTTTAATGTAATGACTAGGCCTTAATAACCTCAAATAACTTTTAAGTTTCATACATAAGAGGATATTATTTACTTGTAAATTAAACAGCTGTAATAAATTATACCGATACTAAAATTACAACTATTTTTTAATCACACCGGCCGGTAAAGAAAAAATGAGAATATTAATTACCTAATTTTGTTACACAAAAAGTTCATTATACATTATAATTATTTTATTAAGATATGATTTTGAAGTTTTGGATAATAGTTAATTTTGCTTAGTTGTATTGGATATATTTTTTTAATAAAACAGATATTAAATTTCCAAGTAAGAATAACTCTCAACTTCTGTCAGTGTTCTATATCTTCAATTATATTTAGAAAACGTTTATTCATAATCTCAGACGAAATTTTCATATAATCTTTATAAGCATTTTGAACTTGTAATTTCCGGATTTCAGGGTTATTACAAACAAAGATGATTTTATCAGCCAGTTCTTTGGGATTTCGAGCTTTAACAAAGAACAGACTTTCGTCGGAAAAAATTGATTCGGCAGGCCTAAGCCTTGAAGTAACTACAGGAATACCAGAAGCAACATATTCAAATAATTTTGTTGAGAATGCCAGTTGCATAAAAAAATCATCTATGTAAGGAACAATTCCCAAATCGGCTTCTTTTATTTTAGTATAAATACTCTCTAAACTTTCACGTCCGTTCAATATCACATTTTTTTCTAATCCCAGTTTTAAAATCAATTTTTTCAGTACAAGTTTATATTCCGTATCGTAAAAACCATAAATATTCAATTTCGTATTTGGTATAACATCCACTATGTATTTCATAGCTTTTATTGCAACATCAATTCCAAATCGTTCGGCAATTGATCCGTGGTAAATAATTTTTAGATCAGTATCTATTTTTTCAAACTTTCTCTGATTATCGAATTTGAAAATCTTTGTATCAGCCGAATTAAAAATTATAGTAATTTTATTTTCTTTAATCTTTCTTTCCAGTAGTTTTTCTTTAAACCCCGGACTGGCAACAATTATTTTATCTGCATAATAACAAGAAAAATTAGCAAGAAGAACAACTAATTTTCTAAAAATTTTTCGTTTCTTATTATTCCATTTAGAATCAAATAATTCAACGGATGTATCCCTAATATCCAAAATTATTTTTGCGCCAAATAACTTTTGAATAACTGTTGTAAAAACCAAAAACTCCGGTAATGTATGAACAATAACTATATCATATTTTTTAGCAAGGCTTAATTTTTGAAGTTTAAGAAAAGCCGGGATACTAAACTTTACGGTATTAAATATATACTTAATTATAGTATCTTTTCTAGCAGGTGTGGAAACTCCGTAAATAGTGACATTATTTCTAAGGTTAATACTCTTTTTTTCATCCAGTTGACAAATAACATCTATATAAAAATCATTGTCTTCCAGAATAGATACTTGCTGTTGCAATCTAGTATCATTCTCATAAATAAATTTCGATATAATACACGCGTTTTTTGTTTTCATTATTTAGTTTATATTCAGAAAATGATATCTTTTAAGCACCCGTTTCAATAAAAAATATAATATTATAAAAATTTACACAAAAAGTTTTAACTATGTATCAAAGAATTAAATATTTGAGAATATTTTTTCTCATTCTCAGACCATTTAAATTGATCTTTGATTGTCGAAATTCCCTTCAATTTATCGATATATGTATTTGATTTAACATCAAAATCAATTTTAGATTTTAATTCTTCCAAGTTATTGATAAAATACCCCGTATTGTATTTTTGTATAAGTTCTTTTGCTTCGCCAGGTACATTTGTAATAAGAGGTATATTATGTGAAAGCGCTAAATATAAAGTATTTGGAGCAGTATACTCGAAATATTTTCTTTTATCATTCAGATAATAAATTATAAAATCGATATCGTGCATATACTTTCTGATATTCTTTTGCCAACCCAGATAATGAATTCTTTCATTGTTTGAAGACATTTCTGAAATCAACTTTTCATGTTTACCAACACCGGCTATAAAAAAATGAATATTTTTATTTTTTATTAATGAGTTAATTATTGTGTCAACCGGTCTTTCATCAAAATTAATTACGCCAAAATAGCTTATTAGCACACCATCTTCAGGAATAGAATATTTTTCTCTTAAACTTATAACTTCTCCATCGTAAGGATCATACCAGTTGCCAATTATATGAATATCTTTATTTTTTATATAACCGGAATAAAATTCTTTTCTTTTTTCGTTAACTACTATAATTTCATCGGCAAATTTGATTAATTTTTTCTCAACAAAAAATATAATTTTACTTAAAAACGGAGGATATTTTTCCCACTCCATTAAATGATAGATTTCATGAGCATCATAAATAAGGGGCTTTTTATTTTTAAATTTAAGATAAACGCCCAAGGGGAGCATTAAAAAATCATGGATATAAAAAAAATCAAAACTTGTATTAAGGGATTTAATTTTATTAATTCCCTTTCTAAAAAATTTGAACAGATCGAATATCTTTTTTATTCCCTGTTGCTTTCCAGCAATTATTTTAATTCTATGTATTATAAAATTTGCTTCCCTTTCAATTTCGGGCAGTTCACCCTCTTGATCCCAACATATTAATTCCACATCAAATCCGAGTTTAATTAAAGAATTAATTTCTTTCTGAACTCTAAGGTCGGGATAAAAAGCATTATCCAATATCATTAATATTTTCTTTTTATTGTCCAAATTAATTTAATTCCTTAAGATCATTATACAAAATTTTATATTTCTCAATTACTTTATGCGGTTCAAGGTGAGATATACTTTTCCTTATTTTTTCTCTGTTCCAATTATTACCCAAACATTTCTCAATTTTAACAGCAAGATCGTGGGAATTATTAGGTTGGACTAAAAATCCATTTTCGCCCTCATTTATAATAGAGGGAATACCTCCAACATTAGAAGCAACCACCGGTGTTCCACAAAATAGAGATTCAACAACTACATTAGGAAGTCCTTCACTCTTACTAGGCAAACAAAAAACGTCGGTTGCGTTATAATAATTAATTAATTCATCACTTAAAAGCGGTCCTAAAAAAAACACATGATTTTCAATTTTTTTCAACTCAGTTAACCGCCTTAAGTTTCCTTCCTCGGTTCCTGAACCTGCTATAAATAACAATAAATTGCTGTTATTAGTTAGTAGAATATCGAATGCCTCAATTAGAACGTCAACATTTTTTACAGGAATTAATCCACCGGCAAAGAAAACTACCTTTTTATTAATTTCGATGCTTAACAATTCTCTGCAATACTGCTTGTCTTTTATAATAAATTTATCAGTTTCGTAAATATTATCAATCTGCATTATTTTACTTTGATTCAAATTAATATTTTTATCTTTACATTTATCAAATAAATCATTAGTTACAGCCGTAACTTTATTGGCACTAAGTAACAGTTTTTTAGCGGCTTTCCAAAACTTGGAACCAATATTCAATCTGTTTACATCACTGCCCATCAAAGAGATTATAAAAGGAATATTGTATTTTTTTGATATTAAATTTGCCATAGTTCCCGCCGGGAAAATCCAATTAGCATGAACAATAGAATTGGGAGTGACAATTTCAGCAATATATTTCCGTGCCTGAAAGTAAGAGAACCATCCTTCAATATGATGGAATTGTCCTCTGGGTAATCTAAAATATCTTAAATAAATAACTTCGAAGTTTTTGAGCTTTTTAAAGTCGGATGATTTTTTCGAATAATTTTCTTTCCAATCGTTATAAATTTTTTTCCAATCTTTCCAATATTTAATCATTTCAATAACAGGAGGTGAAGCAGGGTATAAACAAATAACATATATTTTAAAATACTTTGACAATTCTTTTACTGTTCTATAAATGTACATTCCTTTGGTATTAGCAGAGTTACTAGGAAATTCCGGTGTAAGCCAAATAATGTTTATCATAATGGGCAAAATGTTAGAGGTAGTTTAGGGAATATTTACTTAAAGTTTGACTTATAAAGAATATCTTAAGTATCTTCATTATCAATTTGATTCTTTGAATGTAAAATATCGCCAATAATACATCCGAATATAAAGTAACTTGAAGCGCTAGTTATTTCGGAATTTTGTGCAAAGGAATATACAAGTACCATTATTATAAGATATACAAACGGGAGATAAATTTTATGATGCTTTGATTCTCTTATTGCTGCAACTATTAAGGCAGTTATTAAAATTAAAAAAAGAATTAATCCTAAAATTCCTCTCTCCAATAAAATTATTAAATATCCGTTATGAGGCGCCAACCTTTGGTATATATTATCATTTTTGGCATAAATTTTCATAGCAATATCTAAATAACCTTTTGGACCTAGGCCAAATAACTGATCGGACAAATCAAGATTAACAAATTTATCAAAATCATGCTGCCATCTGGCAGACCTAAATTCCATACTTCCTCTAATCCGGTTCCCGGTCCATTTATTAAAATCTGCTTTTTCCTCGCCGAACATCTGCAAAGGTTCTTCATATAATCTGTAATAAATAGTATGAAGAAAGGTATTTTCCTTTGATTGGGATAAAAATCCGTTATAAACAAAAAAGAAACCAACCAATACTGCTACTGTTGCTATTCCCAATTTTGCTATTTTTTTAATATTATGCCTTAAATCCGATTCTATAAAGGTCATAACTATAATAGTCACTAATATTGCTAATAATGCGCTTCTTGAAGTGGATATAAAAACACCGGCCAATAAAATAACACCTAAAGCAACCAGCAGAAAGCGGTTTATCTTAATATGGTACCATATTAAATATATATAAATAACACCCATACCAGCCAAGAACCCTGGATAATTATGGTTCAATACTATCATTCTACCTAATAAAAGGTCCGGTATTCTTACAACATCCAATGTTCCAATTATTAAAGAATTGACTATTAAATCAAATGAACTAAAAAGCCCGGCTAAGATTATTCCGATAAAAACAGATTTTTTGCCGACTTCATTTTTAACTAAAATAAATCCTAAAACTAAGTTAATAAGTGGTAAAACCACATTTTTTAGATTTTTTACTATACCTTTGGCATTGATTATGGGATCTATTAATATTAATAAAGTAAATACTACAATTAACCAAAAAAATTTATTTTTCAGGAGACTATTATTTACCAACTCAAAATTTTCTTTATCAAAAAAATAAAGTCTTACAAACAATAGTAATAATAACAAACCACGTGCATCAAGGGGCAGAGGAGTTTCGAAATTAAATTTGTAAAGCAACATAAATACTATAACAGCACCAAATTTATACGGCTGTTCTATCACAAAAAAAACAGACAGAATAGCAATTAAACCAATAATTGAATATAAAATAATTTCCATTATATCTTTTACCTAGTTAAAAGAAGTTTTCGTACTATTTTTCATATCATTTAAAAATTGAATAGCTAAATATTTTGGATTATGATATTTAATAATATAGTTTCTGCATTTTTCGTGATAATCCTCATACCTGCCGGAAAGTATAAATTCTCTTATAATTTCCGGCAATGATTCATAATTGTCTGCTACAATACCAAGATTAAAATCCGTAATCAGGTTATCTGGATTAACATTTTTTGTTGTAATAACCGGAACTCCCATTGCCCAAGCTTCTAAAAAAGTATTTGTAAAACCTTCTAATCTGGAAGTATTTAATAAACAGTATGCATTACTTAAAAATCCAGGTATTTTATTATTATTTAAATGTCCTAAAAATTCTACATTATCAAGATTTTTCAATTCTGCAAGACCTTTATTTGTGTCCTCATCCGAATCAACTAATTTTGTACCAACAATTTTGAATTGAAACTGGGGAAGTTTTTTTGCAACTGAAGCCAAAGCTAATAAATTCTTTTCATACCTAAAATTCCCAATCCATGCTATATATTTTCCATTAGATTTGCTATTGATAGTTTCTTTAATTTTATATGGATTATAAAGTATTGAAATACTTTTTTTAGGATACTTTTTTTTCAGAATTTCGTATTGATATTTATTTTGGCAAGATATATGATCAGCCAATCTAACACCTAAATAGTAAAACATTAAATAAAATTTCGAGATATTATATTTAATTCGTCCGTCAACATCCATGTCGCTGGCAATTCTGTGTATAAACGGTATTCTTAGTAATTTAGCAATAATCGCTAAAATACCGCTAAATCGATTTGCGCATTCTTGAACAATATAATCGGGAGAATATTTTTTAACGGCCCAAAATAATAAAGGAAATTCGTATGTTATAAATTTAATTTTTGGAATTCCTTTATTTAATTTAAAACTCTCAATAATATCAAAATCAACAGATTTAGTAATTATATTTTTTGCTCCTTTCCAAGTTAATAATGCGGGTTCACAACCAATCTCTTTAAAGGAGTTTAACCAAGTTAACCATTCAACTGCAGCCCCACCTACCGGTTTAGATATTTCACTTAATAAATAGGGCATTTGCATATCAAAATATAATATTTTACAATTTCTATACATAAATTTTAATATAACATACTAGCATAAAGTTTTTCAATTTCGTGGGTTTTTAATTTCGCATTAAACTTATTTTCAACTAGTCTTCTGGCTTCTTTTCCTATACGGAGCTGTAAATTTTTATCGGTCAATATTTCAATTATTTTTTTCGAAAGAATATTGGAATCGTTAGGTTCAATTAAAAATCCATTTAAACCATCAACAATTATTTCTTTTGGTCCGCCAATATTTGTTGAGATGACCGGTTTTTCCATGGCCATAGCTTCTATAATAACCCTTCCGAAAGGTTCCGGTTTTATTGATGTGTGCACCGCAATTGTAAATTTTTCCATCAATTTATTAATATTTGAAACGCTACCAAGGAATTCAACATATTCTTGAATATTTAAATCTTTAACTTGTTTAATTAAATTGTTTTCATTAGAACCTGACCCGATAAATTGAAATTTTATATCAGGGAATTCCATAACAATATTAGGAACAGCCTCTAATAGAACTTGTTGACCTTTCCATTCTTCTAACCTGCCAACACATCCGATAATAATTTTATTTAATTTAATATCCACAGGCTTAAACCGTTCAATATCTACGCCATTGTAGATAGTTATACATTTGCTTATATCTATTCCGTTATTTACATATTCTTCTTTAACAAAATCTGAAATGCATATTATTTTATGAACAAACTTTGATAGTATTACATCAATCTGAATAGGTTTATGCAGTCCTCTATTATGGCTTATTATTTTTTTCCCAGTTATAATT
>Ga0256841_1000442_pt1 | contig 43011 bp, 42 predicted proteins | sample 356308metaG_FD_185971 | JGI IMG/M metagenome (GOLD analysis project Ga0256841, IMG submission 185971) | Hydrothermal vent microbial communities from Mid Atlantic Ridge, Atlantic Ocean - 356-308 | ecosystem: Environmental > Aquatic > Marine > Hydrothermal vents | place: Atlantic Ocean: Mid...
CTTCCAGCACCGGCATCAGTTCGCCGGGCCGGGTCGTCTCTTCGATGAGATACACCCGATCGGCCAGCGGGTGGCGGGGCTGGGGTTCGGGAAAGGGCTCGGGGACGGCCATGGCGGCCTGCACGTCGAAGTCCAGGCGCTGCACGTCGCCGCTGATGTCCTCGCTGCCGGCGTGCAGCCGGTATTCCCAGCGGCAGGCGTTGGTGCAGGTGCCCTGGTTGGGATCCCGGTGGTTGAAGTAGCCCGACAGCAGGCAGCGGCCCGAGTAGGCGATACACAGGGCGCCATGCACGAACACTTCCAGCTCCATGTCGGGGCAGCGTTCCCGGATCTCGGCGATCTCGTCCAGCGAGAGTTCCCGCGACAGGATCACCCGCGACAGGCCCAGCGACTGCCAGAACTTCACCGCCGCCCAGTTGACCGTGTTGGCCTGCACCGAAAGATGCACGGGCATCTCGGGCCAGCGTTCCCGCACCAGCATGATGAGCCCCGGATCGGCCATGATCAGCGCATCCGGCTGCAGCGCGATCACCGGCGCCATGTCGTCCAGGTAGGTGCGCAGCTTGGCGTTGTGGGGCATCAGGTTGGAAGCCACGAAGAAACGCTTGCCCTGGCGCCGGGCCTCGGCGATGCCGGTTTCCAGATTGGCCAGGTCGAAATCGTTGTTGCGCACCCGCAGGCTGTAGCGGGGCTGTCCGGCATACACCGCATCGGCGCCATAGGCGAAGGCGTAACGCAGGTTGCGCAGGGTGCCGGCGGGCAGGAGCAGTTCGGGATGCATGACGGACGGGTGAATGTTGCGGAGGACCGCACAGTATACCGAAACCGGATGTGTCTGCTATCGTCCGGATCATGACCCGCCTCCCTCCGGAACTGCCCGAATATCGCCTGCGCGTGGATCGCCGGGCCCGTCACGTGCGCCTGCGCGTCACGCCGCGGGGCGAGCTGGTGGTGACCGTGCCGCCGGGGTTTCCCGAGGCGGAACTCGGCCCGATCCTGGCCCGGCGCGCCGACTGGGTGCGCCAGGTGCGGGCCCGGCAGCACCGTCATCAGGCGGCGGCGCCGGAGGTGGGGGGCGCGCGACCGCGCGAGATCCGGCTTGCGGCCATCGAAGAAGCATGGGAGGTGAACTATGCGTCGGTGCAGGCGCGCACGCTGCAGGCGCTGCCCCGTCGGCGGCTTCTGCGGGTGGATGCCCGGGCCGGCGACGAGGAACTGGGCGCGGCCCTGCGCCGCTGGCTGCAGGCCCGGGCGAAGGCGGTGCTGCCTCCCTGGCTGGCCCGGGTGAGCGAGGAGACCGGGCTGGTCTTCCGCAGTGTCGGCGTCCGCGGCCAGCGCAGCCGGTGGGGAAGCTGCTCGGCGCGCGGCCACATCAGCCTCAACCGCAATCTGCTGTTTCTGCCGGCCGATACGGTGCGTTACCTGCTGGTCCACGAACTCTGCCATACCCGGCACCTCGACCACTCGGCCGCCTTCTGGCGGGAAGTGGCCCGCCATCAGGCCGACTGGCGGCAGCAGGAAAGCGTCCTGCGGGAGGCGGGCCGGCGCCTGCCCCTGTGGTGCCATGCGCCATGACGGCTTGCGCCGATGCGCCGGGCAGGGCATAGTTGGGCGGCACGAACCGGACAACGGAAATCCAGGAGGTCGCACCGTGGGTGCCCAGGAAGCGGCGGAACGTCGAACCGAATCCCTCAACAAGCTGCACACCCTGATCGAGACCCGGGATCGCACCCTGGTCCTGTTTTCGCAGCTCATCGGCCTGCGCCCCTTCGAACCGGGCGAGGCCATTCAGACCCTGTTGCAGGAATTCTGCGAAACGCTGGTGGACTACACGGCCAGCGCCCACTTTCAGCTCTACCGCTACATCGAGGAAGGCACCGAGCGTCGCCAGGCGGTGAAGACCGTTGCGGCGGAAGTCTATCCCCGCATCGCCGACGTGACCCGGCTGATCGTCGAATTCAACGACAAGTACGACGGCGAGACCATCGTCGAAGACACCGCCGCCCTGGAACGGGATCTCGCCCACCTGGGCGAAATGCTGGCCGACCGCATCGCCGCCGAGGACCGCATCCTCGAAGCCCTGACCCGCCGCTGACCGCCGCGAACCTGCCCCCTCCCTTTACCGTAGGAGCGGCGCCCTCGCCGCGACGAGGGCCAAGGGCCGAGGAAAAGCATTGACTTCCGATTTCGGCTCTCACCTCGTCACTCGGCTTTGGCTTCCTGCGTCGCTCTCCCTCCTGCATCCATGCAGTCGTCGGCCCTCGTCACTCGTCCCTGCGTGATCGCGGCGAGGGCGCCGCTCCTGCCCTTGGTTCCTCCGTTTTTTCCGCTCCGAAAACGCAAACACCCCGGCCTGGAAGCCGGGGTGTTTGCGTGATGAGGTGACGCAGAGGCGGATTCCGGGGAATCCGCATGCGTCGAGGGGTGATCGGGGGTGTCAGCTTGCCATCTGCAGGAGCAGGCGTTCGGAGCTGTGGCGGAAATCGGCCTGCTGCTTTTCCTGATCCGTGGCGATCAGCAGGATCGCATCTTCCAGAGAGAGTTCCTCGACTTCATAGAGGGGCAGTTCTTCTTCGTTCATGGCGAGTCCTCCTCATAACAACAGTTACATGTATAGCAAACTTAAAGTAGTTTGTAAAGAAAATTATGTAACCTATTGTTTTTATGTTGGAGGTCTCCGCGTCGCGTGTCAGATGAGAGATATATATTTCATTTCAAGAGTTTTATCAAGAAATCGTCGTAACTTCTTGATAATAGGTGCATGGAACGAAAAGGCGGTCCAAGGCCGAGCGGCCCGGCGGATGGAGGAAGACGATGCGGATGCGCAGGTCCGGGGGCGTCCCTGCGCGGCGGGCGGCGATCAGCGTTTTCCGGCAGCCTGTGTGCGATGCATGAGGCATCGCCATTTTCAATGACGTCAAGTCATTGAAAATGGGAGGGAACGGGAAACGACGTTTTTCGTTCCCGAGTTGAAAGGCCCATGGATGGGCATCATCAACAGCCTGTTAGCGGTGACGCCGCGCCTCCTTGAGGTATTCCCGGATGAACCGGGTCTGGCCCATGGTGTTGCCGAAATGGTAGCCGGCCAGGAAGAGGGTGGCGCCGAGAAGGAGTAGAATCAGCAGGTCCATGAGATTCTCCAGTGGATGTTGCCAAGTCCCTTTTCCTATCGGCGCCTTTGCCCCGCGCTTGAGGGCATCCCGGAGCCGGTTTGCCGAAATGCCGATGGGGTCACGGAATGGCCCGTCAGCGAAGGGGAAATCAATTCAGCCGGGCTTGCGCGGGGTCTCGGTGCCCTGGCGGGCAGTGGTGGTGCCGATGCCCGGGATCGGCTGCATGCGTTGCAGCAGGGGCACCGGCTCGCGGCCCAGGCGCTGTTCGTAGATCACCGTGTAGGTGAGCACCCGCTGCAGGTAGTCGCGGGTTTCGCTAAAGGGCACGGTTTCGATCCACACGTCGGCCGGCACGGTGCCGACCGCCGGCAGCCAGTGGCGCACGTTGCGGGCGCCGGCATTGTAGGCGGCGGTGGCCAGTACCGGATGACCGTCGTAACGGTCCTGTACCTGTTTCAGGTAGCGGATCCCGAGACGGATGTTGGTGTCCGAGTCGAGCAGATCCCGGTAACGGGGGCGGCGCAGGCGCAGGGAGCGGGCCATGCGGCGGGCGGTCCGGGGCAGAAGCTGCATCAGGCCCAGGGCGCCGGCATCGGAGCGGGCATCCGGGGTGAAGGCGCTCTCCTGGCGGATGATGGCGAAGGCCCAGGCGGGATTGACCCGCTGGCGCCGGGCCTCGCGCAGCACCTGTTGCTGGTGGGCCAGGGGAAAGCGCAGTTCCAGATCGTCCCAGTAGCGGGCCTGGGCGGCGGTGGCGATGGCCCGGTCGTGCCAGCCCCAGGCGTCGGCCAGCTTGGCGGCCCGCAGCAGGGCCGGCGTGTCGAGCCGCTCGATGGCATGGTTCCATTCGCGCCGGGCATCCACCGGGCGGCGGATGGCCAGCAGTTCCCGGGCCCGCAGGATGGCCGGCAGTTGCTCGATGTCGGCCAGCTCGGCCGGGGCGTAGCGCAGGGGCGCATGGGCGAACTGATAGCGATAGCCGGCTCGATCGGCGGCCAGAAAGCTGTAGTAACCCCGGCTCTCGCCGTTCATGACATAGATCGCGCGGGCCTCTTCGAGACGGCCCATACCCTCGTATACCCGGCCTCGCCAGTAGCGCCACTTGTCGCTGTGCTGGCTGGCCAGAGGCAACCGCTCCAGCCAGGCCAGGGCCGTATCCCAGTCCTGGTCCTGGACGGCGGAGAAGAAGTGCAGGGTGATGACACGCGCGTCGGTGTCGGCGAGATCCAGGTGTTCGAGCAGGGTCCGGGCTTCGGGCTCGCGGGACTTGAGCAGGGCCAGCGCCAGACGCCGTTCGATGCGCTCCCGCTCCGCGGGGGCGACCACGTGCTGCTCCCGCAGGCGCTGCCACTGGCGGGCCGCCTCCACGGGGTGGCGACGTGCCTGACGCTGCAGGCCATAGACGGTGATCCAGTCGAGGATGGCTGGCCGCTCCCTGCCCACGAAGTGATCGTTCACTTCCATGATGAAGCCGGGATCCCGCCGCACCTTGAGCCAGATCTTCACCCAGTAGCGCTGATCCGCAGGCAGATCGCCCGTCAGGTGCCGCACCAGGCGCACGTGGCCCCGTGCCATGGCCAGGCGGATGCGCTTCCACACCAGCGCGGTGTCGAGCTGACCGGCCCGCCGCCAGGCCGCCAGGGGCCAATCGCACTGTCGGGGCAATGAGCGCCCGGTTTGCCACAGGCCTTCCATCACCGCCCAGGCCCGTTGGGGCTGGCCGGTCTCCACCAGACCGCGGGCATAGTGGCACAGCAGCCGCCGGCTGTCGGTGGGCATGAAGTGATCCACCAGCAGTCGCCAGCGGCCCTGGCGGGCCAGGCTGTAGAGCCAGCGTCGCTGCAGGCGCGTGGCCAGGGGCGTGTCGGCGTGACGGCGCAGGAAGGCGAGCACCTCCTGGGGGCGGCTGCGATCCAGACGGCGGTTCAGCTCGGCGTATTCCAGATAGACGTGCAGCGGATAGTCACGCAGTCGCTGCTCCAGGCGCCGGAAGGTTTGCAGATGCCCCCGGCGCAGGGCCTTCTCCGCTTCCTGGAACTGATTGCGCTGGTTGACGAGCGCCGGGCTGGCGGGGATGTTGGCCGCGGCCATGTCCGGCAGCCATCCGAGTACGAGCATGGCGAGCAGCAGCCTGCGATGTATCGGCGCACGTTGCGGCACGCGGGGCCTCCCGGCTGGAGAATGTTTGAGTGCACTTTGTCCATAGCATAGCCTTCATTGGCCATCCTTGCCCATGGGGCAGACCCGTTATCGGCACGCCCCGGCCGCGAGTTGACCGTTTTGCGGGCGTTTTGTGACGCAGTAGACCGTTTTCCGCGGGCTGTTGCCCATTTGCTATACTGGCCGGCCCCGTACCGTTTCTGCTGCCGGAGTTTCCCTCATGTCCGAAAAGAAGAAGCTCAATCCCTGGAGTTCCCGCATCACCGAGCCGCGCTCCCAGGGCGCCTCCCAGGCCATGCTCTATGGCACCGGTCTCACGCCCGAGGAGATCCGCAAGCCCGAGGTGGGGATCTCCAGCGTCTGGTGGGAGGGCAACACCTGCAACATGCACCTCAACGATCTGGCGGCCCACGTGAAGGAAGGGGTCAGCGCGGCGGGCCTGGTGGGCATGCGTTTCAACACCATCGGCGTCTCCGACGGCATTTCCATGGGCACCGATGGCATGAGCTATTCGCTGCAGTCGCGGGACATCATCGCCGACTCCATCGAGACGGTGATGAGCGCCCAGTGGTACGACGCCAACATCGCCATCCCCGGCTGCGACAAGAACATGCCCGGCGTGATGATCGCCATGGGCCGCCTCAACCGCCCGGCGCTGATGGTCTATGGTGGCACCATCAAGCCCGGCCACTGGCAGAACCGGACCCTGGACATCGTCTCGGCCTTCCAGAGCTATGGCGAGTACCTGGCCGGCAAGATCGACGATGCGGAACGGGAGGAGATCGTCGAGCACGCCTGCCCCGGCCCGGGCGCCTGCGGCGGCATGTACACCGCCAACACCATGGCCTCGGCCATCGAGGCGCTGGGCATGAGCCTGCCCTACAGTTCCTCCACCCCGGCGGTGGATGCCGACAAGATCAAGGAATGCCACGCGGCCGGCCAGGCCATCCGCCACCTGCTGGAAGCCGACATCCGCCCGCGCGACATCATGACCCGCGAGGCCTTCGAGAACGCCATGGTCCTGGTCATGGCCCTGGGCGGCTCCACCAACGCCGTACTGCATCTCATCGCCATGGCCCGGGCGGTGGAGGTGCCGCTGAGCATCGACGACTTCCAGGCCGTTTCCGACCGGGTGCCCTTCATCGCCGATCTCAAGCCCTCCGGAAAGTACGTGATGGAGGATCTGCACAACGTGGGCGGGACGCCTGCGGTCATGAAATACCTGCTGGAAAAGGGCTTCCTCAACGGCGACTGTCTCACCGTCACCGGCAAGACGGTGGCCGAGAACCTGGCCGAACTGCCCGGCCTGGCCGAGGGCCAGAAGGTGATCCTGCCGGTGGAGAAGCCGATCAAGGAAACCGCCCACATCCAGATCCTCAAGGGCAACCTGGCGCCCGGCGGCTCGGTGGCCAAGATCACCGGCAAGGAAGGGTTGCGCTTCTCCGGCCCGGCCCGGGTCTACGACTGCGAGGAGGACATGCTGGCCGGCCTCGAGCAGGGCGAGATCCAGAAGGGCGAGGTGGTGATCATCCGCTACGAAGGGCCCAAGGGCGGCCCCGGCATGCCCGAGATGCTCACGCCCACCTCGGCCATCATGGGCGCGGGCCTGGGCAACGACGTGGCGCTCATCACCGATGGCCGCTTCTCCGGCGGTTCCCACGGCTTCATCATCGGCCACGTGGTGCCCGAGGCCCAGGAAGGCGGTCCCATCGCCCTGGTGCAAAACGGCGACGTGATCACCATCGATGCCGAGAAGCGGGAGCTGAGCGTGGATCTCAGCGATGCCGAACTGGCCGAGCGCCGCAAGCAGTGGCAGGCGCCGCCCCTGAAGGCCACCCGCGGCACCCTGCACAAGTACATCAAGCTGGTGAAATCGGCCTCCGAGGGCTGCGTGACCGACGAGTGAGCCGGCTCCCCCGGGCGCTTTGCGTTGCCTGCGATTCTGGTACACTCACGGGTACGAGAACAACGGTTGCGCAGGGGGAGACAACCATGTTCAGCAGCCAGAAACCCGTGCCCGGCTCGTGGTACGTCAACCGCACCGGCAAGCTGATGAAGGTGCGGCTGATGCTCTTTCAGGGCCGTCGGCGCCGCGCATTGCTCATCGAGTACCTGGAAGGCCAGCGCCAGATCATCGGCATCGACGACTGGTATCGCCTGCAGCTCCATCGCCGCGACGCCAATCTCGAAAATCGCCAGCAGGGAACCTGACAGGCTGTTGAAAAACGGCTGTTTCCGCAGCCCGCCACGGCATGTTCGCGCAGCCGCCCATCATCACCCCGCGCTGATCGCTGGCGCCATATGGCAAACACGACATGAAGCCACCGGAAAATGCCATTTCCGAACTGCAGGCCCGCCTCAAGGCCTTCGCCGAGGAGCGCGACTGGGAGCAGTTTCACGCGCCCAAGAACCTGGTCATGGCCCTGTCGGTGGAGGCCGCCGAACTGGTGGAACACTTCCAGTGGCTCACCGCCGAACAGAGCGAAAACCTGCCGTCCGACACCCGCCGCGAGGTCAGCCACGAGATGGCCGACGTGTTCATCTACCTGCTGCGCCTCGCCGAACGCCTCGACATCGATCTGCTCGCCGCCGTCGAGGAGAAGATCCGCCTCAACGCCGAAAAATACCCCGCCGACCGCGTGCGCGGCAGCGCGAGAAAATACACGGCCTATCGGGACGAGGAAGCCTCGTAGTGGAATCCGTGGGAGCGGCGCCCTCGCCGCGATGATGGGTAGCTGGAAAAGACGTCATGGGATGACCAGCAACCAGCGACCCCCCACCCGTAACCGGCCAATCGCGGACCGAGCGGGAATACCGATTCCGACTCCCTTGCGCCTCGTCACTCGGCTTTGGCTTCCTGCGTCGCTCTACCTCCTGCATCCATGCAGTCGTCGGCCCTCGGCCCTCGTCCCTGCTTTTCCAGCAAGGCGGTCATCTCCTTCTCGGGGACCGGCGGGCTGTAGTAGAAGCCCTGGATGAGGTGGCAGCCGTTCTCCTTGAGGAAGGCCAGTTGCGCTTCGGTCTCCACCCCTTCGGCGATCACGTTCAGAGACAGGTTCTGGGCCATGACCACGATGGCCTTGGTGATGGCCGCATCGTCCGGGTCCTCGGTGATGTCGCGGATGAAGGAGCGGTCGATCTTGATGGTGTCGATGGGAAAACGGCGCAGATAGCTCAGGGACGAATAGCCGGTGCCGAAGTCGTCGATGGCGAAGCGCACGCCCAGCCGGTTGAGGGACTTGAGGGCGGTGACCACCGAGCTGGCCTGGCGCATGAGCATGCTCTCGGTCAGCTCCAGTTCCAGGAATTCGGGGTTGACGCCGGTGCGCTCGATGATGCCGTGCAGCACGTCGATGAATTCGCTGTTGTTGAACTGGCGGCTGGAGATGTTCACCGACAGGTGCAGGTAGCGCCAGCCGGCGTCGTGCCAGGCCCGGGACTGGCGGCAGGCGGCCTCCAGCACCCATTCGCCCACCTCCTCGATGAGGCCGGTTTCCTCCAGCAGCGAGATGAAGTTGCTGGGCGAGACCAGTCCCAGCTCCGGATGCTGCCAGCGCAGCAAGGCCTCGACCCCGATGATGCGTTCCGTGCGCGCATCCACCTGGGGCTGGTAATGGAGCACGAACTGTTCCCGGGCCAGGGCATGGCGGAGGTGATTCTCCAGGGTCAGGCGCTCGAAGTTGCGGGCGCTCATGTCGTCGGAATAGAACTGGTAGTTGTTCTTGCCCAGTTCCTTGGCCCGGTACATGGCCACGTCGGCGTTGCGCAGCAGGGTGTCGGGATCCTCGCCGTCGTGGGGAAAGATGGCGATGCCGATGCTGGCGGTCACGAACAGCTCGTGACCGTTGATGTGGAAGGGCTCGGTCAGGGTCTGCAGCAGTTTCTGCGCCACGGCGGCAATGCTGTTCTCGTTGTCCACGTCATCGAGCAGGATGGCGAATTCGTCGCCGCCGAAGCGGGCGATGGTGTCGCCGTCGCGCACGCTGTGCTTGAGCCGTTCCGACAGTTGCAGCAGGAGCTGATCGCCGGTGTTGTGCCCCAGGGTGTCGTTGATGTTCTTGAAGCGATCCAGATCCATGAACATCACCGCCACCAGGCGCTTGTGATGCCGGGCACGGATCAGGGCCTGCTGCAGGCGATCCAGAAACAGGTTGCGGTTGGGCAGATCGGTCAGGGCGTCGTGATGGGCCATGTGCTGGAGTCGCTCCTGGACTTGCATGCGTTCCGAGATGTCCTTGGCCGTGGACACGAAGTGGGTGATGCGGCCGCTCTGGTCGCGGATCGGGGTGATGGTTTTCTCCTCGTAGTACAGCGAGCCGTCCTTGCGCCGGTTGATCATGATGTTGGTGTAGCTCTCGCCGGCCAGGATGGTCTGCCACAGGTGCTGGTAGAACTCGGGCTTGTGCTTGCCCGAGGAGAGAATCGACGGCTTGCGCCCCACCACTTCCTCGAAGCGGTAGCCGGTGACCCGCTCGAAGGAGGGGTTGACGTATTCGATGATGCCGTCGATGTCGGTCACGATCACGATGTCGGCGGTCTGTTCCAGCACGCTGGACAGCTTGCTGACCTGGGATTCGTGCAGCTTGCGGTCGGTGATGTCGCGGGCCGTACCTTCCACACCGATCACCTTGCCGTCCTCGTCATAGATGAAATGGGCGTGGCTCGAGGTCCAGACCACCGAGCCGTCGCGGTGGCGCAGGGCGGTTTCGTTGTTGGCGATCTGGCCCCCGTTGGCTTCCATGCGCCTGAGCAGCGTCTCCCGTTCTTCGGGGTGCACGTAGAATTCCACCATCGGCCTGCCAATGACCTCTTCGGGCGCGTAGCCGAGCAGTTGCTGCACCGAATCGGAGACCCGGATCAGGATGCCTTTGGCATCGATGCGATAATACGTGTCCTGCATGTTGTGCAGGATCATGTCCAGTTCCTGAGCGGCCTCGCGCAGTCGCTGCTCGGTCTGCAGGCGTTCGGTGACGTCCATGCGCACGTAGACCAGGCCGATCACGCTGCCTTCGGCGTCACGCACCGCCTGCAGGCTCCAGTCCCAGAAGCGGCCGGCCGGATCGCCGGAAGGGCGGTCGACGCGGGCCCGTTCGGTGTGGGGATGGCCGGTGCGCACGACTTCGGTGAAGCGCTCACGAATGGCCGGTTCACGGCAGTCGTCGAAGAAGTTGCGGCCGATGAATTCGTCGGGCGTGCGTTCGAAGGCGCTGGCGAAGGCCGGATTGACGCGAATGTAACGGAACTCCCGATCCAGATAGGCCATCTGGGTGAAATCGTTGGCGAACACCTGTTCCAGCAGACGGTTGGATTCCTCCAGGGCCCGCTGGGCCAGGCGGCGGCGGGTGATGTCGTGGACGATGGCCTGGATCAGGGGGCCGTCGGGCAGATCGATGCGACTGACGCTGATCTCGCAGTCGAACAGGGTGCCGTCGAAGCGCCGGTGCTGCCATTCGAAACGCTGGGCCTCGCCTTCCATGGCCCGTTGCAGGATGGCGAGCGCCTCACTGTCGGAAGGGCGGCCGCCGGGCTGGCGGGGAGGCGAGATGGCGATGGGGGAGAGGCCCAGGAGTTCCTCCTTCTGGCAACAGAACATCTCCAGGGCCTTGCCATTGCAGTCGATGATCAGGCCGTCGCGCACCAGGAACACGGCATCGTTGGCCCGCTCGAACAGGGCGCGGTAGCGGGTTTCGTTTTCGCCCAGGCGGCGCAGGGCCCGTTGCTGTTCGGAGATGTCGCGCACGATGCTCAGATACTCGTCGCTGTCGCCGATGCGCACAATGCGGGCCTCGAAGTCCCGGCGTTCGCCGTCGAATTCGAGCTGGTAATGGAAGAGCGCCGGACGGCCGCTGCGACGGGTTTCCTCGATGCCGCGCAGGGTGCCTTGGGCGATGTCCGGAGGCGTCACTTCGCGGAGGTTGCGATGCAGGAACTGTTCGGGATCCAGCAGCAGGGGAATGTGCGGCGACTGCTTCACGTCGAGGAAATTGCCCTCCCGATCGAGGCGAAAGATGAGATCGGGCAGAGCGTGGAGCAGGGCCTCGGTCTCGGAGACCAGCTCTCGGGTTTCCGGGGTGAGTGTCATGGAACACATGCGGGATTCAGGCCTTCTTGCCGATCAGCTCGATGGGATAGCCGTCGGGATCCTCGACGAAGGCGATGAGGGTAGTGCCGGCATTCATCGGGCCGGCGTCACGGAGGATCTTGCCCCCGCGCTGGCGGATGGTCTCCACGGCCTCATGCACGTCGTCCACCTCGATGGCGATGTGACCGAAGCCGGTGCCGAGTTCGTAGTGTGCCACGCCCCAGTTGTAGGTCAGTTCGATGACCGCCTGTTCCGATTCGGGGCCGTAACCGACGAAGGCCAGGGTGAACCTGCCGTCGGGATAGTCCTTCTGGCGCAGCAGCGTCATGCCCAGCACCCGGGTGTAGAAATCGATGGAACGTTGCAGATCGCCAACGCGCAGCATGGTATGCAGGATGCGCATCCCTTCCTCCTGAGGCGGGGTGTGGTTTGTGTCAGAATAGCGCAGAAAAACCCGGTTCGAGTATAGCCCAATCCGACTAACTGGCGGTGTCGGGTTTCGGGGCCGATCCCGGTTTCCGGCCGGCGGCGGAGCAGGAGGAGACAGGCCAATGGCCGTGTTCGAAACCGTACTGCAGATGATGGCCATGGTGGCCCTGGGCGCCTTCTGGCGCTGGCGCCAGCCCGGTCGGGTGCCGCTGGCGCCGTTGCGCAGCGCCATCACCGAACTGGTCTACCACCTGCTGTTGCCGGCGCTGGTGCTGCGGGTGCTGTGGCAGGCGGAGCTGGGGCTGCAATCGCTGGCCATCTCGGTGGTGGCAGCCAGTGGCATCCTGGTGGCCATGGCGGTGGCCACTTTCGTCTGCCGGCGGTGTGGGATCGCCGCGCCCCTGGCCGGGGCCGCCATCCTTGCGGCTGCCTTCGGCAACTTCACCTACATGGGCCTGCCGGTCCTGATCGCCGTGTTCGGCGACTGGGCGGCGGGCATCGCCATCCAGTACGATCTGTTCGCCTCCACTCCCCTCCTGTTCACCGTGGGGATCCTGCTGGCGAGTCGCTATGGGCACGTGCACGAAGCGGTGCATCCCCTGCGCCGCTTGGCGGCGATCCCGCCATTGTGGGCGGCCCTGCTGGCGATGGTACTGAACCTGGCCGGGGTGCCCCTGCCAGCCGGGCTGGCCCAGGTGCTCACCTATCTCGGCAACGGGGTGGTGCCGCTGATGCTGCTGGCGGTGGGCATGAATCTCGAGTGGCGGGGGCTGGATCGTGAGCGCCTCGGGCCGCTGGTGATGGTGCTGCTGGTACAGTTGCTGCTGATGCCGCTGGTGGTGTGGGGGCTTTCCGGGCCGCTGGGTTTCCGCGGCGAGCTGCGCCTGGCCCTGGTGCTGGAGGCGGCCATGCCGAGCATGGTGCTGGGGATCGTGCTGTGCGAACATTTCCGGCTCGACACTGCCTTCTACGCCGCGGCCGTGACCGTGTCCACCATCCTGGGTCTGGTGACCCTGCCGGCCTGGTATCTCCTCCTCGGCGGGGCCTGAAATCATCTCCGTTCAGTCCCGGCGCCGCCATCCCAGCGCCAGCGAGGCGAGCAGACCCACGCCCACCGCATACCACAGGGTGGTGAGGCGGTTGATGATGGGGGCCGCCACGGCGGTGGCCGGATCGGCGCCCGCCCGGAGCAGCAGCAGCCCCATTACGGCCTCGGTGGTGCCGATCCCGCCCGGCACGAAGGACAGGGCACCGGCCAGCAGGCTCACGGCGTAGATCGCCAGCGCCGTGGTGGGGGCGATGGGCAGATCGAGCACCGACAGCAGGTAGAGGAAGGCCAGCCCCTGTGCCAGCCAGGCCAGGGCGCCCAGTGCCAGGCCGGCATACAGGGGGCGCCAGGCCAGCAGATCCCGGGCCGTGTCGAGCAGGCCGGCCAGATGCAGCACGCCCCGGCGCAGGCGGGCCGGGCGCAGGCGCAGGGCCAGTCCCTCCACCGTCGCCACCACCCAGGGGCTGCGCAGCAGCGGCAGGGCCAGCCCCAGCGCCCCGGCGGCACCGAGCACGAAGGGGCCGAAGCGCGCGAACTGCAGCACGGACAGGGTGGCCAGCAGGGTTACCACCACCACGTCGAGCAGCCGCTCGGTGAAGAACATGGCCAGGCTCCGGGGCCAGGGCACGCCATGTGCCTTCAGGTAGGCCGAACGGATGGTCTCGCCGGCCTTGCCGGGCGTGGCCGTGAGGGCGAAGCCCGAGAGGTAGTAGGCCAGGCTGGCGACCGGCGGCACGCGGTGGCCGAGACGCTTCAGATAGAGGCTCCAGCGGCCGAAACGCAGCAGGTAGTTGAGGCTGGAGGCCAGCAGCAGGATCAGCCAGCCCCCCACCCCGAGCCGGGTGGCGGCCGCCAGCAGCCGCTCGGGGCCGCCCAGCAGGGCGGCGAGCAGGTAGAGCAGGGCCGCGCCGCCCAGGGTCCAGGCCAGGACGCGTTTGCGGGAATGAGTGGTGGGAATGGCGGTCATGGCGATGCCGGCGCGGGAAACCGGCCCGGATTATGCATCATTTTCATCATCGAATCGTCACCGAGGGAACGCTTCGCCATGCGCCAGTTCATCCGTCATCCCGCCGACATCGAGGTGGTCATCGAATCCGGCCCGGCCGAACCGGCCGGCCGGCTGCGGGATCTCGGTCTGGGTGGGCTGTGCCTGCGCAGCGATGCCCCGCGGGCGCCGGGCAGCCTGGTGCAGGTGCGCCTGCCGGGCATCGCGCCCGATCTGCGCCTGCCGGGCCGGGTGGCCTGGTGCCGGCGGCAGGCGGACGGATTCGAGATCGGCGTGGCCTTCGTCGGCCGCCAGACGGCCTACCGGGCACGGATGGTGGAGCAGATCGCCCACATCGAGCAATACCGCCTGGACGTGCTGGTCCAGGAAGGGCGGCAGCTCTCCCGGCGCGAGGCCGCCGAGGAGTGGATTGCCCGCCATGCCGCCGCCTTCCCCAAGGTCGGCTGAGGCGGCTTGTCGAGAGGCCGGCAGGTGTGGCATAAGGTTCCGGAATCATTCCCTTTACCAATCAACCGCAAGAGGCAGGAACATGGGCGCAAGCGATGTCGAGGATCTGACCATCGAATACACCGAGGATGGTCAGCTGATCACCCGCCAGCTCGACAAGATCGTGCTCACCAAGGGCGCCTGGTCGACCATCATCTTCCGTTACCAGGACTGGGATCGGCGCAAACAGGAATACGGGCCGGAAAAGTATTCCATCCGCCGCTACCAGAAGCGCAACGGCGAGTACATGCCCAAGTCCAAGTTCAACATCTCCAGCCGGGATCAGGCGCAGAAGATCGTCGCGGCCCTGCAGACCTGGCTTAACGAACCGGAAGCGCCGCGCGAGGCGGACTGAAGGCTAAATGAAGGTTCCAAATTCCAGACCATGGTTCATTGTGGGCACTGAGTCCTCTGGGACGGTGTTGGAATCGGGCACTCTTGCCTGGGTGGTTCGGTATTTGGAACTTCCATTCAGCCTGCCGCTTCCGGCGGTGGAAACGGGTGGGGATCGCCGTATTCGTGCCGGCCGGGGGCCAGACGCTTGTAGTTGTTGATCATGATGAGGGTTTTGAAGACCGTGGGCGCGTCGATCGCCGGCACCGCCAGGGCCACTTCCAGCTCGGCGAGGCCCGGATCGGCGGTTTCGCGGATGTGGATGTACTGGCGCAGGGTGACGCTGCCGGGAGTGGCGTCCCCGGCCTGCCGCTCCCGCCAGACGTCTTCCAGGGTGCGCAGCCGGGCCTGCCAGATCACCTCGCGGCCCTGCAGCCGTCCGGAGAAGCGGATCCGCGCACTCGAACCGCCGAGCGGTTCGAGTGCCTCGTACACCAGACGGTTCTGGGAGATGTCGGAAGATGAGCGGCGCATGGACTGACCGGGCATGAATCTGTTCCCTGAGACGGCGGTTCGGGTTGTGGTGTTCCTTTCTGGCGCCTCATTATCGCATCGTATGACGGCATGAAACGTCGAACCCTGCTCAAATTTGCTGCCGGCGGCGCCCTTGGCGCCGGGTTGTTGCCGTGGTGGCGGCAACGGGAAGACGTCCCGGCAAGCCGACCGGCGCCTGCCTCGCTCGTCGCCACGCCCCCACCGGCATCGCCGCCGGCAAAAGCCACGCGGCCGGATCGCGCCGAGCGGATCCGCCGCTTCGACGAGGACCTGCCCGGCGACGTGACTCTGCCCGCCGGACGCTGGCCGGTGTTCCTGGCCACCCTCGCCCGCCTCGAACGGGTGCGGGATCTGGTGGGCCACGGCCATTTCGCCCTGCTGGGTTTCGACGCCATGTTGCGCCACGCGCGTGGCCATGCTTCCGTGGGGGCCTTCCCGCCCGACGAGCTGGCCTTCATGGAGGAGATCTTCGCCCTCGACGCCCGCCGCCTGGGCTTCGAGGGGCCCCGGGTGCTGCCCCGGCTCACCGCCACCATTCCCGTGGCCGAGACGGTCAAGGTACCGGGCACCGGCAATTACCTCTACCGCGACATCTCCCTCGCGCTTTACCGCCGCCTGCGCCGCGACGTGGGCGAGAGCCTGATCCTCACTTCGGGGATCCGTGGCATCGTCAAGCAGATGCACCTGTTTCTGGCCAAGACCCGTCGCACCGGCGGCAATCTGTCCCGCGCCGCCCGTTCGCTCGCCCCGCCCGGCCATTCCTACCACGGCATCGGGGATTTCGACGTGGGCAAGGCCGGCTTCGGCCGCGCCAACTTCACCGCCCGCTTCGCCGAGACCGAGGAGTTCCGGCGCCTGCGACAACTGGGTTACGTGCGGATCCGCTATCCCGAGAACAACACCACCGGGGTGCGCTACGAACCGTGGCACGTGCGGGTGGTGTCGGCATGAGGCGCTGGCTCCTGCTGCTGTGGCTGTTGTCGTCTCCCCTGGCCGGGGCGGCGAAGGGACCCGCTTTCACCCTGCATCGCCTCGACGGCGAGGCGCCCGGCCCCACCCTGCTGGTGATCGGCGGCATCCAGGGCGACGAGCCGGGCGGTTTCCATGCCGCCTCGCTGCTGGTGACCGATTACCACATCGAACGGGGCCACCTGTGGGTGGTGCCCAATCTCAACTTCCCCAGCATCCTGGCCCGCTCGCGGGGCGTGCACGGCGACATGAACCGCAAGTTCGCCGACATTCGCCCCGACGATCCCGAATACGCCGCGGTGCAGAAGATCAAGCGGATCATCCTCGATCCGCAGGTGGACATGGTGCTCAACCTGCACGACGGCAGCGGTTTCTATCGGCCGCAGCATATCGACAGGCAGCACAACCCCCGGCGCTGGGGGCAGAGCGTGATCATCGATCAGGCCGAGCTGCCGGGCGTGGCCCACGGCAACCTGGCCGGGCTGGCGGCCCGGGTGCGGGCCCACGTGAATGCCCGTGAACCCCGCCCCGAATACCACTTTCACGTGCGCAACACCCGCACCCGCGAGGGCGATGCCGAGATGGAGAAGAGCCTCACCTACTTCGCCATCCGTCACGGCAAGCCGGCCTTCGGCATCGAGGCCAGCAAGGCCTTCCTCACCCACCGCCGGGTCCGCTATCACCTGCTGGCGGTGGAGGGGTTCATGAACGCGCTGGGCATCGGTCATCGCCGCGACTTCCCGCTCACCGCCGAAGCCGTGCGTCGGCGCATCGACGCCAACCTGCGTCTGGCCCTCTACGATGCGCGGATCCTGCTGGACGTGAGCGGCGGCGCCCGCCCCCGGCTGGGCTACATCCCCATGCCGCCGGACCGCCCGCTGGCCTTCACCGCCAGCAATCCCCTGCTGGCCATCGTCGGTGAACGGAACCGCTACCGGGTGCGCTACGGCAACCGCCGCGTGACCCTGCTCGAACCCCAGTATTTCGAGTTCGACGACAGCCTGAAGCGGATCGTGCTGGAGGTGGACGGTGAGCGGCGTGAAGTGCCACCGGGGAGCCTGGTGCCGGTCCATGGCCGCTTTCGCGTCGCGCCGCTGGCCGGCTACCGGGTCAACGTGATCGGTTTTCGCCGCCCCGGCCGGCGGGACGAGAGCGGCGTTCTCATCCGCCGCCAGGACATCGCCAGCCGGTTTTCGGTGGATCGGCAGGGTCGCCGCTACCGGGTGGAGTTCTACCGGGGCAACCGCTTCAGCGGCATGGTGCTGGTGGAGTTTGCGGCCCCCTCCGGCGCCTGATGTTGCTAGCGGGTAGCGGGGCGCAACGTCGCTGCTTCCCCCGGCTACCCGTCCCCGGCCACCTCAGAACTCCACCCAGATCCCGTCCTCCCGCTGTAGCACGGCATAGGTCTTCACCGGCGTGTCGGCTGGTGGTTCCTGGGGCTGGCCGGTGCGCAGATCGAAGCGGCTGCCGTGCAGGGGGCATTCCACGCAGTGGCCCTTGAGCGCGCCGTTGTAGAGGGAGGCGTCCTCGTGGGGGCAGCGGTTGTCCAGGGCGTGGAGCGTGCCCTCCACGTTGGCCAGCAGGAGGTCGCGGCCCTCGAGGCGGAGGCGGCGCATCTGACCGGGACGGGGGAGGGCGTCGTCGGGGATTTTCGTCAACATGATTACTGTGGTCTTTAGGGTGGCAAAAGAGGGGTCGCCGGATGGCGGCGGGTATTGTATAATACTTGACTAATACGGACGGATATTTTCCGGTGCCCGCAATGCCACCGCTGGAGGTGAACACCATGTCTGAATCCACTGCCCAGACAGCCGAGGCCACAGAAGCCACCCAGAACGACATGAACGAAGAGCAGCGCGCCGCCCTGGCCCGCGCCATCATGGCCATTCTCGACCGCTGGGGCCTGTCGGCCGAGCAGCAGGTGCAACTGCTCAACCTGCCCGAGAATACCCCCAGCCGCATGCTGCGGCGCTTCCGCGACAACACCCCCTTCCCGGACACCAAGGAAGTCAACGAGCGGCTCGAGCACATCATCGGCATCGCCGACGCCCTGCGCACCACCTATCCCCACTATCCCTCCATGGGCCTGATCTGGATGAAGCGCAAGAACAAGCGCTTCCAGCGTCGTGCGCCCATCCAGGTGATGGTAGAGGACGGCCTGGAAGGCATCGTCGCCGTGCGCTCGCACCTCGACTGCTCCTTCGACTGGTTCAATTCCTGAGCCGGGATTCCTTCCTGGGAGACCTTGCCGCGATCAGGCGCAATCCCTCATCGCGGCTTGCGCCGGTTTCCTTTGCCAGGCGCGGCGCTTGCGATACCCGCCATCACTTCCCGCGCCGCCGCCGGGCATCGAAGGCCACCACGCTGCGGACGATCGCCTGCCACGGCCAGGCATCCGCAGCGCCCCACCGGGTGGCTGCCTCACGCAGCAGGCCGGTGATGTCCTCCACCCGTTCTTCGTCCCGCTCGGGGTGCAGGCATTTCTGTACCCCGAGCATGCCGCCGATCTGCACCTTCATCTCCCGGGCGTGGGGCAGGGGGCCGTCGGCCTCGGTCAGGCCCAGGGCGAAGATGGCCTTGCGGCGCAGGACGGGGAGCAGGTCGGCACAGCGGGCCTGACTTTCGGGATCCGTGCAGGAAACGCCCTCCCGATCGGCCAGGTTGAAGCGTTGGCCCAGGCTGCAGGTGGCGCGGCGGGCGTTGATGGCCTTCTCGAACCAGCAACGCCGGGGATTGATGCGCCGGTAGGTGTCGCGGTATTCGGTCTCGTCCACCGCGGATCATTTTTCCCATTCGCGAACCACGTCGGGCTCGCGGTATTCGAGCAGTTTCTCCTCGGCCTGCAGCGGGTTCTCGGCGAAGATCATCTTGTAGACGACGCCGGAGCTGCCGTTCTCGCCCACCCGTTTTTCGCGCACGAACTGCTTGGCTTCCTTGAAGTTCTCGAAAGTGTCGATGAGCTCCAGATCCTTCACCAGATCGGTGACGCCGGGTTTGATTCGGTAGACGTAGTAGGGCATGTTCGTGACTTCTCCGCGTTCGGTTGCTTTCCGCGAATGGCCCCGAAAAACACGGGGAAAATCGGCGGTTCGATCATCTCAGCATAGCGACTCGCTGCCTGCGACTCAAGCACGGCTTCTGGTATTCTTGCAGCCCCAAGCCACCGGAGGAGACCGTCATTTCCACACCCGTCCTGCTTTCCATCGTCGAACTCGGCGGCTATCCCGATTTCTCGTCGCTGTATCGCCGTTGCGGTTTCGCGGTGGAAACCGCCGATTCCATGCGCAAGGCCACCCGCCTGCTCAAGCGGATCACGCCACGGGTGATCGTGGCCGAGTTCAACTACCAGTCCGACTTCCGCGATCGCACCTCCAGCCTCGAGACCCTCATGGCCGTGGTGCAGCGCCTGCCCGACACCCGGGTGATCGTCTTCTACGAACAGGAATACCGCCATCAGCTCGAGCGGCTCACCAGCCGCTTCCCCGTGCACGCCGAGCTGCCCTTTCCCATTGACGAACAGGCCCTGGAAGGGGCGCTGCGGGGAGTATGACGGCGCTTTGCCTGAACGAAACGCAGGAGCGGCGTTTCGGCGTGACCCAGCCGCTACCCGTGTATCGCGGCGAGGGCGCCGCTCCTACGGGGGCAGCCTGCGCAGCGACTGCACCTGTAGGAGCGACGCAAGTCGCGACCCTGTGGTAGCAAGTGGCAGGGGTCTGGTTGCTGGGAAAACCCTATATGACCGTTCCGAAACATGGATCAATCTTGGCTACAGGCACGAAGCCCTCATGGTTGGAGGGGTGTTGCGTGACCTTCGGCCGCAGGGATGCGGCCGTAGAGCCTACAGGGATGTATTCACGGCGTGTCACGCAACACCCCTCCAGCCATGAGGGCGGCCTCGGGTGAGGTATCCAGCAACAAAATGACGCATCTTTCGGCTCAGATATCCAGTGTTCCCAGCCACCCGCTACCGCAGGGTCGCGGCTCGCGCCGCTCCTACAGTTCGGGGAAAGCGCTGCCCGAGATCAACGCCAGCTTGCGCGTTCTCGGCAGGCGCTTGATGGCCGCTTCCCGTTTCAGGGCGGCGGAGCGGTTCGGGGCGCTTTCGGTGTAGACGAGGGTGACGGGGCGGCGGGCGCGGGTGTAGCGGGCGGCGCCGCGGGGGCTGTTGTGTTCGGCCAGGCGGCGTTGCGGGTCGGTGGTGATGCCGGTGTAGAGGCTGCCGTCGGCGCAGGCGAGGATGTAGACGGTCCAGTCAGGCATGTTCCGCCAGGGCGGCGTCGAGTTCTTCCAGCGCTTCGCGGGCGAATTCGCGCACTTCCGCGCTTTCGTCCTGCAAGCGGGCCTCGATGGCCTTGCGGGCGTCGGGGGAGCGGGTCAGGGCCAGGTAGTGCACCGCATCCGAGCGCAGGTTCTGTCGCTCGCTTTCGGCCAGGCGCGCCAGTTCCGGCACCAGGGGCGAGAGATCCACGCGATCGGCCAGGGCCTCGAGCAGGGCGTCCACGCCGATCCGGATCTTGATGTCGGTATCCTCATCCTCGAGCAGGGGCACCAGGGCGGGGAGCCATTCGGGATGGGCGGCCAGGAACGCCTCCATCGCGTCCAGCTTGCCTTCCTTGAGCTGTTCGGCCAGGTAACGGCTCATGCCCTCGAGGCTGCCGGCCTGCTCCGCCCATTCGCGCAGCTCGGCGGGGGAATGCAGGCCCTGCAGGGTGAAGGGGCCGAGCTGCAGCCAGGGCACCGAGCGCACGCCCTTCTCGCGGGCCACTTCCGGGTGTTCGACGATGTTGGTCACCTGCAGGCGGCCGATTTTCCCTTCCTTGATCAGATCCGCGAGCCCCTGGAGCACCACGGGGCAGTGGGCGCAGCCGGTGGCGATCAGCAGTTCGGCGTCGGGGGGCGTGGCAGCGGCGTTTGGCATGATTCGGTTCCCGGTGAATGGCTGCCGGGATTATGCCTCAAACTGGACGCCGATGCCCTCGTCGTCCACCCGCACCACCTGGCCGGCCACGCGGGGGGGCGCCTCATCGCCGCCGAGCGAGTCCAGGATCCGCAGCCACACCCGGCTGCCAAGGGGCGGCAGGGGCGCCTCGCCGGCTTCGAGAAAGACGCCGTTCTCGCACATGTCGCGGGTACGCAGGATCTGTACTTCGCCGTCGGGCAGTTCCACTTCCACGCGCACGGCGACCCGGAAGCGGGGATGCTTGCGCTTGTCCTCGATGGGGGGATTCATGGGTATGACTCGCTCGGCCGGCTCCTCGTTCCTGCATCGGCCGGAAACCGCGCGGCTTGAGCGGGCGGGTGGCCCCTCAGGCCTCGATGTCCGGGATCAGGCGGCTGCGCAGCAGGGTGATCTGATCCTTGAGCTGAAGCTTGCGCTTCTTCAGGCGGCGAAGCTGAAGCTGATCGATGAAGGGATCGGCGTTCAGGCGAGTGATCACGTCGTCCAGATCCCGGTGTTCCAGAACGAGCTCCTGAAGGCGCTGGCGCAGGCGTTCGATCTCGGGATCGGGCATGAAGGACTCCGCTCGGAAAAGGGCGCCCATTCTAGCGCAAGCCACAGGGGTATTGAAGAAACGGTATACTGTCCCCATACCCTCGTTTCCCTGTACCCCGTCACCCGGCATTTCTCTCATGGCTTCTCCCCTGCTGACCCTGCGCGGCGTCTCCCTCGCCTATGGTCACGTGCCGCTGCTCGACGGGGTGGATCTGGCCATCGAGGCCGGTGAGCGGCTGGGTCTGCTGGGGCGCAACGGCACCGGCAAGTCCACCCTGCTGAAGGTGGTGGCCGGCATCGCCGAGCCCGACGAGGGCGAGATCCGGCGGCCCGACGGCCTGCGGATCGCCATGCTGGAGCAGGATCTGCCTGCCGGGGGCGAGGGCAGCGTGTTCGACGTGGTGGCCGGGGGGCTGGCGGCGGTGGGGGAGCGGGTGCGGGCCTATCATCATGCCCTGCGGGCCCTGGAGCAGGCGCATACCCCGGCCAACCTGCAGGCCCTGGAACGGGCCCAGCAGGCACTGGAGGCGGTGGACGGCTGGCGTCTGGAGCAGCGAGTGGCGACGGTGATCTCGCGCCTGGGCCTGCCCGCGGATCGGGACATGGCGGCGCTCTCGGGCGGGCTGCAGCGCCGGGTGCTGCTGGCCCGGGCGCTGGTGAGCGAGCCGGAGCTGCTGCTGCTCGACGAGCCCACCAACCATCTCGACATCGACGGCATCGCCTGGCTGGAGGAGTTCCTGCTCGGCTTCGACGGCGCCCTGCTGTTCATCACCCACGACCGGGCCTTCCTGCAACGCCTGGCCACCCGCATCCTGGAACTGGATCGGGGCCATCCCACGTCCTGGCCCGGTGATTACGCCAACTATCTGCGCCGCCGCGAGGAGCGCCTGCACGCTGAGGCAAAGGCCAACGAACGCTTCGACAAGCGCCTGCAGCAGGAAGAAGTCTGGATCCGTCAGGGCATCAAGGCCCGGCGCACCCGCAACGAGGGGCGCGTGCGGGCACTGGAGCAGATGCGCCGGGAACGGGCGGCGCGGCGCGAGCAGGCCGGCCAGGCCCGCCTCGCGCTGGAGGCGGCCGAACGCTCCGGCAAACTGGTGGCCGAGGTGGAGAACGCCACCGTCCGCTTCGGCGAGCGCGCCGTGATCCGCGACTTCTCCACCCGCATCCTGCGCGGCGATCGGATCGGCATCATCGGTCCCAACGGCGCCGGCAAGACCACCCTGATCCGCCTCCTGCTCGGCGAGCTGCAACCCGATCGGGGCCAGGTGCGCCTGGGCAGCAAGCTGCAGGTGGCCTACTTCGATCAGTCCCGGGCGCAGCTCGATCCGGAGAAGACGGTGCTCGACAATCTCAACCAGGGCAGCGACGTGGTCACGGTCAACGGCCGGCAGAAGCACGTGATCAGTTATCTGCAGGATTTCCTCTTCGCCCCCGAGCGGGTGCGCTCGCCGGTGCGCAGCCTCTCCGGCGGCGAGCGCAACCGCCTCCTGCTGGCCCGGCTGTTCACCCGTCCCGCCAACCTGCTGGTGATGGACGAGCCGACCAACGATCTCGACGTGGAGACTCTGGAGCTGCTGGAGGAACTGCTGCTCGACTATCCGGGCACCCTGCTGCTGGTCAGCCACGACCGGGTCTTTCTCGACAACGTGGTCACCAGCACCCTGGTCTTCGAGGGCGACGGGCGGATCGGCGAGCACGTGGGCGGCTACCGCGACTGGCAGGCCTGGAAGGCCGGGCAGAAACCGGCCGCACCCGCGGCAACGGCCGGCAAGCCCGAGCCGAAGCCGGCGGCAAGGCCGGGGCGGGTCAGCCCCGGCCGCAAGCGCAGCTACAAGGAACAGCGGGAACTCGAGGCCCTGCCGGGGCGCATCGAGGAACTGGAAATCCGCCAGGGCGAATTGCAGGAACGGGTCGCCGATCCGGCCTTCTACAAGCAGGACGGCGAGGCCATCGCCGCCACCCTGGCCGAACTGGAACGGATCAACCAGGATCTGGAGGCCGCCTACGAACGCTGGGCCGAGCTGGAAGGGTGAGAGGAAAGGAAAAAGCGAAAAGAGAAAAGGGAAGCGCAGCCGAGGAAGCCGAAACGCATTGGGGGACGGGTAGCGGGCTTGCCAAGCCGGTTGCCAGTATCCGCTTTTCCCCGATTCCGCTTCGCTTCATCCGGGTTACGGGGTACTTCCGGCGTCTTGATGCCGGTTGGGCTTCAGCCTGAGATGGGCATCCCGGTGGGATGCGCCTTGCACAAAAATCTCTGCGTTCTTTGCGCCTTCGCGTCTTTGTGTTGAAATCCCCCTGTGAATCCCGTCACCGGCTATCGCTCCAGCCACGCCATCGCCTCGTTGATCTCCTGCAGGCACGCCGTGTCGCCGCCCCGGTCCGGGTGATGGCGCATCACCAGTTCGCGGTAACGGGCCTTGATGGTCGCCGCATCCACGGGCTCGGTCAGCCCCAGCACCGCCAGCGCCGCGGCGCGCTCGTCGGCGCCGGTGAAACGCTGCCAGAAATCGGCCAGCAGCCGTTCCACCTCGGCCTCGCCGGTCCCATCCAGGTGGGTCAGATCCAGATAGTAATCCCGCAGGGGATCGGCCTCGGCGAGCGCATCCTGGCCGGGTCGCCAGGGTTCGCAGACGATGTGCAGGGGCGAGATGCGCAGATCGTGGCGCCGGGCCTGCCACCAGGCGTCGCGCAGGCGGTAGAGCACATGAAAGAGCAGGAAATGGCTGCGGAACAGGGCCAGGTTGTCGCCGGGCGCCATGGGTGGCAGGTGCCCATCCTCGCGCAGGCGGGTGAGCAGAGCGTATTCGCTCAGCCCCGCCGCTTCGGCCTCCAGGATCCGCGCCGTGGCTGCCTGCAGGGCTTCCAGTTGCGGCGCGGCCATGGAGCGTCAGTCGTCCGGATCGGTGGCGGCGGGCTTGCGGTTCAGGGCGTCGAACTGCACCACCACTTCCGAAGGCGGCTCGTCCACATAGCGGGGACGGGCCTGGGAGGGTCGGCCGGCGGCCTCGGCCAGCTCCCGCTCCCGGGCCGTGATCAGCCTCAGGCACTCGCGGATGTTGGCGATGGTCTGCTGCGACAGGGGGTGGCGCAGGCCCGGCTGGGTGTAGGTGTCCTTGGCCACGTCGGTGAGCGTCTTGCGCATCGCCTGCAGGATCAGTTCTTCCTTCGAGAAATCGGTATCGGACATGGGGGCACCTGGCATGGGGTCGGTTCGGTATGGCGGATACTTGCCATTCTAGCAGAATCCCGTCCCTGGGCGGCCGGGCAAATCCCCCGGGAAGCGCGCGGGATTGTGCACTACACTCAATGGCATGACGGCGAAACTCCAGACCATCACCTGCCAGCAGGCCTGGGCGATCCTGCAGGAAAATCCCCGCGCCGTGCTGGTGGACGTGCGCTCGAGCATGGAATACCTGTTCGTGGGCCATCCCACCGGCGCCATCAACATCCCCTGGATCGACGAGCCGGACTGGGTGGTCAATCCCGACTTCGTGCGCGAAGTGCGCAAGCTCCTGCTCGGCGGCAAAATCGAGAAGGGCGAAATCCACTCGGCGCCGGTGCTGCTCATCTGCCGCAGCGGCAAGCGCTCGCTGGAAGCGGGCGAGCTGCTGGTGCAGGAAGGCTTCACCGCCGTCTACAACATCGACGAAGGCTTCGAAGGCGAACTGGACGAACACCACCACCGCAGCAGCCTCGGCGGCTGGCGCTTCCACGGCCTGCCGTGGGAGCAGTGCTGAGAGGGGCGTTGCAACGCGAAGGCGCGCAAGGATTTTTGAGAAGGCGGCGCATCCGCTACCGGCCACCGTGATGCTGTTATACTGCATGGCCCTTTGGTGATTGCCGTCCGTCATGCCCTACCGCCTCGCCCTGCATCCCGTCGATTCCCGCTGGCGACCGGCCGAACCGGTCGCGCTGACGGCGGTGCTGCGTGACATCGGTCTGATCGGGGCGCCCTGGGGCGCGGCCGCTGCCGGTCGCTATCTGATCGGCGAGCATTTTCTGCAACTGGTCACCTTCATGGGCTGCGCCCCGGCCATCGAGCTGGCGCCGCCGGACGACGGCGGCGCCTTCTGCCATGTCCGCGTGCGGATGTTCGAGGCGCCCCGGCTGTTCGTCGATGCCACCGGGTTCAATCCCCGCTGCACCGCCTGCGGCCGGCGCTCGCCACAGTGGAAGACCGCGTTGCCGGCCTGGGAGCAGGATCCGCAAATGCCCGTGCCCTGTCCCCTGTGCGGTGAAACCCTGGCCGCTGGCGCCCTGGATTTTCGCCATACTGCCGCGCTCGCCAGTACCTTCGTCGAGATCCACGACATCCATCCCCGCGAGGCCCTGCCCACCGAAGCCCTGTTCACCGCCCTGGAGCGGGCCGGTGGCGGATGCTGGAACCACGCCTATCTGGCCTGAGGGCGAGGTTTTTCGCATCCGGAAATTCCGTGTCTCCCATGGCTTGACAGCCATGCCCCCTCACGCGACACTCGGCGCATGAACCGCGTTCTTCCTCATCTCGCCGTGCCCGCCATCGACCGCCCGCTGTGGTGGATTCGTCCGTGGCCGGAGGAACGAACGCGCAACTGACCCGTTCCGCAAGACATCCGTTTCTCCGCAGGCCACGTTTCTCCCGAATCGTGGCCTTTCTCGTTTCAGGACCAACGAAAACAGGAATCCGATCATGTCCGTGCCCGCCGCCTATATCGGTATCATCCTGATCTGGGCCACCACGCCGCTGGCCATCAAGTGGAGCGGCGAGGGGCCCGGTTTTCTCTTCGGCCTCTCGGCGCGGATGGTGCTGGGCGCGATCCTCTCCTCCTTGCTGATGACGATTCTGGCGCGGCGGCTGTCGTGGCGACGCGAGGCGGTGCTCTCCTACCTGGCGTCGGGGATGAGCATCTATGGCGGGATGCTGCCGGTGTACTGGGCCGCCCAGTACATTCCCTCCGGCCTCATCTCGGTGATCTTCGCCATCAGTCCCATCGTCACCGGCATCTTCGCCAGCTTCTGGTTGCGCGAGTCGGCGCTCACGCCCTTGCGCCTGCTGGGGATCGGTCTGGGCCTGGCTGGCCTTGCGGCCATCTTCGGCACCGGCGGCCGCCTGGGGCCACACGCGCCGCTGGGGATCCTTGGCGTACTGCTGGCGGTGCTGTTCCATTCGCTGGGCTCGGTGTGGGTCAAGGCGGTGGGGGCGCGTCTGCCCGCCCTGTCCACGGTCACCGGCGGCCTGCTGGTGGCGGCGCCACTGTTCCTGATCACCTGGGGGCTGTTCGATGGCCACTGGCCGGTGCAGGTGCCGGCGCGGGCCTGGCAGTCCATCGTCTATCTGGGCGTGGTGGGATCGGTGTTGGGCTTCGTGCTGTTCTATTACGTGCTCCAGCACCTGGAGACCAGCCGGGTGATGCTGGTGACCCTGCTCACACCGGTCCTGGCCCTGCTGATCGGTCAGGTCTTCAATGGCGAGCACATCGCCCCTGTCGTCTGGCTGGGCACCTGTTGTATTCTGCTGGGCATGGCCGTACACCAGTGGGGAGATCGCCTGTGGCGGTGGAAAACAACCTGAAGTCTGGCGTGGTGGCGTGGCCGTGGCGGCTGGTGGTGAACCTGCTGCTGGCGGCCATGGTCACGGCCTGCAGCAAACCGCCCTCGCGCCTCGATCGGATCCGCGAGAAGGGCGAACTGGTGGTGGTTACCCGCAACGCCCCCACCACCTATTACGAAGGCCGCGAGGGCATGGCCGGCTTCGAATACGAAATGGTCAACGCCTTCGCCAAGACCCTCGGCGTCACGCCCCGCTTCGTGGTCAAGGACACTCTCTCCGAAATGCTGCCCCTGCTCGAGAACGGCGAGGTGGATCTGGCCGCCGCCGGCCTGACCCGCACCGACGAGCGGGAGAAGCGTTTCCTGTTCAGCAAGCCCTACATGCAGGTGCGCCAGCAGGTGGTGTGCCGGCGTGGCGGGGCCACGCCTCGGGATGTCGACGATCTGGCCGATGTGGATCTGGTGGTTGCGGCCCGCAGCAGCTACGAGGAACGTCTGCGCGAGTTGCAAAAAAACCATCCCGAGCTGGAATGGCGGGCCGATCCCGAGCGCAATTCCGAGGAACTGCTCGAGCAGGTCTGGCTGCGCAAGGTGGAATGCACCATCGCCGATGACAACATCGTGCGCATCAATCGCCGCTACTATCCCGAGCTGGTGGTGCGTTTCGACATCTCAGAGGCCGAACCCCTGGCCTGGGTCATGCCGCCCGACGCAGGCCAGCTGGCCGATACGGTCAACGGCTGGCTGAGTGAATTTCTCGCCAGCGACGCCTTCAAGGCGCTGGAAGAAAAATACTATGCCTACATCCCGGTCTTCGACTACGTGGACATCCGCACCTTCAAGCGTCGCATCCGTTCGCGCCTGCCGAAGTACCGCAAGCTGTTCGAGGAAGCCGGCCGGATCTACGATTTCGACTGGACCCTGCTGGCCGCCCAGTCCTACCAGGAATCCCACTGGAATCCCCGCGCCCGCAGCCCCACCGGCGTGCGGGGGATCATGATGCTCACTCTCACCACCGCCAGGGAGATGGGCATCAGGAGCCGCCTGGATCCGAAACAGAGCATCCTGGCCGGCACCCGCTATCTGTACGGCCTGCGCAAGCGCATCCCCGATCCGGTGCCGGAACCGGATCGGGACTGGATGACCCTCGCCGCCTACAACGTGGGCATGGGCCATCTGCGCGATGCCCGGGTCCTGGCCAGACGCCTGGGGAAGAACCCCGATTCCTGGCCCGACCTGCGCGAGGTGCTGCCCCTGCTGTCACGCAAGAAGTATTACAAGACCCTCAAGCACGGCTACGCCCGGGGCCGCGAACCCGTCATCTACGTGCGCCGGATCCGCGACTACCAGGACATCCTGATCAAGACCCTGGAACTGGCCCGCCGGGATGTGCGGTAGCGGGTGGCTGGGGACGGGTGGCTGGGAAAAGCGTTGGCAGGTGCCACCAACCGCCCTCCTGGCCCCCGGTAGGAGCGGCGCCCTCGCCGCGAGAGAGCGGTAGCGGGTAGCCGGGGACGGGTGGCTGGGAAAAGCGTCGGTGGTGCCACCAACCACCTTCCCGCCCCCCTGTAGGAGCGGCGCCTCGCCGCGATAGAGCGGTAGCGGGTAGCCGGGGACGGGTGGCTGGGAAAAGCGTCGGCGGTGCCACCAACCTCCTTCCGGGGCCCCCCGGTAGGAGCGGCGCAAGCCGCGATAACTCGGTAGCCGGGAAACCAGTCAATGCATTGCCGGAACCCGCGCCGTGCCGCCGCACGCCCCCGCTTCAGGAACCGCCATCCCCTCCCGCCCCGAACCGCCGTTGCACGTAGGCCGTCACCAGTGTCTGGAACTCCTCGGCGATGCGCTCGCCCTTGAGGGTCACGGTCTTCTCGCCGTCCTCGTAGACCGGGGCCACCGGCACTTCGCCCGTGCCGGGCAGACTGATTCCGATGTCGGCATGCTTGCTTTCCCCGGGGCCGTTGACCACGCAACCCATCACCGCCACGGAGAGGCTTTCCACCCCCGGATACTGCCGGCGCCACACCGGCATCTGTTCACGCAGAAAGGCCTGGATGTCACGGGCCAGTTCCTGGAAATAGGTGCTGGAAGTCCGGCCGCAGCCGGGACAGGAAACCACGTTGGGCGTGAAGGCGCGCAGGCCCATCGATTGAAGGATCTCCTGGGCCACGCGCACCTCGCGGGTGCGGTCGCCGCCGGGTTCCGGGGTCAGGGAAATCCGGATGGTGTCGCCGATCCCTTCCTGCAGCAGCACGGCCAGCGCGGCGGTGGAGGCCACCACGCCCTTGTCGCCCATGCCGGCCTCGGTCAGGCCCAGGTGCAGCGGCCAGTCGCAGCGTGATGCCAGATCCCGGTACACGGCGATCAGATCCTGCACGCCGCTCATCTTGCAGGAGAGGATGATCCGGTCGTGGGGCAGGCCCAGTTCCTCGGCCCGCGCGGCGCTCTCCAGGGCCGAGGCCACCACGGCCGCGTGCATCAGTTCGGTGGGCGTCTTCGGTTCCGGCTGCCGGGCATTTTCGTCCATCATCCGCGCCAGCAGGGCCTGATCCAGGCTGCCCCAGTTCACGCCGATGCGCACCGGCCTGGCGTATTCGCAGGCCGTCTCGATCATGCGCGCGAACTGCTCGTCCTTCTTCTTTCCCTTGCCCACGTTGCCGGGGTTGATCCGGTACTTGGCCAGGGCCTGGGCGCAGGCCGGCTCCGCGGCCAGCAGCCGGTGGCCGTTGAAATGGAAATCGCCCACCAGCGGCACGTCGCAGCCGGCGGCATCCAGCGCCTCGCGGATCCGGGGTACGGCGGCGGCCGCCTCGGCGGTGTTGACCGTGATCCGTACCAGCTCCGACCCGGCCTCGGCCAGTTCGCGCACCTGGGCCACCGTGGCGGCCACCTCGGCGGTGTCGGTATTGGTCATGGACTGGACCACCACCGGCGCGCCGCCGCCCACGACGACGTGGCCGACGCGCACCGCCACGGTGGCATGACGCTGGGGTTGGAAGTCGGGCATGGCTTGCAGCATAGGGCAGGAACGGAAAAGGCAAGGATACCACACCGCCGCCGCGTCCCCCGGCGTATAATCTTCGGGTTTCCATCCGTTCACCGCATTCCGAGGTCCGCATGAGCCGTCGCAACACCGCATCCCGAGCCACCCGTGCCGAGCAGGCCGATCGCCACGTTCTCTACCAGAAGGCCGTCCAGGCCCCCGATTTCGAGGTGGAATTCCTGGACCGGATCTTCCGCGAGCTGCGGGGGCGCAAGCCCCTGAGCCTGAAGGAAGATTTCTGCGGCACCGCCTACCTCTCCAGCGAATGGGTCAAGAGCGACCCGGCACGCAGCGCCGTGGGCGTGGACATCGACGCCGACACCCTGGCCTGGGGCCGGCAACACAACCTCGAGGCCGCCGGCGCCGACGTGGCCGGCCGGGTAACCCTGTTGGAGAAGGACGTGCGCGAGGTCACCGAGCCGAAGGTGGACATCGTCTGCGCCTTCAACTTCAGCTACTGCCTGCTGGAAACCCGCGACGCGCTGCGCCACTACTTCGCCCAAGCCCGCGAGAGCCTGGTGGACGACGGCCTGCTGTTCCTCGATCTCTTCGGTGGCACCGAATGTGAAACCGAAGCCGAGGAGGAGACCGAACTGGAGGGGGAGGGCGCCACCTACATCTGGGAGCAGGTGTCCTTCAACCCCATCGACCACCACATGGAATGCGCCATCCACTTCGAGTTCGACGACGGCTCCCGCCTCGACAACGCCTTCACCTATGCCTGGCGCCTGTGGTCCATCCCCGAAATCCGCGAACTCCTGGAAGAGGCCGGCTTCTCCAAGGTGCGCATCTACTGGGAACGCTTCGAGGAAGCCGACGACGACAGCGACGAGATGGAAGGCACCGGCGAATACTACGAAACCGACGAAGCCGAGAACCAGGAATCCTGGCTGGTGTACATCGTGGCGGAGAAGTGATCCTGCAGCGATTCTATTCTCCTGGAAAGAATGCAGTGATTACAGCAGCGCAGAGAGCACCAAGTTTTGTTGTGTAAAACCGATTACTAAACTGCAGCGTTATCGATGGGCTTGATGTCGGTTTTGCACGGCCAGTGCTCGCGCTGTCAGTTCTAAATCATGCCGGTATACGTTATGTTAGATGAAGTGTGAATTACTCGGGGCGTGCGGAATGAGGGCTGCCTTCCTTTTTGCACGACCCAGCCGGCGGAAGGGTAGTTGAAAACGCCACACTGTCGCATCCCAAAAGGGCCTGCGCAGCGGGCAGGCCCCGTCAGGACTTTTCAGCGATTAGTTGGTGAAGGTTTTCGCCCAAGTCGTGGTTTCGAAGTGCAAATCGGGAAGCCAGTATATGGGAGCTTGTAATACCGCCATCGTTTGTGGATCCACGTTGAACATTACGGCTGTGAGTCCGCTGTTTATGTCTCCAGAGCCGAAATCATAATCCAAGGGGAATTCCAAGCGGCTGGCATCCGGGATAGTGTAAGCGTGCGTATTGCTGTCCCCGAGCCAGCCCTTGGAGATGGTGATTTCCCAGTCTATTGATTTGGCAATCATCGATTGGTACATATCAATTGTATAGGCTCTAAGCGGGGGGCTGTCCTGGACGGGTTGATAGGCTGGCCATTCCACATTGCTTACACTTATTGAGGTGGCTTCAATCAGGGGCCGGTTACTCAGGTCGATGGATATGTCGCCAGGATTGCTTTGGCTGTTGTAATTGTTCAGCCAGAAATAAGACTGGTCGAAACCGGTTCTCGATATGAATTCATTGGCGATAAATAGATAGCGGTCCCCGCCGGACAAGCCACTGTTCAATCCGCTCCATTTGCCCAGGGTTGAATCACCGGTATGTACGATAGTGTGTCCTGCCGTGGACAAAAAGGCCTCTGCATTAGTGTTGCCGCCTGTATGCCCGGTAACAGAGAGATTTTTCTCGAACAGTGCGGAATTTGGTATTCCACTTTCACTGTAGTCGATGGACAGAATGCCTCCTTGAGTGATATGTACTGCCCGCTTGAGAATGATGTCGCCTACGATATCTCCCTGGCTGTCGGCTTGTATTGCGACAACGTCCCACGTTCCCGATGCCGCTTTTTCCGAGTACGAACCATCAGAGTTATATATATATTTTGCTTCATCAAAATAAATACGCTGCTCTGTGCCGGTGCTGTTACTGATTTCGATTGTTAAGTCGACCGGCGTGAATGATTCATCAAATATCAGGGACGCTTTGTGTGTTTCATTCAGCGTACCTTGTAGGATTTTTACGTCATATAAAGTAAAATTTGTCATTGCCGCAGCAACGCCAAAACGCCCTTCCGGATCATTGACAGTACACTCGAATTGCCAATGGCCGGTCGATGTAGTCCTCTGGCGGGCTTGCCACATCCCGTTCTTTCCATCTTGACAGGCAACCCATTCTGCGTCGGTATCCACAGTGACCCGGTTGGTTTGGGGAGGGGTGGTTGACCCACCGCCGCCTCCGCAAGCAGTCGTAAGAAGTAGGCTGGTTGCGATCACTGTATTCAAGATTTTCGTGTCCATTTTCCTTTCCCCGGAATCATATAATCGTTTTAGTGCAATGATTATTGCTTCTTGAAATTAAATATTGCCTGAGGGGAAAAGATACAATGCGGTTCAATTGATCTGGATCAATTGCTTATAACTTGAAGCCAACGCATGTCCAGAGAATAAGTGATGGATTAGCCTGGCGGTGGCAAAAGGTGAATGTCTTTGAGAGAGCTTCAGCGGAGAGCAGAGCGAATAACGTGGTCCGAATGCATGCGTCTCATTCAGCGTTGCAATCTTGGGGGGTCCCCTTCTTGACTGACTTATAAGGCTCCTGCCGGATCCGGTCATGCACGTGCATCCGGTATTCCACGAAGTGTTCCCGATCCGGGCAGTGCAGGAAGGGGTTGCCTTCCTTTTGTTCCGCGAGGGTGGCGGTGGGGCGATCCGAATAGTCGTGGCCGGGCAGGGTGAGGGTGGTGTCGGGCAGTTGCATCAGCCTGCGCAGGCTGTCGTACATCTGTTCCGGATCACCGCCGTCGAGATCGCAGCGGCCGCAGCCCCAGACGAAGAGGGTGTCGCCGGCGATCAGGAACTCGTCGATCATGTAGCAGGCCGAGCCGGGGGTGTGGCCGGGGGTGTGCAGGATGCGGATGGGCGTTGCGCCCAGGCGGATTTCGTCCTCGCCATGATGGAGGGTGGGGCAGGCCGGATGGTCGCCCCAGAAGGCTGCTTCCGCCTTGAGCAGGTGCAGTTCGGCATCGTGGGCGGTCAGCACCGGTTCCACGGCATTGATGTGATCGTAATGGCTGTGGGTGAGCAGGATGTCGCTGATCCGGGTTTCCCGCGCCTTCGCCAGTTGCAGGATGGCCTCCGGTTCCCAGGCCGGGTCCACCACGGCCGTGCGGCCGCTCTTGCGGTCGGTGATCACGTAGACGAAATTGGCCATCGGCCCCAGTTCCAGGGCGTCGATGGTGTAGCGGTCGTTGGCGGTGACGTGCAGCATGTGTTTCTCCGGCGGCGGCAAACTGGACTATCCCGGAAGGGCGATCGCCGTGGCCGGCGATCTGGGGCAGAATGGTAACCCAAGCCGCCGGCAGAGGACATTTTCATGGATCCCGATTTCTGGCACGCCCGCTGGGAACAGAACCGCATCGGCTTTCACCTGGATCAGGTGAATCCGTGGCTGGTGGAATACTGGCCTTCGCTTGGCCTGCATGCCGGCAGCCGGGTTTTCGTGCCCCTGTGCGGCAAGAGCCTCGACATGCTCTGGCTGGCGGAGCAGGGGCATGACGTGGTGGGGGTGGAACTCAACCCCATTGCGGTGCGGGCCTTTTTCGAGGAGAACGATCTCCTGCCCCGCGTGGAAGCCGCCGGGCCGTTCGAGATCTGGTCCGTGGAACAGATCACCCTGCTGCTGGGCGACTATTTCGAGCTGCAGCCGGCGCAGCTCGGCGAGGTCTCAGCGGTCTATGATCGCGCCTCGCTGGTGGCCCTGCCCGAGGACATGCGCCGGGACTACGTGGCCCATCTGGACGCCCTGGCCCCCGGCGTCCCGCGCCTGCTGATCACGCTCGATTACGCGCAGGAGCGGGCCGAGGGGCCGCCCTTCGCCGTCAGTGACGAGGAGGTGCGCGATCTCTACGCCAGCCACGGCAGCCTGACCCGGCTCGCCGCCGTGGACATTCTCGACGCCAATCCCCGCTACCGCGAAAAGGGCCTGGACCGGCTGGTGGAGTCGGTCTGGCGGATTGGCTGAAAAGGGGGAAAAGCAGTAGGAGCGATTATCAGCCACTTGCGGGAGTGGGCGGGGGAGGCCCTGACACCCCACCGAGGTTGACCGCCAGGCCGGCGCCCCCGAAAATGCGACTCAAGTCACAGTTTGCGGTGCCGATAGGACAGGAAAGCACCGCGATCCGCTTGGGGGTTCTACCGACATGCACCATTGGCGTCACGCTGTCCGGGCGATGCTGCTGCTCTGGCTCGTCTCCGGAGCGGCCTCGGCCGGCTACTACGTCTACCAGCTCCCGGACGGCAGCCGGCTGGTGACCGACCGACCGCGCCAGGAGGCCTCCTTCAAGCTGATTTCGGCCAGCCGTGACGTCAGGCGGCTTGGCCGGGTGGCCGCGGCGGGTTACACCATCAGTCCCGCCGTCAACCACCTGCGCTTCGATGATCTGATCCGCGAGACCGCAGAGCGACACCAGGTAGACGTGGCCCTGGTCAAGGCCGTCATTCGCACCGAGTCCTACTTCAATCCCAATGCCACCTCCCGAGTCGGCGCCTCGGGCCTCATGCAGCTCATGCCCCAGACGGCGCGACGCTACGGCGTGACCGATCTCTACAGCCCCCGCCAGAATCTCGAGGCCGGCGTGCGCCACCTTCGCTACCTGCTAGACCGCTACCCCCGCCAGCTCCACCTGGCCCTGGCCGCCTACAACGCCGGCGAAGAAGCCGTGGAAAAGTATCGGGGCATCCCGCCCTATCCCGAAACCCGCGACTACGTGAAGAAGGTGCTCAGGTTCCTCGAACTCTACAGCAGCTGGCCCTGAAAGGATCGTTCCGGCGCTGTGGAAGGAACACAGAGGGCACGGAGGCACGGAGAACACGGAGACAGGGAATTGTCAGTGGAAGAGTGACCCCGGCCAGCGATATACAACCAGCCAGAACCCGAAAATCACGGACGCTCTGTGTCCTCCGTGTCTCCGTGCCCTCCGTGTTGTTTGCAGAATATTCGTTGTAAGGAATTGTGCGTAAAATGGGCTCATGCCCTCGCACCGCGCCATTCTCCACGTCGACATGGATGCCTTCTATGCCTCGGTGGAGATCCGGGATCAGCCCGCGCTGGCCGGGCGGCCGGTGATCGTGGGCGGGGCGCCGCAACGGCGCGGGGTGGTGTCGGCGGCGAGCTACGAAGCCCGGCGGTTCGGGGTGCACAGCGCCATGCCCACGGCCACGGCCCTGCGGCGCTGTCCCGAGGCGGTGCTTCTGCCGGTGCGCATGGAGCGCTATGCGGCTGTCTCACGGCAAATCCGGGCCATCTTCGCCCGCTACACGCCGCTGGTGGAGCCCCTGTCGCTGGATGAGGCGTTTCTGGACGTGACCGAATCGCAGAAGCTGTTCGGCCCGGGCGCCGAAATCGGCCGCGCCATCAGGCAGGCCATCCGCCAGGAGCTGGATCTGGTGGCCTCGGTGGGCGTGGCACCCAACAAATTCCTGGCCAAGATCGCCTCCGATCTGGACAAGCCCGACGGCTTCGTCGAGGTGAAGCCCGACGCGGTGCAGGATTTCCTCGATCCCCTGCCGGCCAGCCGCGTGTGGGGGGTGGGCAAGGCCACCTGTACCGAGCTGGAGCGTTACGGCATCCGCACCATCGCCAATCTGCGCCGCCAGCCCCGCGACTGGCTGGTGGACCGGTTTGGCCGCTTCGGCGAACGCCTGTACGAACTGGCCCGCGGCATCGATCACCGCCCGGTGGTGCCCGACAGCGAGGCCAAATCCCTCTCCCACGAGACCACCTTCCCGGTGGACGTGCGCGACCGCGAGACCCTGCGCGCCCGGCTGCTGGATCTCACCGAGCAGGTGGCCCGCCGCCTGCGCCGTCACGACCGGCAGGCCCGCACCGTGCAGCTCAAGCTGCGTTTCGCCGACTTCCGTTCCCTCACCCGATCCCGTACCCTGCCCGAGCCGACCGACGTGACCGCCGAGATCTGGCACGCGACGGAGGGGCTCTTCCGCGCCGCCCTGCAGGGTGAGACCCGTCCCGTGCGCCTCATCGGCATGGGCGTGCACGAACTTGTGGATCCGGCCGCCGAACCCCATATCCAGCCGGACCTGTTCGCCGAACCGCAACGCCACCGCCAGCGCGAACTCGACCGCCTGGCCGACGCCATCCAGTCCCGTTTCGGGCCGGACGGCCTCCGGCGGGGTGGGGCCATTAAACGGCAGTGAATTTTTCAACGCAAAGGCGCAAAGATCGCTAAAGGTTTTTTGTGTAGGAGCGGCGCCCTCGCCGCGATGAACAGGGCCAAGGGACGAGTGGCGAGGAACGATGTCATCCACGCCAAACCACCAATGTCATTTCTCGGCCCTCGTCCCTCGCCACTCGTCCCTGCATGGTCGCGGCGAGGCGCCGCTCCTCCAGGTACAATCCGTCTCTTGCTGGACAAGTTTTCCAAAGGAACCAATCCCATGGCCGACATCGCCAAGACCACCCCCGAATCTGCCCCCCGCACCATTTATCTCAAGGACTACACGCCGCCGGCCTATCTCGTGGATACGGTGGAACTCGAATTCGACCTGGACGAGCAGGATACGGTGGTCCGGGCGAAGCTGGCCATGCGCCGCAATCCCGACCATCCCCACGCCAACCCGCCGCTGGTGCTCGACGGCCAGCAGCTCGAACTGCTGGCCCTGCGGCTGGACGGACGCGAACTGCGGAAAGGCGACTACACCCTGGATGACGAGCACCTGACCATCGAAAAGGTGCCGGCGGCCTTCACCCTGGAGAGCGAGGTGCGCATCCACCCGGCGGCCAATACCGCGCTCGAGGGGCTCTACCATTCGGGGAAGATGCTCTGCACCCAGTGCGAGGCCGAGGGCTTCCGGCGGATCACCTTCTACCCCGACCGGCCCGACGTGATGGCCCGTTTCAGCGTCATCCTGCATGGTGACCGGGCGCGCCATCCGGTGCTGCTGTCCAACGGCAACCCGGTGGCGAAGGGGGAAGAGGGCGATCGCCACTGGGTGCGCTGGGAAGATCCCTTCCCCAAGCCCAGCTATCTGTTCGCGGTGGTGGCCGGCCAGCTCGAGTGCGTGGAAGATTGCTTCACCACGATGTCCGGCCGCGAGGTGGCCCTGCGCCTGTACGTGGAGAAGGAGAACCTGGGCAAGACCGATCACGCCCTGGCCTCGCTCAAGCAGGCCATGCGCTGGGACGAGGAGGCCTACGGGCGGGAATACGATCTCGACACCTACATGATCGTGGCGGTCAACGACTTCAACATGGGCGCCATGGAAAACAAGGGGCTCAACATCTTCAACGCTTCCTGCGTGCTGGCCAGCCCCGAGACCGCCACCGACGGCGACTATTACAACATCCAGAGCATCATCGGCCACGAGTATTTCCACAACTGGTCGGGCAACCGCGTCACCTGCCGCGACTGGTTCCAGCTCTCTCTCAAGGAAGGCTTCACCGTGTTCCGGGATCAGGAATTCTCGGCCGATCTCAACTCCCGCGGCGTCAAGCGCATCGACGACGTGAACGTGCTGCGCACCCACCAGTTCGCCGAGGACGCCAGCCCCATGGCCCATCCCGTGCGGCCCGATCACTACATCGAGATCAACAACTTCTATACGGTGACTGTCTACAACAAGGGCGCCGAGGTGGTGCGCATGATCCGCACTCTGGTCGGTCCCGAGGGTTTTCGCAAGGGCACCGATCTCTATTTCGACCGCCACGACGGCCAGGCCGTGACCACCGACGACTTCGTGCGCGCCATGGAAGACGCCAACGGGATCGATCTCGGCCAGTTCCGCCGCTGGTACGATCAGGCCGGCACCCCCGAGATCACCATGCGGGAAGACTGGCACGCCGCCAGCGGCACCTACAGCCTCACCCTTTCCCAGACCTGCCCACCCACCCCCGGCCAGCCGGAGAAAAAGCCCTTCCACATTCCCGTGACCGTCGGCCTCATGGACGCCGAGGGCCGGGATCTGCCCCTGCAGCTCGAGGGCGAGCACGCTCCGGGCGGCACCGAGCGGGTCCTCTCCCTCACCGAACCCGAGCAAACCTTCCGTTTCGTCGGACTGCGCGAGCGGCCGCGCCCCTCCATCCTGCGCGGCTTTTCCGCGCCGGTGAAGCTGCACACCGGCTACACCGATGCCGACTGGCGCTTCCGCCTGGCCCACGACAGCGACGACTTCAACCGCTGGGAAGCCGGCCAGGCGCTGGCCATGGGGGCGCTGCTGCGCCTGGTGACCGACGTGCAGCAGGCGCGTGACCTGGCCGTGGACACCGAACTGCTCGACGCCTTTGGCAAGGTGCTCACCGATCCCGGCATCGACAAGGCCCTGGCCGCGCGCATCCTCACCCTGCCCTCGGAGAGTTACATCGCCGATCAGATGGACGTGGTGGACGTGGAGGCCATTCATACCGCCTGGCAGTTCCTGCGCCGGCAGCTGGCCGAACACCTGCGCGAGGATTTCCTGCGTATCTACGAGGCCAACGTGGAAACCGGCCCCTACCGCTTCAGCGCCCACGACATGGCCCGCCGCAGCTTCAAGAACATGGCCCTGGGCTACCTGGTGGCGCTGGACGAGCCGGCTTTCCACGAACTGTGCGTGGATCAGTACGAGGCCCGCCACAACATGACCGACATGATGGCCGCCCTATCCCTGCTGGCCGATCTGGACATCCCCGCCCGGCAGGCGGCCCTCGACGACTTCTACGCCCGTTTCCGCCACGATCCCCAGGTGGTGGAAAAGTGGCTGGCCCTGCAGGCCGGCTCCTCGCTCCCGGACACCCTGGAACGGGTCAAGGCCCTGATGCAGCATCCCGCCTTCGATCCGAAGAACCCCAACAAGGTCCGCGCCCTCATCGGCCGCTTTTGCGCCGGCAACCCCCTGCGCTTCCATGCTGCCGACGGCAGCGGCTACCGCTTCCTTGCCGACCGGGTGCTGGAACTCGACCCCCTCAATCCCAGCCTCGCCGCCCGTCTGGTCAAGAGCCTCAGTCGCTGGCGCCGCTACGACCCCGCCCGCCAGGCCCTGATGAAGGCCCAGCTCGAACGGATCGTGGCCCAGGAAGGGCTGTCGAAGGATGTCTACGAAATCGCCTCGCGCAGCCTTGAAGGGTGAGGCTTCGAAGCAGGGGGAGTGTAATGAACGCGGAGGACGCAGAGACGCAGAGGGCGCGGAGATTTGATGAGGATGGTAGTCGTAGGGCGGCTCAAGCGCAGCGGAACCGCCGCCAGAGCAACAGAGAAAAGCGGCCTACCGGGACCGGGTGCAAAAATTCGCCACGATTGTCGAGCCAAAGCCCGACCGACAAATCACCAACCCTCTCCGCGCCCTCTGCGTCCTTCGCGTTATTTCCACCGATCCTGATTCACGCCGGCGAAGCCACATTCGCCTCCCCCGTCGCCTGCAGCTTGAGGCTTTCGGCGAAGCATCGTGTAGGCGCCATACCCAGATTGCGCTGCGCGGCATTGGGGCGACGGCAGGGGCGTCCTATGTGAATGTCCAAGATTACTTGACCAGTACAGCCACCCTCCCTATCGCATCGAGAACGAGGACGGGATTGCGCAGGGAGCCCCACACGGTTGTCAACGCCTCACCTTTCGCAAGATCCTCTTCCTGTATTTGCCTGATTTCATCTTCATCCATTTCCTGGAAATCCGACACCCCAAGATGGGCGAAGGTGCCGGGCAGAAACTCCCGGCACTGCACGCCCCTGCCCTGCAGGGGCCAGCGGCGGATGGCCCGCTCCGAGGCGCTCAGGCGCGTCTCGTCCAGCGGCGGCAAATCCCGGGGGCGGGTGCTGTCGTAGGCCGTGGGGGCGTAGGTGACGGTCTTCATGCGGGTCTCACCGGCTGTTCGGCATACACCCAACCGGGGATGGCCGGGTCGACCCTGTCCGGCTCGGCCGGCTTTTGCGCCTGCTCGCCCGGCAGGGTGGGGATGATGAGCTGATCGGCGGTGACGTGCCGGGCCCGGGCGCGGACGGTGATCCGGTACTCGCCCTGACCGCCCAGCGGCGGCAGGGCGTAACGGTAGCGGATCCCGATCTGGCTGACGCCGTCCTCACCGAGCAGGGGCTGCCATTCCCGCAGCTGCAGCCGCTGCTGCACGCCGCTGGCGGTGAACCGCTCCATGGCGGCCACATCGGCAAACCCGTTGCGGATGGCCATGGCCCGCTCCTGCGGGCTCATCCGATAGGCCGTCTCGCCCGTGGCCAGCACGTTGAGGCTGCTGCGCCCCGGCGCGAAGCCGGGGGCGAGCACGTCCACCAGAATCGTCGCCGGCACGGTGGCGCGGTCGAGCCGAATGGTGATTCCCGGGCTCATGAGCAGGCTCATCAGGGCTTCATACATCTTTTCCGGCGGCAGGGGCTCGCGCACGACATGGCGGTTGCGGCCCCTGCCCTCGAACACGACTTTCCCGTTTTCGTCCCGCACGGGGCGGCTGTATTCGTGGGTGCCCCGAGCGGCCGGATCCTTGGCAAAGGGGCCGTGCTTGCCCCATTTTTCCACCGGCGTGTCCTTCAGCAGGTTGGCCACGAGGCCGGCGGCGAGAAACACCGCCAGCGCCGCCCAGCCCCAGGGGCCGAGACCGGCCAGCAATCCGGTCGTGGCCGTGGAGGCCGCGCCCAGATCGCACAGCGCCAGGGCCAGCCCGGCCAGGGTCTGGACACCGTAGGCGGCTGCGGCATCCCCGTCGTCCGCGGCGAGGCTGTCGAAGGCATCCCAGCCTGCCATCACCGCGCCGGCAAGGCTCACGCCGGCGCCGATGGTGCCGACCGTGCGGAATTCCAACCGTCCTCTTTCCGTTTCTATTGCAATTTTTGAGGTGAGAAATTTCTCCGTTGGCTTGCGCCACCGTTCCCGCGGCATGATTTCCGCCCAGAATTTCGCGCCCTGCTCGTGGCCCGCGACTTTCAGCGGCGTGTCCACGACGACATAGAGAAATGCAAAGCCTGCAAGGAGAAATGAAACCGCACTCTTTGCATCTCTTTCTCGAGATACCCGTTCATGCATTTCATGCACATTGAACATCTCCACCACCGCCACCAGGGGCGGCAGCACCTTGCCGGCGGCCTTCATCCCTTCCACAACCGTGCCCACGTCCTTCGCCGTGGGCGCGTGCGGAGCGTGGTACCTGAGCGCGTAGGGCGAGATGTCGTCCACCACCACGAAGCGGCCGCGGGCGCGGGCCACGCCGTCGGCGTCCACGTCCCGAAACAGGCCGGCCCAGGCTTTTTCGTCCGCCGGCAGGGGCAGGCCCTTGATGTCGACGATGTCGGTGATGGCCTGGCTGAACACGGCCTTGCCGGTGCGGGGATCGATGACGTTGACGCGATCCCTGCCCGGGTCCCTCACCGCCGCCCCGAAGCGCTCGCGGATCTGCGACTGGTCGAGTCTGGCCCGGATCCGCAGCTCGCCGTCGATGATCACCTTGCCCTCGAGATCGGTGCCCGGCGTGACCAGGTACATGCCTCGCAAGTCGGGGTGGCCGGTGGCCTTGACCAGGCGCATGAGGCCTTCCTGGATGACGGTTTTCGCCTGGCCCCTGGCCGCCTTCCACTGCCGCTGGAACTGCAGGAGAAAACTCGCCACGATCTTGTCGGCTTCCTTGGCGAGCGCCATGGCCAGTTCGGTCTTGCGCAGGGCGTCGGCGGCCAGGGCGCCGGCGAAGGCGACGGGGCGGAAGCGCCCGTCCGGTGGCGGCGGCTCGTCCGCCATGCGGGCCGTGAAGGCGGGCGGTTCGGGGCTCGTCTCGTCCACCTGGTCGCGGCGGGGGAAAAGCATGGCGTGCAGCGGGTGGCCGGGCTGGCAGAGGCGTTCGAGATAGCGCTGGCCCGGATCGGCGCCGGGGTCCGGCCTTTCGCGGTCGCGCTCCAGGTCGAGCCCGGCGTCCAGGGCCGCCGGGTCGTGGTTGGCGTAGAGCAGGGCCAGGTTCATGACGGCCCAGAGCTGGATGTAGCCGTCCCGGGGCAGGCTGGCGTAGTCCAGCAGCGCGGCTTCGAAGGTGATGAAATCGGGCGCGAGGTCGTCAATCGTTTCCGCCTGCGCCGCTTCGCCGTTTGGCGCCTCGGGCGTGACGCGGCCTTCGAGCCAGTCGAAGTGGCGTTGCCGGAGCTTGCGCAGCTCGCGGCGCAACCGCCGGCGCGGTTCGACGCGCAGGATGTCCTTCAGCAGTTCCCTGTCCATTTCGCGGGCGGCCGCGCGCAGAGCGTCGGCTTCGTCGCTCTTGTCCACATAATGCGTCGAGCCGTGCTGGTGCTTGCGCCTGGCCTTTTCCCACAGTTCTTCGTTGAAGAAGGTCTGCCAGGTGAGCACGGCGCTGCGGTAGTGCTCGTGGGCTTTCGCCTTTTCCACTTCGGCCAGCAGATCGGCCTCTTTGGCGCGGTAGGCTTCGAGGTTGCGCAGCATGATCCCGAGCGGGTCGTGCAGATACACCACGGGGATGTTGGCCTTGCGGTGCAGGCGGATGTGGATGAGCCGGTCGTTGGCGTGTTCGACGTTCTCGACGCGGGCCTTGCGGCCTTCCGGGGGCTGGACGGGAAAGCCGGCGTCG